>CEAZ01026062.1_pt1 | contig 25613 bp, 19 predicted proteins | sample 557361 | NCBI WGS metagenome assembly CEAZ01 (sample SAMEA3182074, study PRJEB8094) | gut metagenome | biome: human; feature: gut; material: Stool; isolation source: human stools | place: Canada | collected 2012-02-22 | reverse complement strand
ATTTTCTTTTTTTGATGTATATTTGTACGTTGTAGATATGACTTGTTGCATTGTAACTCTTAATGATGTGGTGTCTTTAAAGTTACTAAAAAGCAAACATATCTACAACTTTTAATAGGATTAAGAAAGAAGAAGACAGTTGAAATAAAAAAGAGATTACCACCAAATTTGACGAAGAACCAAATTTATATGTAAATACAATCAGTGTGAGTAATTGACTTGTCTCTACATTGATCTTTTTATCTATTATCTCTCTTGCTTTTCGATTCATTCATAAACAGATAAGATTTCTTGTAGCCTCCGTAGTCTACAACCAACTTTTCCAACACGATGCCCGGATCAAGAGGTTTGAAAATTAGTGTCTGCATGCCGTCTGATGTATTCGGCACATTCAGTTTGACCTTTTTCTCGACGATACGTCTTGCAACTGTCGGATAGTATATGCTATACACATTTTCGGGAAGTTCATTCAAATTCTGATTGAAATTGATAGTCTGTTCCTTCGCCCCTTCGAATCCGATACTGTACTCATGTCCTTTCCGGTCGTGGAAAGCAAGAGTCGATTTCACTATCACGTGAACAGTCACTTTGTCGACTCCTTTAGGCAATTTTATTTTGTAGGAGATAGAAGCTCCGTCGGTCGGCTGGGTATAAGGCATCAGAGCCATGCCGCTAAGGGTTCGTCCCATGTAGGGGATCACTGTCCATTCCGTACTTGGTGCTGCTTTAGTGCTGTAATAGTGTTCGGCTTCCATAGCTACATATCCGTCTTGTCCGGTGAAGACGTATCCGCCGACAGCCTTTTCCGGATGCTTGATTCGGTAGGTTTGTGGTAGTGTATCAGCGGGGAAATTATCATTCCATGAGGTATAACCGATATGTTTCTGAATCATCATGTTCTTCCATTTACCGCCGGACATAACATTGTTATAATCGTCACTCAATGCTTTATCCCGTGCAAAAGCCTGTTCCACTTTATCTGCCCATTCGTTAGTTTGCGGATTGTTTTCTTTGTACAATTTATGGTTCATGGCTTGTGCATAATACATCTCGTACAGGTTTGCCATGGCTTGAACAGGGAAGAGGATTAATTGCTTGTAGGCATCTTTATATTCTGATTTCAATGATATGTATTGTCTCAAAGCTTCCGCTTCCAGTTTCAGATATTCATCAGATACTTGTTTCCATTCGCCGGTCTCCAGGTTATAAGTATTCCGGTCGAGCATTTCTCCCGTTACGCGACCGTTATATTTGCTGTACAGGTTTAAGATTCGCATAGCTTCATCCGCTTGATCTTCGCCAAACTGCTGTGCGCAGAAACGACGGGGATGGTCCAGCAAGTTGGAGACGTTGAATTGCTTGGGATTCCATGCCATATCCATGAAGAGCGTGATCGGATATTCCATTGGTTTCAAATCGCCTACATTCAGTATCCACAGCTTTTCTACTCCGTAATCGTATGTGAGTTGAAGTTGCTCCCACATATTTTGTATAGGGGTTACGTTCAGCCATTTGGAGTTTCTCGGAGCACCTACGTAGTCTACATGGTAATACATGCCCCAACCGCCCGGATGCTTACGTTCCTTGGCATTTGGCAGACGGCATACATTGCCCCAATTGTCATCACATAATAGCATGATAACATCATCGGGCACACGCATACCTTTATCATAGTAATCCAGTACTTCTTTGTATAGTGCCCAGACTTGCGGGGTTTCTTTGGCAGGACGTTTAGTCACCTTTTCAATAATTCTGCGTTGGTTCTTTACTATGTCTTCCAGTAGTTTCACGTTGGTGTTTTCGCTCATGGCTGCGTCACCGTCTCCGCGCATACCGATGGTTACGATATCTTCTGTGCCCTGCATCCGTTCGATACCTTCACGGAAAAACTGATCGATCACTTTTTTGTTAGTTGTATAATCCCATGCACCATATTCTTTGCGCTTGCGTGACCATTCCTGATGGTTGCGTGCCATCGGTTCGTGGTGGGACGTGCCGATAATGACTCCCATTTCATCAGCAGTCTTACTATTCTCCGGGTCGTCTGCATAGAAAGCCCAACTCCACATGGCAGGCCAAAGAAAATTACCTTTCAGGCGTAATATCAGTTCGTAAACTTGTGTATAAAAACGGTGGTCACCGTAGTTTGTGCCGTAGGTTTGTTTTACCCAACGAGTCAGACAGGGCGCTTCATCATTCAGGAAGATACCGCGGTAGGTCACCGCAGGTTCTCCGTCTGTATACTGTCCCGGCTTTACATATACATTCTGTTGCTTTCGGATAGGGACGTCTGCCCACCAATACCAGGGAGATACCCCCATTTGTTCGGAAAGTTCATAGATACCATAGATCGTACCGCGTCTGTCGCTGCCGATGATAACCACTGCTTCATCTACTCCTTCACAGGGATTAGTGACAACTTGCAGGATATATTTCTCATTTTTCCCTTCCAGCTCTTTTTTATCTATTTTGTTTGCAGCTATCAGTTTTTTTACAAAAGGAGTATTATAGGTACCTACAATGACACATCGCTTGGCTTTTGCGCTTGTCAGCGACTCGGGCTTCGTTCCGCATATTTGTAGGATGTCTTGCCTGAGATTGTCGACAGCTATCAATACCCCTTTGTTTTCGGAAGGGTCCACATATACCGGACAAGGAACTCCTTGGGATATCAACGGAAAATGATTATCGGTCGGTGTGAATACTACGAATTGTTCAGCGGCAAATGCTGCTATACTCATAACAGAGAGGTAGAAGAATAGAAATAATCTTTTCATGGTTTCAATATTTAATAATTTGTTGTTAATCATTGATCTTACGTTTCACTGTAACCGGATATTCTACTTTGTAGATAATTGGTAATTGAAAAGTATATAACAGCAGGCTCAAAATGATGCAAATATCCTTCTTCATAAATACTATATTTAATGAAATTATCTTCTTTGTGTCTTTAATTCCCAAAATGGTTTATTTTTTGTCTGTACTGTGACACGATGCAAAGATAGTTGGTATTGATAAGAACGGGCTTTGGGTATGTTTCAATTATTTATACTGTTGATACCAATTTACTTTTTCTTGAAGTTTTTTTCTTCGGAGATAAAATGAAGAAGTGTGAACAAACTGGTTTGTTCAATAAATGTTTTTGATTTTGTTTCAAAATCTTTTTGTATTGTATCTATGAGGCTGTCGGATGAATAATGATGGTTAATGTGTCATATTCCGTATTAATAAGATTGGTATGTGATGCGTATAATATAAGTTGGTTAAACAAGAGTAAGTAGAGATTTTAATGATCTTGAGAATATCGGTAAGCGTCAATTGCATTCTTAACCGAACCATGTAACAGTAACAATTTTTGTGCATGGTCATGATTTAATCCTAGTTCCTCCATAATCATCCTGGTGCCTCTTTCTACCAGTTTATGATTACTAAGCTGCATATTTACCATCTTATTTCCTTTCACCCGTCCAAGTTGAATCATCACCGACGTACTAATCATATTCAGAATCATTTTCTGTCCGGTGCCTGATTTCATCCGGGAACTGCCTGTTACATATTCCGGCCCTACAATCATTTCGATGGCGACATCTGCTTCTGCCGCCATTGGAGAATCGGGATTACTGGTGATACAACCTGTCAGGACACCGTGTTTACGGGCTTCCCGCAAAGCACCGATTACGTACGGGGTAGTGCCGGAAGCGGCAATGCCGATAACGGTATCTTTTTCGTTGATCTGGTGTTCGACGAGTTCTTCCCAACCTCGATTTTCATCATCTTCGGCTCCTTCTACCGGATTGCGCAGGGCTGTATCGCCTCCTGCAATCAGTCCGATAATCCAGTTGGGAGACATTCCGAAAGTAGGAGGGATTTCGGAAGCATCCAATACTCCCAGGCGACCGCTTGTGCCGGCCCCCATATAAAAGATGCGTCCGCCTTGTTTCATGCGGGGTACAATCTGATTGACAAGCTCTTCAATTTGTGGAATAGCCTTTTGTACGGCTAACGCTACTTTCTGATCTTCCTGGTTGATATCTTCTAAGATCTCTCGCACAGATTTCTTTTCCAGATGATCGTAAAAGGACGGTTGTTCGGTTATCTGCATTTTTATAATTACTGGTTATAAATTACAATAGGTAAAAGAATTATTGTTGATGGTATTGAATCAGCCCTTCCATCGGACTTTGAAGAATCTTACCGATCTGAATACCTGTTGTTTGCGCAGCCTCCTGCAAAATCTCCTTGTAACAGTGAGCTACGGAACCAATAAAATGTACTGGATATTGCTTATAATCATATTGCATCACGTTTCTGCGGAGAAAAGCGATAAAGCTGTTGAGTACTAGTGAACGGATAGCCGGTTCTTCCAAGTGCTGTGCAAGGAAAGGGGAGAGACTAGCCAGAAAACGGTTCGGAAAGGGTTGGCGGTAAACGCGGTCGATGATTTCGGGGGCCGTCAGGTCGAACTGTTTTAAGAAAGCTTCTTTGATGGCGGGTGGAAGCTGGTTTTTCAGTACATCGCCTACCAGTAGTTTTCCTAAGACTGCGCCGCTTCCTTCATCTCCCAGGATGAATCCAAGAGGGGAGATGTTGTTGACAATCTCTTCACCGTTGTAGAAACAGGAATTGGAACCTGTGCCGAGGATGCAGGCAATCCCTGCTTCATGTCCGCATAGTCCGCGGGCAGCGGCAAGCATATCCGAGTTGGCTTTGATATTTCCGATGACAGGCAGGCTGTCGGCGATGGCCCGCCGGAGGACGGGAGCCTTTTCGGGAGTGCAGCCTGCACCATAAAAAAAGACGGAGTTGATCGTTCCTTCCGGTAGTTGTGGCAGAAGGGAATGTGTCAGCTCTTGTTGAATTTCTTCTTCTGATTGGAAGAAGGGATTAATTCCCTTCGTTCCCATTCGTTTGATTGGGGTGTCGTTGAAAACGATGCACCAGTCGGTTTTGGTAGAACCACTATCTGCAATGAGTATCATATCTTTGAGTTTTTTATTGTTTCTTTCCGAAAGAATCCTCCAGTCGGTTGCGAATCATTAATGAGGCGACGATACCGGGTAGGGTACAAATACAAACCCAGATAAAGAAGTTTGTGTATCCGAGATGTTCCTGTATCCATCCGGCAGGCATACCGGGAATCATCATGCCTAGTGCCATAAATCCGGTTCCGATAGCATAGTGCGCCGTTTTGTGTTCACCTTCTGCTATATAAATCAGATATAGCATATAAGCGGTAAAACCGAAACCATACCCCAACTGTTCGATCGCTACACAAATGGCTATAAATATAGGATTGTCCGGGGTGGCGGCAGCCATCCATACATATAATAGATCGGGAATGTTGATGGCTAATGCCATGGGTAATATCCATTTCTTGAATCCGTCACGGGAAACGAGGAAACCACTAATGATTCCACCGAGCAATAAAGCTATGACACCTATCGTGCCGTAGATCATTCCGACAGTTGCTGTGGATAAACCCAGTCCACCTTTATCGGTCGTGTCGAGCAGGAAAGGAGAAGCTATTTTGGCTAACTGTGATTCTCCCAACCGATAGGTGAGGAGGAAAAAGAACATGAGACCGAGGTTCTTTTTCTGAAAGAATGTGACAAAGGTCAGGAGAAAATCCCCCAACAACTTACCCGGTGTGAGTCCGGGACGTTTAATGTCCGAATCAGGATGGGGGAGGATAAGTCGATGATAGATAGTAAGAGCCAGAAATAATCCGGCAAGGAGGTAGAATGTAATACTCCATGCCAAGGGAATATTGTTCTGTGATGTTTCCAGCCATCCTGCCAGCATGACTAGAATTCCCTGCCCGAAAATATTGGCAAGCCGATAAAACGTATTTCGAATACCGACAAAGAAAGATTGTTCTTTATTATTGAGCCCGAGCATATAGAAACCGTCTGCAGCGATGTCATGCGTAGCGGAACTGAACGCCAACAGCCAGAAAAAAGCAAGAGTCAACTGTACATAATGAGCAGTCGGAATAAAGAAGGCTATTCCTGCAAATCCGGCAGCGATGAAACCTTGCATGGCAATAATCCAGGCACGCTTCGTTTTCACCAGGTCGACGAATGGACTCCATAGCGGTTTGATAGTCCAGGGAAGATAGAGCCAGGAAGTGTATAAGGCTATTTCCGTATTGGATAATCCTAAACGCTTGTACATGATAACAGCAATCGTCATTACCGCTACGTATGGCAGCCCTTCTGCGAAGTAGAGGGTGGGTATCCAGCTCCAGGGATTTCTTTTTATAGTGGGGGTTGTCATGGTATTATTCTTTTTTATTGATATTGTTTCTCGAGCGTACTGCCGGGGTAATAGTGAGACAGTATTTCTTCATATTTGTAACCTTGCTCTCCCATTACGGCAGCACCAATCTGGCAAAGTCCTACTCCATGCCCCCATCCGGCTCCGGTAAGGATGAATCGTGAAGGGATTTTATCCTCTTTATGTCCTTTTTCCTCATATTCCTTGTCTACTACGAAGGCGGAACTATACAGATGGGAAGTAGATAAGGTACGGCGTATTTCCAGTTCTTTCCCGATAATAAGCGTTCGCAAGGTTCCTACAATTTTCAATCGGACAAGACGTCCCGACGTTCCACGTTCTATAGGAATTAAATCCAGAATTTGCCCGAAGTCAATTCCCGAACGTTGATGAATCAGTTCTGAAAGCTCCTGTTGCGAATAACTGACTTTCCAACGATAGAAATCTGCTGTTTCCTGATCGTAGTTGTTTAGTACTTGGCTTAGAATTTTCTTATCCTGCGTATTACAAAAAGCAACAGGTGAGGTACGTATCCATTTATCAGCTTCCGCCTCTATGGTCAAATCGGGAAGTTGTTTTTCAGTCTTGCTATCCCGTTGTCTGATTAGATAAGGATGCTTTATGTTTTCCCAACAATTTTGGAACTCTTCAAAAGCTCCGCCACAACATTTAGAGAAACGGGCATCACAAATCGCTCCTTTATACATCAGCACTTCCCCCCGCGTGGCGGAGACTGCTTCGATGGCTTGTGGTGTTGAGGCTCGTGTAATTCCCTGATAACGCTGGCAATGATCATCGGCACATACATCGAAATTTCTATGTGCTTCATGGTCATACCACTTAATAAATGAAGAATTAGGAATGAAGAATGAAGAATTGGCTGCGCTGTCTTTTTGCAAAGTTCTTTTAAATTCTTCATTTTTCATTCTTAATTCTTTATTTTTTTCGAGTAGCCAGCTTCGGGAGATGACGGCGTGAGCCTTTAGTAGTTCTAAAGAAGCTGTTGCGCTCATTTCGGATGAAATTACACTGGTAAGATATTCTTCAATGGAAATCACATTGATGGCGGTTAGTTGTTCTCCTTCGATGATAATCTTTAATTCCCCTTTGAATTTCTGGACTTCTTTGCGTTCCCAATGGAAGTTGATTCCGATGGTCACATCTTTCAGTTCAAAGAAAGCATGTGCATTTTGTGGAGGAATGAAGGATAATTCGTCGTACTCTTTCCCTTGCCAAAGAATCTTCCCATCCTGATAAATAACTTTCTGTGTCCCGGAAATTTCCGTTCCGACAGAAAAACTAAATTTCACAGGGAAAGAGAATTCAATCTCTTTCCCGGAAAGGATACCGACTGTTATTTGAGGTTGAGTCATAATACAGCTTTAATACGTTCTAGTATTTTTTGCAGTTTTTCTTTGGATATAGATATTTCCCGATAGATATCATATACCTTTTCAGGAGTCAGTTTCTCCATATCCTCTTCACGTACTATAGGGAATATGCCGTTCATTTCAGCAATAGCAGGACTGATGAGAATTTGTTCGTCTCCTTTTGCGTAATAGCAGTCAGGACGATGTTTGCTGCGTAAGAAGATAACACAATTGTAAGGGTGTTCGGCCACTGATTCAAATTCTTCTTCGTAGCGCTCTCTAAAATCCTCTTTGGTGCGTTCCAAACCATACCAGGCAAGAATATTCATCATTGGTTCTTTTCCGTTATTATTGGTAGCTAAGATGTCGTAAATCAGATGGAAGGTTTTCGACATTGTTTTCTTATTTTCCGCCTGAATCCTGATGAAACTGCACGGGAAATCTTTATAACTAATTTGCACCTTGTCGTTATCTATTAATTCCATGCGATCGTAATAGGCTCCCTGTATACTTTCCTCTTTACTGCAAGCTTGAAAATGGGCATGATCGGGAGCGGAAGCTCCAGATTCCGGTCCATTATACAAAAGGAAGTATTCTTCCATAATGTCGGTGAGTTCTATCATATCTTTAAAACGCCCGGCTATGGATTGTGACTTGTGTTCCTTATCTACAATTGTAAAGTGGTGTTTAAATATGGGATAGGGATTAACCAGTATCTGATAATTCCTGTAACTGATGAACTCTTGTTCCTGCGGTCGGTTTGTTTGGCAGAGGAAGCAAGGCCGTGAGTGAATGGAGGCAGTATCTGTCTGTGCGGTAGCCGAAAGAATACGTTTCGGATTAAAGAATAGTTTCGCACTTAAACAATTGTTACCAAACCACTTGGATATTTTTTTTGTTCGTGACCGATACTGTTCCAGTGCTTGGTAATTTTCTTTGGCTAGTTCCCAAGAAAGAGTTTGCTTTTGGAATAACTGTTCGATACTTTGCTGAATTTTCTCTAATGTCGTTTTTTGTTGCAGGATGCGCTGTTCCAATTCCCACGTACGAAGCCGGTCTTTATATAGATTATTCTGGTTGATTTTCTCAACAGGCAGTGCAGCATCCGAGTTGCCTTCCCAACGGCGACAAAGGTAAATCACGTCGTATATTCTGCCTATCTGATAATCGTGTGAAATTTTCAATCCAAGGGCATAATCTTCTCCATAGCTTGTGTTCGGAACTTTGATTTCCCGAAGAATGGGCGTGTAGAATGCACGGGGAGCTCCCAGACCGTTGATACGTAATGCATTATTTCGTCCGTTGTCGGGCGTCCATTCCTTATGATCGATGATGCCGGGGGCAATTTCCTGCATATCAAAGTTAGTCATCATATAAGTGCCGATTACCATTGCACATTTCTGTTTATAGAAAGTATCAATAATGATTTGCAGGCTATGTTCGTTTTTATACACGTCATCGCTATCAAGTTGGACGGCAAACTTTCCGCATTTCTCGTGATGGATACCTATGTTCCAACATCCGCCTATACCGAGGTCATCTCTTTCGGGAATGACGTGAATCAGTCGCTTGTCCGAACTAAGTTCATGGAGAACTTCACTGGTCCCGTCTGTCGAATGATTGTCGATGACAATGACATTGAACGGAAAGGTCGTTTGCTGGTTCAGTGCCGAGCGTACGGCATCTTTGACTGTGCGAATACGGTTGCGTACGGGTATAATGACAGAAGCTTCATATTCAAAAGTGTGGGAAGAAAAGTCTACGGGACGGAAGATTGGATAAAGATATCCGCCAATTTCCTGCAAATGGTTGGTGCATGCCTGTTCCATTTCAATCTGTACCTGACGATTTTTAGGGTCTACATAATCGAACTGCTTCTCACCGCTTTTCCGCTTGTCACTTTCTACTTCGGTATATAGATATTCGTTGATGTGTACCAGTTTGCTCTTTTGGGATATTTTGAGTCTCAAATCATACAAGCCTGCATATTGATATTCCTCTTCCGTATTTTCTATAACTTCCTTGAATGCGTTGGCATTGAACAGTAAAACCGAGCCGAAATTGAAGTCGTCACGTAGGCTACCGGGTTGGTAATCAATGACCGGAGCTGTTTTTTGCACACCGTCTATCTGTTGGTAATGGTCTGCATATACCATGGCAGCTTGGGTCATTTCCATTACTTGAACCATTCTTTCAAGAGCGAACATGCCTATTTTTAGTGTAGTGTGTTTGGTATAGAGCAAGGTATATGTTTTATCAGAATGTTCTGCAATAGCTCGCATCGCTTGTGTAGACTGCATTTTCTCTACAGAGATGAGTTCGCATCCGGGAATACAGACATTGGTAATTGGCGATGCCAATAAATAAATTTTGTCTACCAGCGTCGATGCACGTAACTCCTTAACTGTTTGCACAGTTTCTTCCAACCGGCTGAAAGGAAGAAAACAGTTGATTGTTGTTTTCATTATTTTACTTCTTGTTTTGTAGTATGAGTTGTGTAAGATGTTTCTTTGTCTTGTCTTTTGATGAACAAACAAAGTCCAAGGAATGTGAACAGGGCATTGATTATCAACAACTCGTAACTAATTTGGTAACCGTTGAGCCATGCTTCCGAATTTCTTTGCAGGATATAGCAAAGAATAGGAGAAGCGATAGCTACCAACGGAATATATTTATCATAAACTTGTTTCTTGGTGAAGATGCCGAAAGCGAACAGTCCTAAGATAGGGCCATACGTATAACTGGCCAATGTGTAAATCGCATCAATCACACTGGTGTTGTTCAGCAGATTGAATACGAAAATGACTGCTCCCATCACAACTGCCATACCGATATGTACATGTTTGCGTATTTGGCTAAGTGCCGCCTCTCCTTTTTTCTGTGCATGTAAAATATCTACAGTAAAGGAAGTGGTCAGTGCCGTCAAGGCAGAACCCGCTGCAGAATAGGCGGAGGCTATCAGTCCGATAATGAATAATATTCCGACTATGCCGGGAAAATAATTTCCGGTAGCAATCATCGGAAACAACTCGTCGCTTTTTTTCGGATTCCCAATGCCTTGCTGTGCTGTAAACGTATATAACAGTACTCCCAGCATCAGGAAAAGCAGAATGACAAAGAACTGTGAGATTCCACTGGTAATCATATTCTTCTGTGAGTCCCGGAAGTTCTTGCAGCTAAGATTGCGCTGCATCATATCCTGGTCGAGCCCGTTCATGGCAATAACGGTGAATACTCCTGCCAGGAATTGCTTGAAGAAATATCGTTTGTCATTAACATCGTCAAAAAAGAATGTCTTGGAAAAGTCACTGTCTGAAATCGTACTAACCAAACCACTGAAATTCAGATGCAAGCTGGAAGCAATATAATAGATGCAAAGTACAACCGACACTACCAGGCAGAATGTTTTTAGAACATCCGTCCATATTAACGACTTTACTCCTCCCCGGAATGTATAGAGCCATACTATAAATACGGTAAGTATGACATTCAACAGGAAAGGAAGATGGAAAGGTTCGAAGATCAGCAATTGTAGCGTCAGGCATACCAGGAATAATCGAACGGCAGCTCCTAGCATCTTTGAAATAAAAAAGAACCAGGCTCCCGTCTTGTAGGAAGAGCTTCCGAACCTGTTCTCCAGATATTCATATATGGAAACCAGGTTCATACGATAAAAGAGAGGAACGAGTACAAACGCAATGATAATTTGTCCTACTATGAATCCCAGCACCATTTGCAGGTAAGAAAAGCTACTTGCCTGTACCATACCCGGAACGGAGACAAAAGTAACTCCGGAAATGGTGGAACCAATCATGGCAAAGGCAACGATATACCAGGCTGATTTACGGTTTCCTACGAAGAACCCTTCATTGTCAGCTTTGCGTCCTGCTATATAAGAGATAGTGAACAGGATTATAAAGTATGCCACAATAGTGATAGATATAACGGCTGGACTCATATCTGCTATTTAAATTCGTTTGAGGATGAATGATCCGAATTAGTTTATCTTTGTCTACAAAAGTAGGGAATTTATCATAGATATGTATACTCTTACCTATTTTTTATTCCCGGTGTGCCTCCGGTCGCGTGTTTGGACGAACGCCAGTTTTTATTGAGCGAGGACAACTCCGGAGATTTCTTTTCAAGCGAAATGCCGGTTATTTTGTCAATGGTGTGCATTTCATCTCTAAAACAACAAGTGTCAAAAGTATGTCCTGGTGCAGTCTCTTTACTACTCGAAAGTGCCAGATACCCACCATTATTGTTCAGTGCCGGGAAGTTCGGTATAATTATTATATTTTCTCCACCAACTTTATGTTTCTGAACAACTCTGTTGAAGTATTTCGTGAAACAAAGATAAGTTTTGGAAGGAATGGCTAGGGGAGTAGAAGGACTCTCATTTTGAAGGATAGTAGTATTGTATATTGTCCCGTCTTCATGCATTTTATATAGATAAAGTGCGGGTAAAATGACTGCCTGTTCAGTTGGATTATAGATTTCTACATATTCTGCACCATCAGTGGCATTGTTATACATTATTTCATTGAAAAGAAGCATACCTCTCACATCTCTCGGTAGTTCGGGAGTGTCCGGATTATCTGGAAGGTCCGTATCGGGGTTATCGGGTGTTTCGTCGGGTGATGTGTTCGTTTCTACGTCATTAGACAACTGTATGTGATGGAACGTGAATCCTTTACAACGGGTTTTGGTGTAAATGCAGTATATACCGCAGTAGCGGGAAGTCTGTATATCGGTATCTTTTATCTGTTTTTCTTTTACGTATTCATTCTCGGATTCAAGCCGTGTCCAAAAAGTCCAGTAACCGTTATTGTCACATTCTACTTTTATGTATAGTTTCGGTGAAGAGTTTCCTTTCATTAGTTCTCTTCCCGAAGCCAGTAGTTTAGATTGGTTTCCGTTTTGGCGATAAAGAGCTACATTATCTTTTGCTCCTCCAATCTGAATGTAATAGCCGTTTAAATTATCGGAAAGAATGTTTGAGGAAGAAGTCAGATAAAATCGTGCATAATTGTTGGCGGAGGGGTTGAAGGTGAGGTGAACTCCAAATTCCCAACGGGTGTTTTTTACAGAGGTAGAAGGAATGGTGATATATGCTGTTCCGGCGTCTTCCTGTGGATCATTTAGATGGATTCCTTCTTTAGAATTGATGGTGAATTTGTCCATCTCTCCTTCCCAAGGAAGTTCGGGTGTGATAGTGTCTCCTCCTTTTAAATCTCCCTTTTCTTCGTCATCAGCAGGGAGCGAACAATTATAGAACAATATGATGAAGATACTTAGGAAAGCAAATGCTTGGTAAACTTTCATACGGTTTTTAGTTTGAGTTATTTCGTTTTACCGTATTTGTTTGAGTATAATGCAGAAGCAATTGCGGTTTAAATAGTTGATGAGTCGGCAAAGGTAAACCTTTTGCTGGGAAAAAACATACTTATTGAAGAAATAATTGTAAATCCTTTTGTTTTCTCTAAATGCGTGGAAAGGAAACAGTGAGGGGTTATCAAAAGTCACATTTAATTTATTGACTTTTGATAACCCCTCACCCATGTTACATTCAATTATTGAAACATTATTCGAAGCGTGGCATTACATATTTATCTGTGTAAGATGTGAACGTAATACCTGGCATGGAATGAACGTTCGATTCGTTCTCCAACTTCTTTATCAACGAATAATCGTTGGCGTCCAATGCGTAATAGTTATCTGAAGCCGGGGTTGTCACACGGACTGTCCAGTCGAACATATTACCGATGATGGTGAGCGCATCCGTTTCCGGATCAAATGCCGGGATTCCTGTTTTAACGATTTCATACGTCCGGTTCTGCAACACATAGAAGGCGTTGTTGACATCGGTCATAAAAGCAAGCGTCTTTTTGTTTCTGAACTCGGTCAGATACAGGTGTTCTAATGCCAGTCCTTCAGGCAAGGTGATGGCACGGACATACGGGCGTCCTTTCACTTGTTTCAGATGAAACAGACGGCGGTCGGCGTCCAACAGAAGATAACCTTCGTCATACTCCTTTTTCACCGTCGGATTTCCTACGATTTCCGTTGCCGGGAAATGAAAATCCTTCTTAGTCATAGCTTCGGTAAACTGAAGGCTTTTGTCTTCCTTCACGCTGTTGGTAGCCATGTCGATAAATTCGATCCCTTTGGAGGTGATACGGAATACGTCATCCGGCATTTTCAGGTCTACACGTCCTGACATAGATTCCATCAGCGGGTAAAGTCCGATAGAAGGTGCGTTTATATCCGAAGGCACACTACGGAAGTTGAAGTTTTCCGTCTGCACCATTTTGGGAGTCACTGCGATTCCTTGAATGGTATCCGGAAAACGTTCATCAGACATCAACTGACGGAAATAAAACATAGGCAGGATGCTGTCGAAAGCAGCTTCCGAATAAATGTTTCCTGCAAGGTCGCGGCGCACAGTTCCTTTCCCTTCTTCTTGTCCCATCTGGGCGAAATCGCCAATTACGAAACTATACAGGGTAAAGGGAGTCTTCTCCGGCTTTACGACAAAGAAATTGTAGCACCAGGGCAACTGCCAAAGAAGCAGAAAAGCGATGGTTACATATAATAGTATGGTACTGAAACGTCTCATTTCTCAATCTTTTAATTTTTAATCTTTAATTTTTTATTGGTTAATCCTGTTTTCCGGCCTTGAACCGTACGATAGAAAGCCACGAGAAAGAGGCTGTCAACAAAGTATAGACCACTAAATAAGGGAGAAACTTGTTGTATGCTTCCGGCGTAGGCGACAGGAAGAAGATTCGGAGTAACAATACTGCGATAATGAGATTCAGGATACGGCGTTTCCATGCCGGTTCGAGGCAAATCCATGCTACGAGCAGATAGCCGGAGATGCCGGCGAGATACCACGTTAAGGCTGTAAGCAGTATGTGGTTTTTGAGCTCATGGGCTAGTATTCCGTTTAGATAGATCTCCATCAACAGGAAATTGGAAGCGAAGCAGACAAGAAGCAATATGAGTCCGGAGAGTAACATATTGCCTGTCATTTTCAGTTCCGGATAAGGCAGGTGGAGAGTCAGCTTCAGACATTTGCGTTGCATCTCGGGGACAAACTGCACGATTGCCATCAGGATTCCGGCAATCAGAGGGATATATTGCAACATATCAATGAAGATGACATCCCGTTGCAGCATGACTTCCCATACATGGGCAGCCCCTTTCATTTCTACCACCCGGTTGATGCGGAGCATACAGTAGCCTGTAAAACCAAGTGTGGCGACCACGGCAAGTAGAAAATACCACCGTGTCTTTATCCATTCTTTATAAAATATAGCGTACATTCTTGAGGATTTATGATTTATGAATGATGATTTATGGGTTACGAGTTGCCAACTCTTATTCTTAATTTAATCAGTATTTCCCGGTGAGGCCGATAAAGGCATCTTCCAAATTGACTTGCTCACAGTGCAAGTCTGTGTAGGGCACTGACATTGATTTCAGTTTGGCTTCTGTTTCTGCCGGTTGCAGGAAGGAGAAAGTCTCCAGCTGGTTCCGCATGATGGAAGGATGGTAGAGATCATCCGATGCAGGAAGCTCGTAACCTTCGGGAATGGTGAAGGTGTAGCGGCGTCCTTTTTCCAGTAATTCGGTGATTGGTTTCTGAATCAGTATCTTTCCGTAGTCCATAATAATGCAGTCGTCAACGAGACGTTCCATATCCTGAATGATATGCGAGGTCAGAAAGACGGTTTTACCTTCCGAACGGGCATAGTCGCGGAGATAGTCCACAAACAGGCGGCGGTAGCCGGGATCGAGTCCGAGCGAGAAGTCGTCCAGTACCAGAAGTTCCGGGTTTTGTGCGAGGATCAGTCCGAGAGCTACTTGAGAGCGCTGTCCGCAGGACATACGTGAGATGCGCTGTCCGGTAGCTACTTTCAATTTATTCATCAGTTCGTAGTACGCTTCTTTTTTCCACTGGCCGGGGTAGAAGGCTGCGTAGAATTTTTCTATTTCGGTGATGGTCATGAATTGGTATTGCACATGACCTTCGATGAGCAGTCCGATATTGCGGCGCAGAGCCGGTGCCATGGTCTGTATCTCCTGTCCGAAGATGCGACATTCTCCCGAACGGGGTTTCAGGTAACCGCTCAAGATATTGATAGTGGTGGTTTTGCCCGTACCGTTCTTTCCCAATAGTCCCAGGATACGTCCTTTGGGCACTGTGAAACTAAGGTTTTCGTAAATCAACCGTTTGCCATAGTAGTGCGTCAGGTTGTTACATTCGATAATTTGTTCCATTTGATTTTATCTGTTATTTCGATTCAAAAGAAGAAAAGGAAAAGAATGGGAATCATGATTCCGACTATTAGTTCTATTCCTCCTCTGCCGATAATGCCCTTGTTCCCTTTCAGCATGATGATGCCGGAGAGAGTAATGATAATAAGGGCGATAGCGAAAATATCCGCGAAGTAAGTCCACCATTGTCCCGGATTGTAATGTAAACGGGACATCGCTCCGATAAGCGGGCGACGGGTGACGGATTCATATACCGCGTCTCCTGTCTTCACGTTTACCAGGAGGTTGGAGCCGCCTTTCAGGAAGACTTTCATTACGTCCGTTTTCGGGAAGTAAAATTTGGTATAGTTGCCGGTTTCTCCCAAAGGTTCCAGTAGAGTAAGTACTTTCTCTTTACTCATTCCTGCTTTGTCCGGTAGCTTTTCCGCTATTTTATATTCTTTCCGTGTGATGGAGAAGTTCGGATTAATCGTGTCACGGTGATTCATTACAATTCCGGAAATGGCATATATCAATACCATTCCGGAAAAGAAAAATGACAGGTCACGGTGTATGAGCCGGCTCCATTTACGAACAGTACTACTCCACTTCATACGAGTTGGCTTCCATAAAATAGAAAGATAAATACTCTTTTCCTGTTTCTGCTTTGCGGTCGGCTATTTTTGCGCGGAAGTCTGCGATGCGGGCTTCGGGACTGTTGGCTGTTTCTCCACGTGCTTTCTTTTCAGAGTCGCATCCGGCTTCACCGGTTCCGTGTTTTTCGGCAGCTTGCGCTTTGAGTTGTGCTTCCCAGTTTTGGAGGTAGGCTTCGTCGATGCGTTGTTCTTTCAATGTTCCGGTAACACGGACGATAGAGTTCACACATTTAGGGTCGAAGGCTCCCAATGTTCCGGCTTCTACACGGATCATTTGGGTATCGTCACTGCCCATCAGGAAGATTTTCTTTGCGCCATGTTTGCAGGTATGTGTGCAAACGCCTTCAATAGTTACTTCTTGTCCTGCAAGGTTTTCGGCATTGGCAAGGAGAGAATCAATTTCCAAAGCGGAAGATGCAGACTGCTCTGTAGTCACTTCTGATGCGCTTTTCTGTTGTTTGTTACCACATGAAGTTCCGATAAAAGTCATTGCCATAAGGGCAATTGCGATTGTTAGCTTTTTTGTTTTCATTGTTATTGCTTCGTTTTTATATAGTTTGTAATCTGTTTTTCGTTTGTTTATAGCTTGTAATAGTTCGCCTTACGGGCGGGGAGTTTCAACCCTGCTTGAAACTTTTAGTTTCATGCCTTGAAACAAATACTACTCCTTTAGTTGGCGGCTTGATCCCTTACGCAACGGAGTTGCATACCGGCTTTAATGCTGACATAAGATAATGATAATCTGCCTTCCGAATACTTGCTTGCATTGATTGTACTCATTAATCCAAAGAACTGTATATTGGTAAGTAGCCCGCTGGTGCTATTGTATACAGGTTTGAAGGCAGTTGAAGTCATAAGATAATTCATTGCCGGTTTTCCGTGCCATGAAGTTTGAATATTGGCATCTTCTGCTATTGCCGTTTTTTGATAGCTGCCGGCACCTGTAAGGCTTGTTGCCATACGAACGCCGGAGAATTGGTAATTGAATCCTGCATTATTCAGTGATGATATTTTGGCACCGTCATAAACTGCATTATAGAAAAGAGCTTTATCACCATCAGCCGGTACCTTGCCGTCGACATCATTCGTTGTTTTTCCTACCAGATTAAAGTATTCCAGACGTGTTGGTATGTGCCAACCTTTCGGACAAATACCTTGCGCTCCTTCAAAAGAGTTCAGATTACTTTCAGTAATTTCCTTACCGCCCAGTGCAACTTGGAAGTCATATAGATAACCTAATTCTTTGATAGCACTTTCCTCTGTTGTGGCTACGGTTGCACCGTCAGCTTTGATTTCATACGGGTACCAAACATGGCTATCAGCAGTAGGATCGGTAGAAGGAGTATATCCTTTCGGTAGATAGATAAGCGGTTCAGCCATCCACGTAGTACCGTTTGCCAAAGTTACCGTGTTATATTTTACATCATCATACAAGAAATAGTTCTGATCGAGATGTTCTTCGAAAGAGATTTCATTGTCTGCTCCGATTTCTCCTTCATCTGTCCATCCATCGATTTCACCACTAAGTTTGACTTCTATATCATCGGGCAATACGCGGATGTTCACACTGTATTGTCCTCCTTGTGCCAAGGTGGCAGATGTGAGTTTCTGTGACAAGGTTTTGCCATCAGATGTTACCACTTCAAGAGTCAAAGCTACTGTTTGCGGAACGATGATGGCGCGGTAGGTTTTGTTTGCTTCCACAGCCTGTGCCGTAATATTTGTAGCAGTGACATTTGCGTCAGCAGTAACTGTAAGGGCAGCCAGATCAAGAGTTGCCGTCGGGATAGAACCTTTCAATGCAATGGATGAGATGTTGGCTTCTACTTCTTTTGTTACGTTAATCAGGAGTTTGGTAAACATGTGTTTGAAGTTCATGCTTATAACGCTTGTCGTCGGAAGTATATCCGATTTGCTTGCTGCCATAAGGTCTGACGCTCCATATCCGGTAGTCTGATCGGTTTGAACAGAAAATGAAGCCGGAGTATTACCTTCTCTATAAGGATAGTATGCTACTATCTGCGATTTGTCGTTTCCTTCCGGATACCAAAGCAGGTCACCTGCAAATACTCCGTCATTGAATGTCATCAGTTTATTTTCCGCATATACGAAGTCACCGTTTTGGGTGATTGTAACACCAATTTTATCTCCGGATTCAAAGTTTACTTCGGTAGCACGTGTGATGATAGGCGAGATCGTAATACGACTGTCTGAAGGAGTCGTCGTTTCGTTCTCTTCCTGTTGGCAAGATACCAAAAGTGCTGCTGCGAAGATAAATGTTAAACTCTTTTTCATTGCTTAATAATTTAGTTTATATATATATTCATTGTTTTCAAAAAGCATATCCCGGTTCTCAAAAAGTATATCCTAACTTGATAGTCTCATTCCAACGGCTCGAACCATCTATATAGTGAAGGTTGAAACCGCGTGTATAACTTCCCTGTACTTCAGCATAGATCCCATGGTTGAAATGATAGCGTAAACCGAGACGAAGCGTTGCTTGTGGAGCAGTAGCATATTCATTCTGCAGATTATAATAATCTGTCAGGCGATAAGGAGGATCACCCGGCTCCGTATCTGTTGTAATGACTCTGCTTTTCTCAGTAGAGTTTCCTATGGCAAAGGAAGCGGCTGCCTTTAAGTCAAATTTCCCTATATGAAACACGCTGGATACATACGTCTGCGTACAAAGCATCTTTTCCGACGCTACATACGGATACATCTGGGTAGTCAGTCGTTTGAAAGTTGAAATATGTGTTCCCAAACGAACTTCTGTACGAGGACTTATAAATTCATATTCGGGATGGACCGAGAAAGCATCTCTTTCGAAAATGCGGTTGGAGCCGTTGATATAAGTCGTCGTTATTCCGTTAACAGTCTCCTTATTAATCACATTCTCGTTGTTGACCAAATGTGACCATTGCAGGTTCAATCGTAGAAAATGCTCTTTCTTTCCCTGTTTGAAATGATAACTCAAATGAGAGGCAATCCGGTGAGTGGGGAATTTGAACCAGATAGCATCTCTTTCACCGGCAGACCCCGAAGAATAGGTATATTCGATATCTCCATAAAATCTCTTCCATTGAAGTTGCAGTGCTCCCCCGTTAGACAGTTCTTTGATCGGAAAGCCGTTGATTCCCGATTCGCTTAGATGAATCCCGCTGCCGTCCCATGCTTCATAAGCTCCATACATCAGTCCTTTGTCCAAGAAGGCGTTGTAGGAGTTTTCGGTAGTCCCGATTACTTCCGCCTTGACCGATTCGCTGTTTTTGCTGAACATATAAGAAAAACCGATGGCTAGATCGCCCGAGTGATACATCACACTGGGGGCTACTTTCAAATCCAGCCGGTAATTGGTATGTCGCAAGTCTTTCCGTTTGGAATAGTTGGAGGCGGCAAAGTCAATCTTTCCTCCCAATCGCCAGTTAGGTGCAATATCTGATGCAATACCGCCCATAAAAGCGTATCGTTGCAGGTCTTTGCGTCCGGGAGTGAACTCTAGAATGTCTACCGGATAAAATCCCGGCTGGATAAACATGGAACCACTCATGTCCTTACCGGAAGTATGATCGAATGAGAAAGAACCAGTCAGCGAATACCCTTTCAGATGAGTGATAGACTTGGCTATTGCTCCGGCATTCCATGATTTCTCCGCTTCGTAAGAGTGGTGGAAATCACCATGGTTATTCTTACCATACAGTTCGGCATAGGAAGAAGAGATGCTATCCATCCTGATACCTGTAACATTTTTTCCGGTATTCCAGGAATTACGCCGTTCTATAATGTCGTAAGTCTGTGCCGAAACACCGTACACTATACATAGTAACCAAAGACCTGTTATATATATTTTTTTCATCTCACTCATGCAAAGATTGTTTTTCTCTTTCATAAAAATCGGTAGAAGAGTTGTTGGTGTCCATCAATACTTCATAACCTGCTTCCTGCGTAGCTTCTTCGTCCACATGTCGATATAAGCTGCGTCCGTTGTATGTCGCACTTTGAGTGACATATCCTGCGTCGATGGAAGGAGATATACGTTTCTTGTTGTTGGAGGAACCACCGTAGTACACTTCCGCTCCATCAATCACCCAGTCGAGCGGAACTGCTATCACCCGGTCGGTGGTACTTCCCGGTTTTTGTATCACACTTCCCTCTTTTAGAACAAAGTCCTGTATCGTGGTATCCTTAGCTTTAAAGATAACCGTAGCAGGAGAAAAGATAGAGAACGAGTAAGCATTCGCCTGTCCGGTTTTCAATACCACGTTCAGATAATGATCCGGTGTGATTTGATCCCCCGGAGCCGGATGATACTGTGTATTCGGAAAATAAACGTTATTGTAGCAGACAAAGTATCCCGGTTTGTTCAGATTGACAGATTGCGGGTATTGCGCTGCATGGTCAACTGCCCCATTGATGGCAATCACTGCATCTTCTCCCGGTTGAAGCGGGAAAGTCTTGCCGGTACCGCCAAACTGCCAGATGCACTGAACGATGGGAGCAAAATCCCGGAAGATGGTTGCTCCGGTTATTTCATCCTGCGTTACCCAGACATTGGTAGCTTGGGAATTGTAAGGATCAAGCGCTCCGAAACATAAACTATCGAGATATTGCACTTCCGAATCGTTATTATGCAGGATTATATATTTGTCGGACTGGTAGTTTCCCTCCAGCGGCAACTTTGTACATCCTCCGCAATAAATCTCCTTAATAATAATAGCCCCGGCTCTGGAATGGATGAGCGGGAGGTTGAACGCCATGTTTCCGCTGGTTAGTTTCACATTATCGGCCAGTCCGTTGAAAATATCCTGTCCGTCCTTGTCGCTGACCTGCACGCGATATATACCTTTAGTCAGAGAGAATTGCGCCACTCCGTTCTTGTCGGTTTTAGCCTTGTAAGAATTTCCACGATCGACATCTTCAATCTTTACGGTCACTCCTTCCCGGAGATATTCCGAGTATCCATCCGGGTATACGGCAGTCACTTGCAGGCTGTGCAACTGATCGTCGTACGGATTCTCTTTATCAAGATCCGTGCATCCTGCAAAGATCCCGGTCACTGTTAGTAATAATATGTAGATAGACTGCTTCATATCTTTAAAATTTAATACGGCAAGTAAGTCCATAATAGAAATCCGGGGTAAAGAGCGCGCTCACACCGGTTGCATGAGATTTTACATACGGCCGTGAATTGGTGAAATTGATAGCGTTGAGAGAAAGAGACACATGGTCGCCAATCTCTTTGGTTATGTTGATATTGGCGGAGAAATAAGGATCATATCCATCCGCTGCAAATGTGTAGGCATTGCCCGATTTGCGTATCAGATAAGAGAATTCCGGATTCTCGGCTTCGGCTGACGTGAAAGGATGCATCTCATTGTTCAGGTCGAGATATGCCACCGGCCAGATAGCCGTATAAGAGTCACCGTTATAAATGCTTCCACCCGTTTGGGCATTGCTGCTTTCACTTACGTTGAACGCGTATTCTTTTCCCTTATATTCGGAGATATTCTGCGAACGCTTCACAAGCGAAGCCTCCAGTCTGCATGAAATAATCAGTCTGGCTTTCGGAATACGGGTGATGGCTGTGATATTGGCATCCAATGAGTGGGTACGTTTACCGTTGGCAGTCGTCGATAAGTTGTCGCCATTGGCATAGATACCTACATATTGGTAGGAGCGGTTGGCAAGACTGGTGTGCGACCATCCGTTCTGATAATAATAAGACAAAGAATTGTCGATATATTTAGTATAAGCATAGGAGGCATCTAACCGGAATTGCGTACGGATAGGAGTTATTTCCGGGAAATCAACAATCATTTCCGCTCCGCGGCGAATGACGTCCATTCCATTATCGGGAGAGGTTGACTTGACAAAAGTCTGGTCGGTCACCTTTACGTCCATAGGAGTCCAGTAGCTCGATGCATTGTCACGTATGTACACCATTCCTGTCTGATTATCCACATTGATTTGCGGATTGGCCGGCATAGTGAATCCCTCTGGTAATTGGAGAACATCGTAAGAGAACGGGTTATAGGAACTCGTGTATTTATACGGTAACTTGGTACGGTTGAAATAACCGACTAGCGAAATCCTGGTCCGGGCTATATGGACGTCAATGCCCAATTCCGAATTCTGATTCCGTTGCCAGCGTAGATTTTCATTGTGCAGTAATGTGTAGGGCTGGCTGTAATAGATATAAGATGATTCATTGTTATTATAGGAAAAACCGAATGTCTGTATGTCCCGGTATTCCTGTTTGGGGTACAAGGTATAGAAAGAGGGAAGCTTTTCAGTGATTCCCCAACCGCCACGGATAGCGATATGTTCGTTCAACTGCCATCTGGCATTGAAACGCGGTGAAAGAGTATTCAGGTTTTTATAGTTCGTTCCCTTGATAAACAAATGTTCCCAACGCACTCCCGCCATCAGTCTAAGCATCGTGTTTCCCACTGGTAACGACAGACTCTCTTCTGCATAAAGCGAAACGTTATGCATATATGGATAAGCGGTGTAAGGGCGGGGGCGATAACCGTTCGGAGCCAGTGAAGGGTCTTTGTAATATTCTCCTTCACCCACATTCCCTGTTGCTTTCCACTGAACACCCGCTTTCAGGTTACTGTTTACAGTCTTGAATCGTCTGTTCCATTCATATTTTAACGATGCGGCATAATCCAGTTCTTTGGAGTCGATGATCTGATCTGCGAAGTAGGTATATGGCAGTTTGTTTGCCATAAAATATCCTTCTTGCGTGGCATGAACAGCCGGCTGTTCCGATGCATACGAATAGAAAGTATGTGCATGGGAATTGTTGTCATTGTAATATACCGATGCGTCGAACTTGAGGTTGGTAATCCACGATTTGTTGAGCAGCCAGGCCAGTGAAGTGTTTGCCCGGAATACGTTATCCCTCACTTTGTTGTATTCTCCCGAATAGGCATCCGGGTCATCTTTGGTATTCATTCCTCCGATATTACCTGTAACACCGATATCGAATCTGAACACTTTGCTGAAAGTGTTGCTATATCCGGCAGAGAATCCCCTTCTCGTATAAGACGAATAGGGAGATACCAACTTTTGGGTAGCCTTTGTCCATTCTCCGTTTATATTGATAACGCCTTTGTCGTTTCCTAAATCCAATCCTTTGGAGAAGGAAACCTGTTCGGTGCGGGGATTGATGGACAATAATATGTTCCAGGGTGTTTTCCCTTTTCGGGTGTGAATCTTGACCATTCCGCTATTCAAGTCCCCATATTCAGCCGAAGGTACTCCGGTGATGACTTCAACCGATTCAATATCCGCCACGGTGATATTACGGGTATCCACTCCGTTCATATTTCCAAATGAGCCATTATTGCCAATACGTACCCCATCCACTTCAACGGCTGTCCCAAAGGCTGCATTACCGGCTGTCGACCCTCCGTCGCGTAATGAGAAGATATTATTAGTGGTAAGATCCGGCACTTTTGTCTTTCCTCCCGGAAGAAGAGCGGAGATATCGCTCACGTTGGATACCTGCAAATGTTCCAGCGCATTATTACCGATGGTGAGCGTAGTGTTTAACTCATTCTTGGGCGCTTGTGCAGTAACGACTACATCATCCAGTGCAAGCGTGTTTTCTTTGAGTTCTATATGTAGGTTTTTGATATTACTGTGCACATTTACCGGAATTGTTGCCGGTACATAACCCAGAAAAGAAACTTCCAGATTATATTTTCCCTCCTGCACTCCTTGTATCGTGAATTCGCCTTTCTGATTGGATACAGCCCATAAATAGGTGCCTTTAATGAGAATGGAAGCACCGGGCAAGGGGGAATTCGTTTTGGGCTCGGTCACACGTCCCGAGATTGTATAGATGTTTGAATTAGCTGCGGCCTCAAATAAATTGAAAAATAGCAGCCCCCAGAATGCTATGTTAAAAAGACAATATTTCATAGATAAGTTTTGTGCAAAATTCGATAAAAACCAAGTTTATATCAATCACTATAAATAGCTATTTTCACAAATCTTAATACCTGCAACTGGGGATATTTTACCTAATAATAGGTACCTTTTCTTTAATAGGTAATTTAGAAAATAAAAAAACGGCTTGCATTGCGATCACTATCACATTGCAAGCCGGTTGATTTATTTGGCTTATCTGTCATTGACCGGATATTATATCCAGTCTATTGTATTAGATATTTTTTACTTTAATCAGATATTCGGCAATCTGAACAGCATTCAGAGCAGCACCCTTCTTGATCTGGTCACCTACAATCCAGAAAGTTAATCCGTTTTCGTTTGTCAGGTCTTTGCGGATACGGCCTACGTATACCGGATCTTTACCTGCCAGGAACAGCGGCATCGGGTATTCTTTTTCTGCCGGATTGTCCTGAAGAACCAGCCCTTCACCGTTAGCGAATGCTTCACGAGCTTCCTCTACGGAAATCGGACGTTCTGTTTCTACCCAGATACTTTCCGAGTGAGCACGTAATGCAGGAACACGTACACAAGTTGCACTAACCTTTACGTCAGAATGCATGATCTTACGTGTTTCATTATACATCTTCATTTCTTCTTTCGTATAACCGTTTTCTGTGAATACGTCAATCTGCGGAATCAGGTTGAAAGCCAACTGATAGGCAAACTTCTCTACAGTCACAGGCTCGTTTGCCAATACCTGGCGATATTGTTCGTACAATTCGTCCATCGCAGCAGCACCCGCACCGCTTGCTGCCTGATAGGTAGACACGTGCACGGTTTTTATATGAGAAAGCTTTTCGATGGCTTTCAGTGCAACTACCATCTGGATAGTCGTACAATTCGGGTTGGCAATAACGCCACGCGGACGTTCCAATGCATCTTCGGCATTTACTTCAGGCACAACCAAAGGTACATCGGCATCCATACGGAATGCGCTGGAGTTGTCGATCATCACAGCACCATACTTGGTGATTGTTTTTTCGAACTCCTTGGATGTTCCTGCACCGGCAGAAGTGAAAGCAATGTCTACCCCTTTAAAGTCATCGTTGTGTTGTAAGAGTTTCACCTCGATCTGTTTACCGCGGAA
>CEAZ01014320.1_pt1 | contig 25661 bp, 19 predicted proteins | sample 557361 | NCBI WGS metagenome assembly CEAZ01 (sample SAMEA3182074, study PRJEB8094) | gut metagenome | biome: human; feature: gut; material: Stool; isolation source: human stools | place: Canada | collected 2012-02-22 | reverse complement strand
TCGACACGTCCGATCTGTGCGGCAAGAAGGTGGCCGTGCAGACCGCCACCATGCAGGAGACCGAAGCGAACAAGATAGCCAAGCAATGCGAGGCCGACGGCAAGGATAAGCTTGAAGTGATCTCCAGCAAGCTGCAGACCGATGTGACCACGAACGTTGTCACCGGCAAGGCCGACGTGTTCTATGCCGATTCGCCGGTTGCGGGCTATGCCATCGCGCAAACCGATGGACAGCTGGAAATGCTGGGCAAGGTCGAAGGCGTCGCTCCGGAAGGCATCGTCATCAAAAAAGGCGACAGCCAGATGGATGAGGCCGTACAGAAGGCCGTGCAGAAGCTCATCGACGACGGTACGTATCTGAAGATCCTTAAGTATTGGGGTGTCGAGGACGGTGCCATCGAAACGTCGGAAATCAATACGCCGGGCGCCGAATAATTCCATGATTGAACCGTCCACGGATCAGACGGTTCAATGATCGCATGACTGGCGACGTGCTGGGAACAAAGCGGGTTTTGATCATATTGTGATATGGCAAAACCCGCTTTTTCGTAAGGAAAAACGGCATATCGAATAGAGTTTGCGTACTATTAACGTGGCCGTAGCAATCGTTTTCTATGGTGCCTGCAGGACTTCGGTTCGGCCGTATTCATACGGTTGGGAATGAAGAGAGGATCCGCGATGGCTTTCAATAATCTGAGGAAACTCGCTGTTTTTGCACTAAGCGCCGCCATGATCGTTTCGTTGGGTGCGTGCGGCACATCGGAAAAGTCCGATTCCGCGGCTTCCAGTGATTCTGAGTCGTCGTCGAACACCACCGGTTATGACGTTTCCGGCGTGACGAAGGATGACGATATAGCCGCGATGCTGCCGGAATCAGTCACCAAGGACGGCAAGCTCACCGTCGGCATGGACACGTCGTACGCTCCCGCCGAATTCCTTGCGGAGGATGGCAAGACCCCGGTCGGCTTCGATGTTGATATCGCGAAGGCGCTCGCCAATATGTTCGGTCTTGAGGTCGTGCCGCAAACGTCGAATTTCGATTCGATCATTCCGTCGATCGGCACCAAGTACGATATCGGCATTTCGTCGTTCACCATCACGCCCGAGCGTATGGAAGCCGTCGATTTCGTGAGCATGTTCAAGGCCGGTTCCACGTGGGTGGTGAAGAAGGGCAATCCGAACAAGGTCGCCACTTCCGACCTGTGCGGCTTGAAGATCGCGGTGCAGACGGGCACCACGCAGGAAGAGGAAGTCAACGCGGCCGCCAAACAATGCAAGGCCGACGGCAAGTCCGAAGTGCAGATTCTGTCGAATAAGCTGCAGACCGATGTGACCACGAACGTGGCGACGGGCAAGGCCGACGTATTCTATGCTGATTCGCCGGTCGCCGGCTATGCCATCGCGCAAACCGAAGATACGCTAGAAGCCCTCGGCGAGGATGTCGGCGTGACCAAGGAGGCCGTGGCAATCAAAAAGGGCGATTCCGATACCGCCAAGGCGGTGCAGGCCGCACTGCAGAAGCTCATGGATGATGGCACGTATATGAAGATCCTCAAGCATTGGGGCGTGGAGAACGGAGCGATCGACAAAGCCGAAATCAATCCGACTGACCTCGGCTGAACGATCAAACGTAAGGCAGACATCGCACACGGCGATACTGTGACGCCGATATGACGGAAGGCATGCGGGTCAAATCCGCGTGTCTTCCGTTTTCGTATATGGATCTTCCGTGATTCGACGGAGCTACATTGCGCGATTCTTGGCTGATACGTAAGGTTTGCGCAATGTAACGTACATGTAGCATTGCGCTCTTATCGTGCCTATTTGAGATACTGAGGTTCTCTGCAACCGAATGGCGTTGAGATTTTCGGTATGGCAATGAAGAGATAAGAAGAAGGATATGCGTACCATGTCTTTGAAGATCAAGTCCGTTGTGGCGCTTGCGCTGAGTGCGGCGATGTTGTTTCCCACTGCTGCTTGCGGCACCTCCGATGCGTCCAATTCCGGCGATTCGTCGGATTCGTCGAACACTACCACCGGTTACGATGTCAGCACCATTAAAAAAGATGACGAGCTGGCCAAGCTGGTTCCGTCCGGCGATCTGGTGAAGGACAGCGAGCTTTCCGCCGGTATGGAGCTTTCGTACGCTCCGGCTGAATTCTATGCCGAAGACGGCAAGACTCCGGTCGGCTATGATATCGACATGACCAAGGCCATCGCCAAGACGCTTGGTTTGAAGCCAAACATCGTGTCTTCCATGTTCGACACCATCATTCCTTCCATTGGCTCCAAGTATGATCTGGGCATCACCGCCATGACCATCACTGAAGAGCGTCTGCAGTCCGTGGATTTCGTGAGCTACTACCGTGCAGGTTCCACGTGGGCCGTGAAGAAGGGCAATCCGAAGAAGCTTGACACTTCCGACATGTGCGGCGCGAAGATCGCGGTGCAGACCGGCACCGTGCAGGAAGAGGAAGCCAACACCATCGCCAAAGGATGCGAGGCCGATAACAAGGCCGAAGTGATGTCGTACAAGCGTCAGGCCGAAGCGGCCACCGCAGTGGCGACGGGCAAGGCCGATGCGTTCTATGCCGATTCTCCGGTCGCCGGCTATGCCATCTCCCAGACCGACGGACAGCTTGAAGCCTTGGGTGACGTCGAAGGTGTGGCCAAGCAGGGCATCGCTGTCAAGAAGGGCAACACCCAGCTTGCTGAAGCCGTGCAGAAGGCCGTACAGAAGCTGATGGACGATGGTACGTATATGAAGATCCTCAAGCATTGGGGTGTGGAATCCGGCGCTCTCGACAAGGCTGAGATCAACCCGACCGATCTCGACTGATTTCATCCCCACTATTTACATCAACAACGAAGGAACTGAAGCATCATGGCGAAGAAACAAATCGACGGCGACGGCCTCGATATTCCGAATCGCATCAAGGCGCTGCCGGTTAAGCGTACGGGCCCGATTGTGGCGGCGGTCATCGTCGCTCTGCTCGCCGCCATGCTGCTGCAGGGCCTGATTACCAATCCGCGTTTCGAATGGAATGTGGTCTGGAAGTACCTGTTCAACGAGAATGTGCTCGAAGGCATCAAATACACGCTGCTGCTGACGGTCATCTCCATGGGCATCGCCATTATTCTGGCAGTGATTCTGGCCGTAATGCGCAAGTCCATCAATCCGGTGCTGCGTGGCGTGAGCTGGTTCTACATTTGGTTCTTCCGTGGCACCCCTGTGTATACGCAGCTGGTGTTCTGGGGTCTGTTCGCCGTGTTGGTGCCTCGCATCGGCGTGGGTATTCCGTTCACTTCCATCGAATTCTGGAGCATTGACTCGCAGTCCGTCATTACCGCGTTTAACGCGGCATGGCTGGGTCTCGCATTGAACGAAGCGGCATATCTGGCTGAAATCGTGCGTGCGGGTCTTGAAGCCGTCGATCCGGGCCAGACCGAAGCGGCCAAGGCACTGGGCATGAAGCGTTCCATGATCATGCGTCGTGTGGTGCTTCCTCAGGCCATGCGCATCATCATTCCGCCGACCGGCAACGAGTTCATCGGCATGTTGAAGACCACTTCGCTGGTCAACGCCGTGCCGTTCACGCTGGAACTGCAGTTCGCCACCACCGCAATCGCAACCCGACTGTACAAGCCGATTCCGCTGCTGATCGTGGCCTGCATCTGGTACTTGGTGATCACCTCCATTCTGATGATGCTGCAATCTCGCCTGGAGAAGCATTTCGGCAAGGGCTTCGATGCGCGACCGGCCGGCGCGCGCGGCAAGCAGCCGCCGCTGCCGGGCAAAACCGAAGGCGAACCGAAAGACGATATCGCCAAGCAGAACGAGGCAACGTTCGCGGGCATGACCGCGTGAGGGGAGTGAGCAATGACTGAACCAACCACCAACGGTGTTGTTCCCGCAGTGAAGGCCACGCAGGTGCATAAGGCTTTCGGTAGCCTGCACGTGCTCAAGGGCGTCGATATGACGGTTATGCCCGGCTCGGTGACGGTGATTCTGGGACCTTCCGGTTCCGGAAAATCCACGTTCCTGCGTTTGATCAACCAGTTGGAAACGCTGACCGGCGGCGAAATCGACGTCGACGGCGAAATGATCGGCTACAAGTACGTCGACAAGGACGGCAAGCAGGTGCTGCAGACCCTGAACGACAAGGAAGTGGCCGAGCAGCGTTCCAAACTGGGCATGGTATTCCAGAGGTTCAACCTGTTCCCGCACATGACGGCGCTCGAAAATGTGATGGAAGCGCCAGTCCACGTCAAGCACATGGATAAAAAGGAAGCCCGCAAGCTTGCCATCGAAGAGCTGAATCGCGTGGGCATGGGCGATCGCCTCGATCACTATCCGGCACAGCTTTCCGGTGGCCAGCAGCAGCGCGTGGCCATCGCCCGTGCGCTTGCCATGAAGCCGGAAATCATGCTGTTCGACGAGCCGACTTCCGCACTCGATCCGGAATTGGTGGGCGAAGTGCTGAACGTCATGCTGTCTTTGGCGAAAGAAGGCATGACCATGGTGGTTGTCACCCATGAAATAGGCTTCGCGCGCGAAGTCGCCGATCAGATCGTATTCATGGACGGCGGTGTTGTTGTGGAACAGGGCGGTCCTGAAATCATCGACAATCCGCAGGAACCACGATTCAAGGACTTCCTGCAGCACGTGCTGTAAATCGCCGCAAGCATAATCGTAAGAATCAGACACCTCTTCGTCGTAAGGATTGCGATCAAGGGAATGGCTGAGAAAATCCCCATGTTGAAAACTGTCAGCATGGGGATTTTTGTGTTCATATATCAAAGGTTCAGCGCGATGAGACGGTTTCGTTTCGAAAATGACACCATTACCCGATAAGCTGAGGTGTTATGTGTGGAATCGTAGGATATGCAGGAAATGTGGAAACCGCGTGCGGCAAGCCGTTGGAAGTGTGCCTCCAAGGCCTCCAGCGTTTGGAATACCGTGGATATGATTCGGCCGGTGTGGCGCTGACCGCGCCCGGCATGGATCATGTGGAAGTGCGTAAGAAGGCGGGGCGTCTCGCCAATCTAATCGAAGACGTGGAACGCAATCCAATGCCGATGGCCACCGTGGGCATCGGCCACACCCGTTGGGCCACCAACGGCGTGCCGAATGACATCAACGCGCATCCGCATACTTCGCGTGACGGCAAGGTCGCCATCATTCATAATGGCATCATCGAAAACGCCTCTCAGCTGCGTCTTGATCTGCAGACGGAAGGTTACCGTTTCTCATCGGAAACCGATACGGAGGTCGCGGCGAAACTGCTAGGCAAAATCAGCGAGAAAATCGTTGAGGAAACCGGCAAGCCTGATCTGTTCAAGGCCGTGCGACGCTTGGCGCGCATGCTGGAAGGCGCGTTCACGATTCTCGCCACCGACTGCCGTCAGCCGGGTATCGTGGTCGGTGCTCGCCATGATTCGCCGCTGGTGGTTGGTCTTGGCGAAGGTGAGAATTTTCTCGGTTCCGATGTGGCCGCGTTCGTCGCCTACACGAAGCGTGCCATGGAAATCGACCAGGATCAGGCCGTGATGGTGTCCGCCGATAAGGTTGTGGTGTCTGATTTCATGGGCAACATCGTGGCCGATCCGAAGACCTATACCGTGGATTGGGATGCTTCCGCGGCCGAAAAGGGCGGTTGGGACTCCTTCATGGACAAGGAGATCCACGAAGGGCCGGCGGCGGTGCAGCGCACGCTGTTGGGACGTCTTGGCAAGGACGGCAATCTCAATCTTGACGAGGTTCGCATCGACGAGCATGATTTCAAGGCGATCGACAAGATTATCGTCATCGCCTGCGGTACCGCCGCCTACGCGGGCATGGTGGCCAAATACGCCATCGAGCATTGGGTGCGTATTCCGGTGGAAGTGGAGCTTGCCCACGAATTCCGTTATCGTGATCCGATTCTCACCCCGCGCACGTTGGTGGTGGCCATTTCGCAGTCCGGTGAAACCATGGACACGCTGATGGCATTGCGTCACGCGCGTGAGCAGGGTTCGAAGGTGCTGGCCATCTGCAACACGCAGGGCGCGTCCATTCCGCGTGAATCCGACGCGGTGCTGTACACGCACGCTGGTCCGGAAGTGGCGGTCGCCTCCACCAAGGCGTTCGTGGCGCAGATTACTGCCGCCTACGTGCTTGGCTTGTATTTGGCGCAGGTCAAGGGCGCGATGTTCCGCGACGAGATCGCGCAGGCGTTGGATTCCCTCAAAGACATGCCTCGCAAGATCCAGTGGGTTCTTGATACGCAGACCAAGACCGTGCATGATGCTGCCGCACAGATGGTCGATGCGAAGTCCTTCCTGTTCCTGGGTCGTCATGTCGGCTACCCGGTCGCGATGGAAGGCGCGTTGAAATTGAAGGAAATCGCCTACACCTTCACCGAAGGTTTTGCGGCCGGCGAGCTCAAGCACGGTCCGATCGCATTGGTGGACGAAGGCGAACCGGTAGTGTTCATTGTGCCGCCGGCACGTGGCCGCAATGTGCTGCACGCCAAGGTTATTTCCGGTATCGAAGAGGTCAAGGCCCGTGGCGCGTACATTATCGCCGTGGCCGAAGAGAACGACCCCGATGTTGAACGCTATGCGGACGTGGTGTTCTGGCGTCCGGCCTGCCCGACGCTGATGAGCCCGCTGGTGGACGTGGTGCCGCTGCAGCTATTCGCCATGGACATGGCCAAGCTGAAGAATTATGACGTTGACAAGCCTCGTAATCTCGCCAAGTCCGTCACCGTGGAGTAATCGTTCATACGATGCGCCAACAGCGTCAGCAGAAGAGGCATCGTTACGTTCTTGAAGAACCTCGCATTCCGTTCGAATGTGAGGTTCTTTACGAGAACGGTGCGATTATCGTGGTTGACAAACCGCATTTTCTCGCCACCACACCGCGCGGCATGTGGTATCGCGAAACCGCGTTGATTCGACTTCGGGAACAGTATGGCGAACCTGATATTGTTCCCGCGCACCGTTTGGACCGACTTACCGCAGGCATCGTCGTATTTGTGCGCAAACCGGAATTGCGCGGCGCTTACCAAATGCTGTTCCAGAATCGCAAAACCATCAAAACCTATGAATGTTTGGCGCCACTTGCCCCCGAACAGCATCCGCAATATGGAACAATCGTAAGAATCGACAGGCATCAACCCTTTCCGGCAATCCGAGCATCGCATATTTGCAAGGATCGCGGGCGACTTCAGGCGTACGAAATTCCGGAAACCATCAATGCGCAAACGTTGATTGAGCGGGGGAGCACGGTACGTTGCATCGACGGCAAAGCATATGTGAATTACGTGCTGCACCCGAAAACCGGCAAAACGCACCAGTTGCGTGTGCATATGAATTCGTTAGGATTGCCGATTTTGGGCGATGATTTCTACCCGAATATTGTGCAGCGTTCTTACGATGATTTCTCGCAGCCGTTGGAATTGGTGGCTCGTGAGTTACGCTTCGACGATCCGGTGACGGGAGAGCCTCGTACATTCGTTTCGAAAGTGCCGCTTGGCTGATTAACGGTCTGATCAGCAGGTATTGCTCACTGAATAAAGATATATAAAACTGTCCATCGCTGTACTGATATTTGCTCGCATCGCTATGGCGTGTTGAAGTTGCGCGTCCCTATAATCGGACATTTTACATTTCGTGTTATCGAGCGTGATTAGGATGTGCTCTTGTTGTGCTGGCTGGCAAAGGCAAGCCGGCTGGAAAGAACGAGAGAGAATATGAACCATATTTCAAAAGCGCTTCGTGGCGTTGCCGACAAATATAACGGCGTATCACTGATTATCCGCATTATCGTCGGTCTTATCGCGGGTACCGCACTGGCATTGGTTGTTCCGCATATGACGTGGATCGGCGAATTCGGCACCCTGTTCGTAAGCGCATTGAAGGCCGTCGCTCCGATTCTGGTGTTTGTGCTGGTGGCAAGCGCTTTGGCTCAAGGCAATTCCAAGCTTGACGGCCGTTTCGGCACGGTGCTTTTCCTGTATCTGTTCACCACGTTCCTGTCCGCCGTCGTGGCGGTGCTGACGTCTCGCATGTTCCCGCAGACCATATCGTTGGGCGATGCCGCTGACGCCGATGTGGTGCCGCAGGGCTTGAGCGAGGTTGTGCAGACGTTGTTGACCAATATCGTGGCCAATCCGATTCAGGCCATGATCGACGGCAACTACATCTGCATTCTGATGTGGGCTTGCCTGTTCGGTCTTGCCATGAAGGGTATTGCCAATGAAAGCTCCAAGGCGTTCCTTGCCAATGTGGCCGATGGCGTGTCTCAGGTGATTCGTTGGGTCATCAATCTCGCCCCGTTCGGCATTATGGGCTTGGTGTTCACCAGCGTTTCCGAAAACGGCTTGGCGGCCTTCACCGAGTACGGTAGCCTCCTGCTCCTGCTCGTCGGCACCATGCTGCTGATGGTGCTCGTGTTCGGCCCGCTGGTCATTTTCCTGTACCTGCATCGCAACCCGTATCCGCTGGTGTACCGCTGCTTCAAGGAATCCGGCCTGACCGCATTCTTCACTCGTTCCTCCGCGGCGAACATTCCGGTCAACATGCAGCTGTGCGAGAAGCTTGGTCTTGATAAAGACATGTATTCCGTGTCTATTCCGTTGGGCGCAACCATCAACATGAACGGTGCCGCCATCACCATCACCATCATGGCCATGGCCGCCGCCAATACGATGGGCATTCAGATTTCGTTGCCGGCCGCCATTCTGCTGTCTGTGGTGTCGGCGCTCGGCGCATGCGGCGCTTCCGGTGTGGCCGGTGGCTCGCTGCTGCTTATTCCAATGGCCTGCTCGCTGTTCGGCATCAGCAATGACATCGCCATGCAGGTGGTGGGCGTTGGCTTCATCATCGGCGTCATCCAGGATTCCGTGGAGACCTGTCTGAATTCCGCTTCCGACGTGGAGTTTGCGGCAACCGCCGAATATCATGCTTGGCTCAAGCAGGGCCGTCAGCTTCCGGCGTTCATGTATTCCAAGAAGGAACGTCAGCAGCTCGGCATCGAAGCCTGATTTCACCCGATTTCAGCTTTTCGTTCAATCTAGAAGGCGTCTCTCCCACGTGGTTCACCCACGCTGGAGAGACGCTTTTCGTATTGGCTGATTTGATTGATTGCGTTGATTAAAGTCGCGAGATATTGCGATTAGTCGAGTTCCGCCACGGATCCGCGGTCGATGAATTCGGGGGTGATAAGTTTCTTGATTCCAGAAGGCACTTTTTTGCCATTGCATTGTTGCTCGATCATGGAAAAAGCCTCTTTTCCCACAGTTCTGAGCTTGAGCCGTATGGTGGTCAGTTCAAGACGGGGCACAACGCCGCGGAGTGAATCGTCCACACCGATGATGCTGACATCTTCGGGAACGCGCTTTCCTGCTGTCCTCAGGCCAAGCATGGCACCGTATGCCATTTGATCGTTGCCTGCGAAAATTGCGGTGCAATCCTTTTCGTGAGCCAAGGCCAATCCGGCTTGGTAGCCGCTATCTGCTTCCCAGTCGCCGTAATACATGGGTGGTGTGGGAATGCCGACTTGCGCTAATGCGTCGCGCCACCCTCTGATGCGGCTCTGTGCTGCGCGTGAAACGGTGGGGCCTGCGATGTGGTACACAGTTTTATGCCCCTTCGACAGGAAAAAGTCCACGGCTGCAGTGGCGCAACCATACGAGTCCGAATCGATGGTGGGGCAGTGGTTTGCCGGTTCCTCGCAAATAAGCACTACAGGTAGGTTGTCGGATGGCTTGAACTGGTTGAAGTCGGTGAAATCGCGTTCCATAATCACGATTGCACCATCGAGGGGGAGGCCTTCCACAAGTTTCAGTGCGCCGGCGAGTGACTGATCCTGCAGGTTATCCAAGGGGCGAATGGTGATGGAATAGCCGCTATTCGCGGCCGCTGTAGTGATGCCTTCGAGGATACGTGAGTTCCCGTAGGCCGACATATGCGAAAGCAGTACACCAACATTGTTGAAATGTCCGCTTTTCAAAGCACGTGCCGCATAATTCGGCCTGTATCCGAGATGCTCCATGGCTGCCTCGACCTTAAGTTTCGTCGCTGGGCGTACGGCATCGCTCCCATTAGCCACTCGGGAAACGGTCTGCGGTGAAACCCCTGCTTCCCTGGCGACGTCTTGCAGCGAGACTGAGTTGCGTGCCATGTGTATCTACCTTCCGAACGAAAATGCGTACTGTGCTTAATTTTACATGCTTACTTCTGTATTGTTTTCGTCACCATGCAATTTGTTCGATGAAGTGAATATGTGGTCTAGAATGTGCGAAAAGTAGACACTTTTGGAATATGGTGTTATTATGATAACGCAAACATTTGGAAGGAGCTGTTTTACGGGGGTGTAAATTGCCCTGTGAAATGGTATTGCCTCGAAGGAGAGGAATGATGTCAGCAACGGAAGTTGTTGCCAATATGCCACTGCATTCGGCAACCGTGCGTGTCAATAAACACAAGGCGGATTGGCGTGGTTGGAAGTTCATGTGGCCGTTCGCGTTGGTGTTCGTGTTCGTGTTCGTGATCCCGATCCTGTACGCGATCTACATCAGCTTCTTCCAGAAGCAGATGATCGGCGGCACGAAGTTCGTGGGAATCAGCAACTACATTCGTCTGTTCCGCGACCAGCAGTTCTGGAGCTCGGTCGGCAGGGTCGCGCTGTTCACCTGCGTGCAGGTGCCGGTCATGCTGTTCCTGTCGGCGGCGATGGCCCTGGCGTTGGATTCCATGAAGCTGCACGGCGCGAAGTTCTTCCGCATCTCCACGTTCCTGCCGTACGCGGTGCCGGCCGTGGTGTCGACTTTGGTGTGGGGCTTCATGTACGGTGCGAAGTACGGTCTGGTCGGCTCGCTGAATGACTGGCTGGGCACGAACCTCGACGTGCTGAGCCCAAGCGTGCTGCTCGCCGCGATCGGCAACATCGTGACCTGGGAGTTCACCGGCTACAACATGCTGATCTTCTACAGCTCGCTGTCCACGATCCCGCATTCGCTGTACGAGGCCGCCTCGATCGACGGCGCGGGCGAATGGCAGATCGTCAAGTCCATCAAGCTGCCGGAACTGAAGGGCTCGCTCGCGATCACGGTGATCTTCTCGATCATCGGCTCGTTCCAGCTGTTCAACGAGCCGAGCATCCTGCAGAACATGGTGCCGGGCAACTCGATCACCACGTACTACACGCCGAACATGTACGCGTACAACCTGAGCTTCGCGGGCAACCAGTCGAACTACGCCGCCGCCCTGGCGATCACGATGGCCGTGATCACGATGGCGATCGCGTACGCGGTGCAGCTCAACAGCATGAAGGAGCAGATGAAGTAACGCCCGGTGGCGCGAACCATCCGCATATAGGGGAAGAAACGCTAAGGAGCATCGAAAATGAGTGACGCAACAATCGCCGCGGGCACGGAGCAGAGGCTCACCGCTCAGGAGCTCAAAGCCCAGGAGAAGGCCGCGAAAAAGACCGAGAAGGAACGCCTCAAGAGGGTCGCGCGCGACGAGAAGGCCGAGCGCAAGAGGGCCGCGAAGTCCGGCTTCGCGAATGTGGCGAACCCGCGCAGGAGCACGCTGCTGACCATCGTGTGCGCGCTGTTCGCGGTGTACTGCCTGTTCCCGTTCGTGTACCTGCTGATCAACGCCACGAAGACGCAGGCGGACTTCACGTCCACGTTCGGTCTGGGCTTCGGCCGCACGTTCGCCCTGTGGGACAACATCAAGACCGTGTTCACCTACCAGGACGGCATCTTCGGACGCTGGTTCCTGAACACGATCCTGTACGTGGTCGTGGGCGCCGGCGGCGCGACCCTGCTCGCCATCATGGGCGGGTACGGCCTGGCGAAGTTCCGCTTCCCCGGTAGAAAAGTCGTGTTCGCGGTCATCATCGGCGCCATCTCGGTGCCGGGCATCGCCCTGGCCGTGCCGCAGTTCCTGCTGTTCGCCAAGCTGAACCTGACGAACACCCCGTGGGCCATGATCATCCCGAGCCTGGTGTCGACGTTCGGCCTGTACCTGATGTGGATCTTCTCCGACCAGGCCGTGCCGACCGAGCTGCTCGAAGCCGCCCGCGTGGACGGCGCCGGCGAGTTCCGCACGTTCTTCCAGGTATCCCTGCCGCTGCTCGCCCCGGGGATCGTGACGACGGCCCTGTTCACGATCGTGGCGACGTGGAACAACTACTTCCTGCCGTTGATCATGCTGAAGGATTCGAACTGGTATCCGCTGACGATCGGTCTGAACCAGTGGAAGGACCAGGCGAGCACCGCGGGCGGCCAGGCGATCCAGAACCTGGTGGTCACGGGTTCGTTGATCACGATCGTCCCGTTGGTCATCGCGTTCCTGTGCCTGCAGAAGTACTGGCAGTCCGGCCTTGCCGCAGGCGCCGTCAAGGAATGAATTTGTTAGGATAGTTGACAAAAAAACAAAGGAGTGGATATGACTCAACGTAGAGCCTATCGTTGGCCGCAGCCGTTGGCTGGACAGCAGGAACGCATCTGGTACGGAGGTGACTACAACCCGGACCAGTGGCCCGAGGAAGTGTGGGACGATGACGTTCGTCTGATGAAGAAGGCTGGCGTGAACCTCGTGTCCGTGGGCATCTTCTCGTGGGCGAAGATCGAGACGAGCGAGGGCGTGTACGATTTCGACTGGCTCGACCGCATCATCGACAAGCTGGGCGAGGCCGGTATCGCAGTGGACTTGGCGTCCGCCACCGCGTCGCCGCCGATGTGGCTCACCCAGGCGCATCCCGAGGTGCTGTGGAAGGACTACCGCGGCGACGTGTGCCAGCCGGGCGCCCGCCAGCATTGGAGGCCGACCAGTCCGGTGTTCCGCGAGTACGCGCTGAAGCTGTGCCGTGCGATGGCCGAGCATTACAAGGGCAACCCGTATGTGGTCGCATGGCATGTGAGCAACGAGTACGGCTGCCACAACCGTTTCGACTATTCCGAGGACGCCGAACATGCGTTCCAGCAGTGGTGCGAGGAACGCTACGGCACCATCGACGCGGTGAACGACGCGTGGGGCACGGCGTTCTGGGCACAGCGCATGAACGACTTCAGTGAGATCGTGCCTCCGCGCTTCATCGGCGACGGCAACTTCATGAACCCGGGCAAGCTGCTCGACTTCAAGCGGTTCAGCTCGGACGCGTTGAAGGCGTTCTACATCGCCGAGCGCGACACGCTTGCCGAGATCACGCCGGATCTGCCCCTGACCACGAACTTCATGGTGTCCGCGTCCGGTTCGGTGTTGGACTACGACGATTGGGGCGACGAGGTCGATTTCGTGTCGAACGACCATTACTTCATTCCGGGCGAGGCCCACTTGGACGAGCTCGCGTTCTCCGCGAGCCTGGTCGACGGCATCGCACGCAAGGATCCGTGGTTCCTGATGGAGCATTCCACCAGCGCGGTCAACTGGCGTGAGATCAACTACCGCAAGGAGCCCGGCCAGCTGGTGCGCGACTCTTTGGCTCATGTGGCCATGGGTGCGGACGCGGTGTGCTACTTCCAGTGGAGGCAGTCCAAGGCAGGCGCGGAGAAGTTCCATTCCGCGATGGTGCCCCACGCGGGCGAGGATTCCGCCGTGTTCCGCGACGTGTGCGAGCTGGGCGCCGATCTGAACAAACTGTCCGACGAGGGCATTCTGGGATCGAGGCTCGCGAAGTCCCGTGTGGCCGTGGTATTCGACTACGAGTCCGAATGGGCCACCGAACACACCGCCACGCCGACCCAGCACGTGCATCACGTGGACGAGCCATTGGCGTGGTTCCGCGCTTTGGCCGATCAGGGTGTGACCGCCGACGTGGTGCCGGTGCACGGCGCCTGGGATGACTATGAGATGGTCGTATTGCCGAGCGTATACCTGCTTTCCGAGGAAACGACCCGCAGGGTGCGCGATTACGTCGTGGGCGGCGGTCGACTGGTCGTGACCTACTACACGGGCATCTCGGACGAGAAGGACCACGTGTGGCTCGGCGGGTATCCGGGCTCGATCCGTGACGTGGTCGGCGTGCGCGTGGAGGAATTCATGCCCATGGGCGACGATTTCACGGGCGTGCCGGATCACCTCGAGTTGTCGAACGGCGCGGTCGCGCACGATATCGCCGACGTGATCGGCTCGGTCGACGGGACGGCCACCGTGCTGGAAACGTTCAAGGACGATCCGTGGACCGGCATGGACGGCGCTCCGGCGATCGTCGCGCACACGTTCGGCGAAGGTCGCAGCGTGTACGTGGGCGCGCGCCTCGGGCGGGACGGCATCGCGTTGAGCCTGCCGGAAATTCTTGATTCGCTCGGCATGGCCGAAGCGGGCGGAAACGACGGCCGAGTGCTGCACGTCGAACGTGAGGGCGCGGACGGTTCGAGGTTCGTGTTCTCGTTCAACCGCACGCATGAGACGGTCCGGGTTCCGGTGGAAGGCGAAGTCGTGGTCTCCTCGTTCGCGGACGTGGACGGCGAAACGGCCTCGATTAAACCGAACGGCGTGATCGTCACTAAGCAGTAAGCGGACAGCAAGCAAATAATCGCAACATTATGGGTGTCGGCAGGCTGATGATTGTCAATCTGCCGACACCCATTTAATTTATACTATTCGAATAAAAACTAGGCGTGGAATTCCACTGCAGCCCAACTGATTGCTGGCAAAGTGCAGTGAACTGATCCATTGTCGATTGTTGCATGAAGCTCTTGGGGTGTCACTGCGGTTGGGTCGTCTGCGGAATTACGCTGATATGGATTGTCGTCATGCAGAATAATGGCCTTGTCTATATGGAAGTCGGATATGTCGAAATACGGCAGTTGAGACAGAGAAGCCGTAACCTTATGTGCGTCGGATGCGTCGCGATTCACCATAAGCAGAAGACCGGAATGATTCGTTTCGTCCCAAGTGATTACTGAATCAAGGGCATTGACCAAGCCGAAAGATTCAGTCTCTACGTTGGGAGAGTCGATGACTGGACTGTAGGCAATGCCATGGGCGTGTTGTGCGGCTTCGGCAAACGGATAGAAGACAGTTTGACGCCATGCGGGACCGTTCTTTTCGGCCATGATTGGCGCAATCACATTGACCAACTGCGCGCGCGAGGCAGAACGCACTCGGTCGCAGTGCTTAAGCAGAGTGATCATCAGCGACCCTTCTACCACTGCATCGGCTGCATTGTAGATATCTTCGAGCAGACGCGGTGCTTTCGGCCATGACTCATGATGAAGATCCTTGCCTGATTGGGCTTTCCATTCAGCTTCCTGCTGATTCCAGACGTCGGAATACCAGACGCCCCACTCATCAAATGACAGTGCTATATCATGATCGCCTGTGTGGGCATTTTTGGCTTCGTCTGCACATGCCGCCACGGTGGAGATGAACGTTTGCATGTCTTGTGAACTTGCCAGATAATCTTGCAACGATTTTGCCCCACGTTCGTAGTAGTAGGCATGGCAGGAGACGAAATCGAGATTGTCGTACGCTTTGGTAAGCACGCTGCGTTCCCAGGATCCAAACGTTGACATATGGGCGCTGGAGGAGCCGCAGGCCACGAGTTCCAAGCCTGATTCCGCGAGTTTCATGGCGTGTGCGACTCGGTCCACGGCTGCGGCATACTCGTCAGGGCTCATATGTCCCACCTGCCAAGGGCCATCCATTTCATTGCCGATGCACCACATTTTGATGTCCATTGGTTCGGTGATTCCGTTACGTACGCGGCGATCGGCAAGCTCGGTGCCGGGCGCTCCGTTGACGTATTCCAACTCTTCCAGTGCGGCCTTCAATCCTCGGGTGCCCATATTGACGGCAAGCATGATTTCGGTACCGGTCTTCTTGCTCCATCGGTAGAAATCGTCGATACCGACTTCATTGGTTTCGGTGCTGTGCCATGCGAGATCTCGTCGTATTGGGCGTTGCCCCCGTGGCCCTGTGCCATCCTCCCAATTGTAGGCAGAGACGAAATTGCCGCCGGGGTAACGCACGCAGGTCACACCAAGTTCTTTGACTAGATTGATGACGTCTTGGCGGAATCCGTTTTCGTCGGCTGTGGGGTGACTTGGCTCATAAATGCCTCCGTAGACACAACGTCCAAGATGTTCTACAAATGATCCGAAAATGCGGGGTGGTATATCGGCAATTGCGCTGTTTTTTTGCACTGTGATTGTGCTGGTTCCGGAAGTCATGCCGTTCCTTTCGATGAGTGGTCTGATGAAATGTCTGCGTTGCGCGAGCTTCGACGGATATGCATACGTCTAGTATGCAATCATATCGTGTTTGCGTAGCTAAACAAAATATGCTAGGTAACTCAAGAAATACTGTAAAATCAACGATTTGCCTATTTGTTTGCGTAAACATAACTTTTGTGTTATCCTCATGACTGTCGGAAGGGTCAATGAATGATTCATAGCCGATAATGTTGGTCGATGTAGGAGGTCGGCCATATTTAAAGGAAGGAAGAACGATGAAGTTCACTGCATCCAAGAAAACAATCGCTCTGGTTGCTGCTGCTGCGATGCTGACTAGTGTCGCAGCCTGCGGGAGTTCCTCGAATTCGAGTTCTTCGGGGGCGACAGAGGGTGGTAAGACTGAAATTACGGTATGGTCTTGGGATTCCACTTTGCCGCGTACCGTGAAGGATTTTGAAAAGGCCAATCCGGACATCACTGTTAAGGTGACCAATGCCGGCACGAACAGCACCGAATACACGGCTTTGAACAATGCGCTTTCTGCAGGTAAAGGTGCGCCAGATTTGGTGCAGATTGAGTATTATGCACTTCCCGAATATCAGGTTCGTGGAGAGATTGAAGACCTGAGTCAGTTTGGTGCGGACAAGTTCTCGGATTTCTATACGCCGGGCACGTGGGCTTCTGTGAAACTTAATGGCGGTGTGTATGCACTGCCGATGGATTCCGGACCGATGGCATGGTTCTATAACAAGGATGTGTTTGATAAGGCCGGGGTCGATCCGACTCGGGTGAGGACGTGGGATGAGTTCTACGATGCTGCCAAGAAGGTTCGCGCAACAGGGTCCTACATTACGTCCGATTCTGGTGATGCTGGCTTCTTCGATTCCATGACATGGCTGGCGGGCGCGACGCCGTTCTCCACTGGTTCCGATGGACAGTCCGTCACCATCAACCTCAGCAATGATTCCAAGGTCAAGACTTTTGTTGATTTCTGGCAGAAGATGATTGATGATGATCTTATCGATACCAAGACCGCAGGCTGGAGTGATGATTGGAACAAGAGTTTGAATGACGGCTCTATCGCTTCGCTGCTGACCGGTGCTTGGATGCCCTACAACTTGCTTTCCGGTGCTCCTGACGGTGAGGGGAAGTGGCGTGTTGCTCAGATGCCGACTCCGGATGGATCTGAAACCAATTCCGAGAACGGTGGTTCTTCGCTGGCGATGGTCAAGACGGATGACAAGGCCAAGGCCGAAGCTGCATACAAGTTCGCTGAATATGCGTGCCACAATGCCGAAGGCATCAAGACTCGCGTCGCTGGCGGCGCATTCCCTGCCGATAACGACACTCTCGCTTCTGATGACTTCCTGAACATGACCTCTCTGACTGATTCCGATGGCAATGCGCACGAATACTTCGGTGGTCAGAAGTTCAATGAGGAGCTCGCCAAGGCTGCGGCCAATGTTTCGACTGGCTACAAGTTCCTGCCGTTCGAGGTTTATGCGCGTGGCGTATATAGCGATGATGCCGGTGGTGCATATACCGACAAGTCCGTCACCCTTGCTGAAGGTGTTCAGGCTTGGGAAAAGAATATCAAGGATTATGCATCTCAGCAGGGCTACACCGTGAAGTAGCTGCATGATTCCATAGTGGAATCGGTAAATATGAGCGTCTGTGGATTGAGGGATTGTCAATCGGCGGACGCTTTTTTGAGCTATCAGTGGATTGCGTGGCTGAATCGAAGAGATTGGAGGATTGTACGCTGGCTTTCGGGTGACTGACGTACACTCGAATGCGTATGTCTACGTACGTTTTCGTACGAAAACGTCAAACGGAAGGAATCGGCTTGAAACTGGTGAAACGACTCATCGCCATCTGCTGTGCGGCCATTATGGCAGTCAGTGCGGCCGCTTGCGGAGCCAACGTCGATTCCCGCACCGAAATCACCGTGTGGTCGTGGGAGCCGAGCATGAAACAGGTCATTGCCAGCTTCGAAAAGGAAAACCCCGACATCCACGTTATTTGGAAGAACACAAGCGGTTACGACAATCTCAACAACGCCATTCAAGACGGTTACGGCATTCCCGACGTGGTGCAATTGGAATACTATGCGTTGCGCCAGTACGCGGTAAGCGGCCAGCTGGTGGCGATCACCGGGCGTACGGAAGGCTACGGCGATTTCTACACGCCCGGTACGTGGGCTTCGGTGCAGCTGAACGGCCGCGTGTACGGCCTTCCCATGGATTCCGGTCCAATGGCGTTCTTCTACAACGACAGCGTGTTCGAGCAGGTAGGCATCGATGCCTCCAAGATTCGCACGTGGGACGACTATTACGAGGCGGCCAAAAAGCTGAAAAGCATCGGCGTGTACATCGCAGCCGATTCGGGTGACGCCAGCTTCTACGACACGATGATCTGGCTTGCCGGAGGCCGTCCGTTCTCCACCTCCAACGACGGCAAAAACGTGACGATCAACCTCACCGACGATGAGGGTACGAGAACCTTCACCGAATTCTGGCAGAAAATGATCGACGAAGGTTTGGTCGCCACCAATCTGACCACATGGTCCGATGGGTGGAAGGAAGCCGTGGGGGAGGGGAAGATCGCCTCCATGTTCTCCGGTGCTTGGCTGCCGTCGCTGCTCATGTCGAACCTTCCCGGAACCGCGGGTTTGTGGCGTGTAGCACAGATGCCCACGCCGGATGGCAGTTATACCACGTCGGAAAACGGCGGTTCGGCGCTGGCTGTGTTGCAGCGTTCGCGCAAGCCCGAAGCGTCATATCGTTTCATCGAATACGCATGCCATAACGCGGAAGGCATCAAAGCCCGTGTGGACGGCGGTGCGTTCCCCGCCGATAACATCACGTTGTCTGATCGGGAATTCCTGCGCAAAACCACCGTGACCGACGAACGTGGCATTGAAATCCCGTATTTCGGCGGTCAGGAATACAATCGCGTGCTTTCCCAAGCCGCGGAAAACGTGTCGACCGGTTACCAGTATCTGCCGTTTGAAGTGTATGCGCGAAGCGACTTCCGCACTACCGTAGGCAAGGCCTACAAATGGTCGAGCCGGTTGCGCAAAGAGCAGGACAGGCTGAATATCATCGCGGCCGGTGGCAAAGTGTCCGACAAATCCGCCATCGGCGACGCGTTGAAGGAAACTGATTCCGCTGATCGTCTCAAATTGAAAAGCGGTATTGCGCTGTGGCAGAAGGATTTGAAGGAATACGGAGCCAATCAGGGTTTTACTATTCAGTAAATAGTTAATTATTTGCTATAGTTGTAAAAATAATGATGGCTGTCTTGTTTTTCTTTTGAATTCAAGACAGCCATTATTTTTATATATTGAGATTGTATGTTGACGAAAAGTTATTGTCGAATATTGCGTTCGTAAATATGCAGCATGCCTTTGAAAATCAGATCCGGGTCGTAAATATCGATCATATCGGTATCATCGGCGAACACGCGGCTTAAACCACCCGTCGCAACCACGCGGAATTCTTCGTCGATTTCGCGATGGAATTGTGTGATCGTACGTTCGATGCCTCCGAGGAAGTTGTAATACAAGCCGGCTTGCATGGCTGGTTTGGTGCTTTTCGCCAGAATCGATGCGGGACGGGTGATTTCCACTTCCGGCAACTGGGCCGTGGCATCCCACAAGGCGGCCGCGCCTGTGCGAATGCCGGTGGTGATGAGCCCGCAAATCACCGACGCATCGGCGGTCACATAGTTGAATGTGGTGGCCGTGCCGAAATCCGCCACCAGAATCGGCCCGCCATACTCGTAGTAGGCTCCCGCACAGTCGGCAATGCAGTCCGCGCCCATATTCTGCGGATTGTCCATGCGAATATTGATGCCGGTTTTGACTCCCGGTCCAACAATCATCGGATCGATATTGAGGAATTTCACAATGCTGGCACGGAACGAATGCATGACCTTCGGCACTACCGACGTGATGATCACATCGTCCACATCGCCCGGCGCATAGCCGCTCAGCCGCAGGAATTGCGTGATCATCAGGCCATATTCATCCGACGTGTGGTTCGCCTTCGTGGTGATGCGATACGTGCCGGCGATATGCCCGTCATCGAGAAAGCCGATCACCACATTGGTGTTGCCGATGTCGACTGCGACCAGAAGCATGTCGAATTCTCCTTACGATTGCTGTATTGACGCTATTTCCTGTGATGCTGGTTGATGGTTACGATGCTTGCGATTCAGCGGATTCGGTATTGCGCAACGCTGCCAATTCGGTGAGGATGCGTTCCGCCAATTCCTGCTTGCTCATCTTGTTCCAATGCTCGATGATCGGTTCGTCGGTGGTTTCGCCGGGTTTCAGCACGGTCACCACATTCGTGTCCACCGCGAATCCGGCGCCGGGAGTGTTGAGATTGTTGGCCACCAGCATGGAACAATGCTTGGATGTGAGTTTTTTCGCTGCGTTCGATTCAAGATCCTGCGTTTCCATGGCGAAACCGCACAAGGTTTGACCGGCGGTTTTATGCGCGCCTGCCCATGCGAGAATATCGGGATTCGAAGTGAGCCGCAGATCGATATTGACGCGCCCGTTCTTCTTGATTTTCTCCGAAGACTGCTCAATCGGGCGGAAATCGCCGACGGCAGCGGCCATAATCGTCAAATCGGCCTGCGTGAAATGCTCTTGCACCGCGTTGAACATTTGCTGCGCGGTGGTGACGTGAACCGTATCAATGCCGCGGGGAGCGCTCAATGTGACAGGGCCGGATACCAGCGTCACATCCGCGCCCATATCGCGTGCCTGCTCGGCGATCGCATAGCCCATTTTTCCAGTGGAATGATTGGTGAGGTAGCGCACGGGATCAAGTGGCTCCTGTGTGGGGCCGGCGGTGACGAGCACATGCAATCCGTGCAATGGCAACGTTTCTGCGGGCTGGTCCGCACGCAGCAGATCAGCTACGGCAGCTTCGATCGCAGCAGGCTCCTCCATGCGCCCCTTGCCAACATCCTGGCAGGCAAGCATACCGGATCCCGGCTCCACAATGGTCCATCCAAGTTCACGGCAGGCATTGAGATTGCGTTGCGTCACGGCATTCTCATACATGTGCACGTTCATGGCAGGGCATAGGATTTTCGGTCCCTCGCTATAGGCAAGCACGGTACTTGTCAGCTGGTCGTCGGCAATGCCGCATGCGATTTTCGCAATGATATCGGCGCTCGCAGGAGCGATGACGAGCATGTCCGCCCATTTCGCATCATCCACGTGATTGATATGCAGCGGATCGGATGGCGTATGCGCAACATCGCCGTCATTGCGCTGTGCTGCGAACATGGACGTGCGCGTCTGCGTATGCGTGAGCGAGCTGAACGTCAACGGGGTGACGAACTCCTGCGCGGCCGCGGTCATGGCCACGCGAACCTCATGTCCCTGCTTGCTCCAGTCGGAGGCGAGATGGCAGGCCTTGAATGCGGCGATGCTGCCGGTCACGCCGAGAAGAATATGCGCCATAGCCGATATTGTCCTTCCCTTGACGTTGGCAAGACTTACGAAAACTGCGTCAAGTATATATCGAACCGGCTGAGGCATGCGGCATTGCGGCATTGCCGTCAGATGAATCCTGCGGGCATGGCGGATTGTAGAATCAGACTTTGGTGATCGACCCGTACAGGCGGTCAACCAGAACAAACACATAATCAAACAGGAGCAATCATGTCGCAATCTTCAGGTGCGTACGGCGAAGCCGACGCAACCGAACAGAAGAACGAACAACACAACAATCAGCCCGCAAACTCGGCAAGCACCGACGCAACTTTGAACGCGCGTGCCAAATCACCGAAATCCAAGGGGCCCAACAAGTGGATCATCGCCATCATTGCAGTGATCGCAGTGGTTGCCATCATTGTGGGCGTCGTCGTGTTCCGCAACAACAACGCATCCAGCGATACCGCGGAAAATGGCACCTCCAACACCGTGACCATTGGACTGAAACTCGCCCCCGTAAGTCTCGACATTCGTCACCAGTCCGGATCGGCGATCGAACAGGTGCTGATCGGCAATGTGTACGAAGGACTGCTGTCGCGCGATTCCGACAACAAAGTGCAGCCGGGACTGGCGAAAAGCTGGGATATTTCCAACGACGGCACAACGTATACGTTCCATCTCAACGAGAACATGAACTTCTCCAACGGAGACACGTTGGACGCCGAAGATGTGGCCTGGTCCATTAACCAGCTCAAAGAACAGCAGTATTACAACGCCAATCAGGTCGAAAGCCTCGAAAAAGCCGAAGCGGTCGATAGCGACACCGTGAAGCTCACGCTCAGCACCCCCGATTCCAACCTGCTGTGGTACCTGACCGGACGCCCCGGCCTGGTGTTCGATAAGGACGCCGAATACAACGCGAAAACCGAAGCCGTCGGATCGGGCCCGTACACGGTGGAATCCTTCGATTCCGCCAGCAAAATGGCGCTCAAAGCCAACCCGAAGTATTGGGGAAGCGCACACAAGGCCGCAACCGAAAACGTGATCATCAAATTCCTCACCGACGATAACGCAGCCGTCAACGCGCTGAAAAGCGGCGAAGTCGACGTGCTTTCCCCGGTGAACGCCACGCTCGCCAAATCGCTTGACACCAACACGTATCAGGTGTCCGCGGCGGACGGCAGCGACAAATACGTGCTCGCCTTCAACTGCGCGAACAGCAAGCTTGCCGACAAGCGCGTGCGTCAGGCAATCCGTTACGGCATCAACCATGAGGAAATCATCGCTTCGCGCGGTAACGTCGACTATGCGCTCGGCGGGCCGATCCCATCCGTGGACCCGGGCTATGAGGACTTGACCGACCTGTACCCGTACGATGTGAACAAAGCCAAGGAACTCATGGCTGAAGCCGGCTATTCCACCGATAATCCGCTGAAACTCACCCTCACCTACGCCAACACGTACGGCACGGAACTCGGCGACCAACTGCGTAGCCAGCTCGCCAAAATCGGCATTGATCTCAGCATCAACTACGTGGAATTCTCCACATGGCTGCAAGACGTGCACGCCAACGGCGACTATGAACTTTCGTTGGTGGACCACGCCGAAAGCCACGACTTCTACAAGTGGACCACGCCCGACTACTACTTCCACTACGACGGCAAGCAAGCCCAAGAACTGTATGCCAAGGCGCTCGCCGCCACCGATGAGGAATCCAGCGCAAACTATTTGAAGCAGGCTGCGAAAGCAGTAAGCGAGGATGCCCCCGCCGACTGGCTGTTCGGCTATCGCGTGACGGTGGCATACCACAAGAACGTGCAGGGATTCCCCAGCAAGCTGAGCCAGACGGTGCTGCCATTGTGGCAGATCACCAAGGCGCGGTGAATCGACGAAAAATCGATGGAAAACAAGTGATGAAAACTGATGTGTGGCGGTGTTTGCGGCGGCAGTGTTGCGGCACCGCCACACGTTGGCGCGATATTGTTGGGTAGGGTAATGACGGTGAATAGGTGCGTATCGCTGCAAACGCACGGATCGAGCGATAGACCAATGGTGGTTCAACTATGAGATTTGTAGTCAAACGGCTGGGACTGTTCGTCGTGGCCCTGTTCGGTCTGTCGCTTCTGGTGTTCGTGCTGTTGCGCATGCTGCCGGGCGATGTGGCTGCGGTGATCGCAGGAACGAACGCAGCCCCTGAACGTATCGCGTCGCTTCGTACCGAACTTGGCTTGGACAAATCGTACGTGGCGCAATACGGCGATTGGATGCTGGGATTGCTGCATGGCGATCTTGGTGTGTCCACCATCGGAGGCAAAGCGGTGTCGGCACAGGTTGCGTCTCGTGCTTCGGTAACGTTTCCACTGATCATCGTGAGTTTGCTGATCGCATTGGCGATTGGCCTGCCGCTTGGTTGCGCTGCTGTGCTGACCCGTAATGCCCGCTTGCGTGGGCTTTGTCACGGTATTGCGATTGTTGCCGGCGCCATTCCCGCATTATGGGGCGGATTGCTGTTGATTCTGCTGTTCTCACGCGGTTCAGGACTGTTGGGATTGCTGCCTGCTCAAGGTTTTCCCGATAATGGCTGGGGCGCGCCCTTGCAGGCGTTGGCTTCTTTGATACTTCCGGCGCTCGCCACCGGCGTTACCGCAGGCGCGTCCATTATGCGTTACACGCGTGCCGCCGTGGGGGACAAGGCCTCGTCTCAGGCGGTCGACATGGCCATGGCATGCGGCATGACCCGCAAACAGGCGGTATTGCGCGTCGCTTTGCGTCTTGCCACACCGCAATTGGTGTCGGTGATCGGTTTGACGTTCGCCCAGATGGTCACCGGTGTAATGGTGGTTGAGAATCTGTTCGCGCTTCCGGGGCTTGGCACCATGCTGGTCACCGATGTTGGCAATCGAGATCTGATTGCAGTGCAGAGCGAATTGTTCCTGTTGGCTACGTTCTTCCTCTTGCTTGGATTAGTGGTTGATGTGGTGCATCGTGCGCTTGATCCGCGTCTGAAAGATGCCGGATTGGTGTCGGGGGAGGTGCTTGCATGATGAAACAGTCTGCTGAGAAAACTACTTCGAAAAACGCTGTGAAAACCGTGATTCCCTCCATATGGCGTACCGCTGGTGGCAAGTATTCGCTGATCATGCTTGCGATATGGCTGGTTGTGTCGGCTATTTCGCTGGTGTGGACGCCATATTCGCTGCTTGATACTGACGGATTCAACACGTGGGCTTCGCCGTCCGGCGCTCACATGTTGGGTACTGATGGTGTTGGCGCTGATGTGTTGAGCTGGCTGATGGCCGGTTCCCGTACGAATCTTGTGATCGCGCTGCTTACCGTGGTGGTTGCCGCGGCCATCGGCCTGCTGCTGGTGGCGGCCATGGTGTCTCGCCATGGCGCATTGGCTTCCACGTCGGTGGTTGTGGTGGATGCGTTGATTTCCATTCCAACAGTGCTGATCGCCTTGATGCTTTCCGTGCCGTTCGGCGCGTCGGCAGCGGTGATCATCGCCGCATGCGGACTTGCATACGGGCTGAATTTGGCGCGTATTCTACGCCCCGCGGCCATGCTCGCCGCACGTTCTGATTATGTGGAATCGGCTTTGTGGTCGGGTGCGAGTTCGTTACGCGTGTTTTTCACGCATATTGTGCCGAATACGGTTCCGGTGTTATGCGTTCAGCTGTCGATGAGTGCGGGCACGTCGCTCTTGGCGGAGGCTGGATTGACGTATCTGGGTGTTGGCGTCGGTGCGGGAGTGCCCAGTTGGGGGCATTCGCTTGCCACGTCCGTGAAATTCATCAGCATTTATCCGATGGCTGTGGTGTGGCCGGGATTGGTGGTCACCTTGATGGTGATAGCGCTGAATCTGTTTGGCGATGCGTTGCGTGACGCCATCGATCCGCTGACGAATCCGGCATTGCGGCAAGGTGAAGCCACCCATGTTGAATCGGAGGAACGCGCATGAGCGTCAGCATCCGTAATCTCAATATCGTCATCGATGGAATGCCGATTGTGCATGATGTCGATATGGAC
>CEAZ01025505.1_pt1 | contig 25826 bp, 31 predicted proteins | sample 557361 | NCBI WGS metagenome assembly CEAZ01 (sample SAMEA3182074, study PRJEB8094) | gut metagenome | biome: human; feature: gut; material: Stool; isolation source: human stools | place: Canada | collected 2012-02-22 | reverse complement strand
CGCATATCGGTACGGCCGGAGGGGTCGCCGATAAGCGTGGTGCCGTCGCCGATAAGCGCGATGGGCTTGTTTCCTGCCATCTGAAGACGCTTCATGAGGCACAGTGCCATGAAGTGGCCGACGTGCAGAGAATCAGCGGTGCAGTCAAAGCCGATGTAGAACGTGGCCTTGCCGTTGTTCACCATGTTTCTGATCTCTTCTTCGTTTGTCACCTGAGCGATAAGCCCTCTGGCAACGAGTTCTTCGTAAATACCCATTTTTATTTCCCCCCATAAAATTATTTGTTGTCTTTGATCATTTTCTCGGCCTTTACCGCCTCATAAGCGATAAGCTCATCGCAGCTTATTCCCTCGCGCTTGAGCTCAAGGCACCGGACGCAGCCAAAGTTATCGTGGAAGTCCCTGGTCAACGCCTTGGCAAGCGTGGCTATTTTTACCTTGGCCTCAGTATCAGACGCGTCGTTATACGGGCAGCACAGCCCGACAGCCATAAGCGCCCCGGACACTGCGCCGCACATTTCTCCGCAGCGCATACCGCCGCCGAAGCCTCCAGCTATTGCGAGCGCCGTTTTTTCGTCAATGCCGGTATACTCGCCGCAGGCGGCAAGCACGGACTGCGCACAGTTATAGCCCTGACCGTGCAGTAAAACGGCCTTTTCGCTAACAGTCATTATCATCACCTCACAAAAAAAGCCCTCCGTCCTTTCGGACAGAGGGCATATACTATGCGGTACCACCTCTGCATCATCCGCCCCTCGCGAAGCGGATCTCTGCAAGTGCAATGCACTTCTGCGCTGTATCGGGCGCACCCGTCATAGCCTACTCTCAATGCTTTCGGTATGCCGCTCGGGACTGTATTCAGCTGACCGCCTCTCCCCCTCGCAGCAAAACGGGGTCTCTCTGTGCAGGCCGGAGCAGCTTACTTCTGTCCGTCGTAGCGTTGAACATTTGAGATTATACTGTAACTTGACGCCAATGTCAAGCCGTGTGTTTGATTCTTTCCTGCTTGAATTTTTCACATGCGCGCAGCTGTTCTTCGGCGCTGGCAAGGGTCGTCTCGGTGATGTTGTCACCGCCGTGCATCCTAGCAAGCTCCTGCTTGCGTCCCTCAAGGTCGAGCGGAAGTACGTCCGTGTACGTCCTGCCGCCGCGCTCCTCCTTGCGGATAAGATAGTGGTTGTCCGCCATCGCGGCGATCTGCGGCAGATGCGTCACGCACATTACCTGCTTGCCGAGCGACACACAGAAGAGCTTCTCGCCCACACGCTGCGCCGCGATTCCCGATACGCCCGTGTCGATCTCGTCGAAGATCATCGTCCCGACCGGGTCGTTTTCCGCGAAAACATTCTTCATTGCAAGCATGATGCGGCTGAGCTCGCCGCCGGAGGCGATGCGGCTTATCCGCCCAAGCGCCTCGCCTGCGTTTGCCGACATGATAAAGCGGATATCGTCGCAGCCGTTCGCGTCAAAGCCGGGTTCCCCCTCAAGGGGCGAAAACTCAACGGCGAACCTGACCGATGGCATATTCAGCTCCCGAAGCTCCGCGCTTATGCGCCCTTCAAGCTCGGATGCGGCCTCGCGGCGCTTCGCGCTGAGAGCAGCGGCCTTCGCGGCGCAGTCTTTTGCAGCGGCGTCCAGCTCCCGACGTAGCTTTGCCGAGCGCTCCTCGGCGTACTGTATGCCGTTAAGCTTTTCGCGGCACTCGTCCAGATAGCTTATCAGCGCGTCCTCATCGCGCGCGTATTTGCGCTGAAGCTTATTCAGAAGCGCGATGCGCGTTTCAAGCTCGTTATATTCCTCAGGTGAGAAATCAAGGCTGTCGCGGAAATCGCGCAGCGTCTCCGCTGCATCAGTCAGCGTAAAAACAGCACTGTTGATGTTCTCTGCCGCTGCCTCAAGCTCAGAAGCGTAGGCCGAAGCCTTGCCGGTGTAATACGCCGCGTTCTGCGCCATAGACAGGGCGTTGTCCTCTCCGCCGCTGAGCGCGTCCATCGCCTGATCCAGCGCGTCCGTAAGCTTTTCGGAGTTGCGCAGAAGATCGCGCCGGGCGCATATGGAATCATACTCCCCTGCCTTCAGTCCCGCACGCTCAAGCTCCTCTATCTGATAGCGCAGGCTGTCGCTCAGGCGCTCCTTTTCGACCTCGTCCATCTGGAGCTGACTGAGCTGCTTACTGACGGAGCGGTATTTTTTCCACGCCGCGGCATAGGTATCCATCGCGACCTGATAGTTGCCGAAGCGGTCGAGATATTCCCGGTGGCGGCGCTCATCCATAAGCTGACGTCCGTCGTTCTGACCGTGGATATCCACCAGCAGTGCCGCAAGCTCCTTGAGCTGTGCCGCTGTTACTGGTGCGCCGCAGACACGGCAGCTGCTTTTCCCGTCCGCTGTTATGCGGCGCTGGATGATAAGCTCATCATCGGCGTCTATTTCGTTATCGGCAAGCCACTGTTCGCAGCCGTCCACATCGAACGCAGCAGTGACAAGTCCCTTATCCGCACCGCGGCGGACAAGCTCACGGCTCACGCGGTCGCCAAGAACTGCGCCTATCGAGTCAATGACAATGGATTTACCTGCGCCGGTCTCACCGGTCAGCACATTGAGGCCTCTGCCGAATGAAATATCCGCGCGTTCAATGACGGCTATATTCTCTATATGCAGTTCATTAAGCATGGTGTCCTCCTGTTTGGAAAGCGCCCTCTGCACACCTGCCTTTTACAGCAGCTCTTCGATCTCGTTATACAGCGCCTGCGCCGACTCATTGTCGCGCATGAGCACAAATGCGGTATCATCGCCCGCGATAGTGCCGACGAGCCCGTTTATCTCCATGCTGTCGAGCGTGGAGCACGCACCGGGGGCAAGCCCCGGAAGCGTCTTCATCACGAAGATGTTCTGCGCGATGTCATAAGAGAGCACACACTCTTTGAATATATTCCGCAGCTTGGTATCGAGCGCGGCAACACTGGGCTTTGAAGCCGCGGCATAGCGGTAGTTCCCGTTCGGCCCCAGCTCCTTGACAAGACGCATATCGCGTATGTCTCTGGATAGCGTGGCCTGCGTGCTCTTCACTCCTCGCGCCGCAAGCTCCTCAAGCAGCTGGTTCTGCGTTTCAATATCCTTCTCGTTTATTATTTCCATTATAATGCTCTGTCTGCCAGGCTTCATATGTTCCCTCCAATATCTTCAGCGAAGTTTGCCGAATGCAATTTCGTAAAAATTTCTAAGTCCCATGTCAGCCATCACAGTGCAGCTGGCAGAGCGGCGTATAATTATGCGGTCGTGATTTGCCAGATCCATGACCGAGTTACCGTCAACGGAAAGATAGGCGCGGCGTCCGTGCAGCTTTTCTACATATACCTCGATCTCGTGTTCCGGGCCGAGCACGTAGCAGCGCGAGCTCATCATATGCGCGCATATGGGGCTTATGATAATGTTCTCCGCGTCCGGTTCAACTATCGGCCCGCCAGCCGACATGGAGTAGCCAGTCGACCCGGTGGGCGTGGAAAGTATGATTCCGTCGCCGGAGAATGCGGTTATATCCGCGCCGTCGCACAGCGCGGTAAGCTTGATGCAGTCCCCGTAGCCGTGTATGACGGCATCATTGAGCGCGCAGTCTGTATAGATCGTCTTCCCGCCGTGCACAAGGCTCACGTCGATCTTCATCCTGCGGCTGAGCCGGTACTCGCCGCGCGCGGCGTTCAGGACGTAATCAAGCTCATTCGGTTCGAGCGTCGCCATAAAGCCCTTGGAGCCGAGGTTGATGCCGAGAATCGGGACAGAGCATTCACGTAACTGACGCGCCGCGCTGAGTATCGTCCCGTCGCCGCCTACAACAACGATAAGCGAACAGCCCGCGGCGACGTCTGTCAGCTTCTTGGTAGTTATCCCCGCCGGGATAACGCTTTCTGACACATCGTCGAATACCGGGCATATGCAGCATTCATAGCCATGCTGCGTGAGAAGCTCCTCAGCCTTGAGGCTGAGCCTGCATCCGGTGTCGCGAAATGGATTCGGACAAATTGCGATCATTGCATCACCTTATTTACAGCGCCTCATGCGAGGCGGTCACGACCGCTTCAACGTCGATCGGGACAGCTTCGCCGATGCGGTTCTTCATGTGGCAGATATATTCAATGTTCCCTTCGGGGCCTTTGATAGGGGAAAAGTCCAGTCCCATCACAGTAAGGCCTATTTCTGGGGCAAAGTCAAGTATGCTGTGTATAACATGCTCATGAACGGCGCGGTCACGCACGACGCCCTTCTTTCCGACCTCTTCCCTTCCGGCCTCAAACTGCGGCTTTATGAGACATATCAGGTCGGCATCGGGCTTGAGCAGTGCCTTGACTGCCGGGAGCACGAGCTTGATTGATATGAACGAAACGTCCATAACGGCCAGATCCATAAGCTCCGGGATCTGTTCACTTGTCACATAGCGGAGATTCGTCCTCTCAAGGTTTATTACTCTTTCATCGTTGCGCAGCTTCCACGCGAGCTGACCGTAGCCGACGTCGACCGCGTATACCTTGGCCGCGCCGTGCTGAAGCAGCACATCCGTGAAGCCGCCGGTCGATGCGCCGCAGTCGATGCAGACCTCTCCGGAAGGATCGACCTGGAAGACCTTCAACGCTTTGTCAAGCTTGAAGCCGCCGCGGCTCACGAACGGCAGTGCGTCACCGTGTACTTCTATCTTAGCATCGTGCGCCACCGGCATGCCGGGCTTATCTGCCCGCTGGCCGTTGACGAAAACAAGCCCGCTCATGACCGTGGTCTTTGCGCGCTCCCGGCTGTCAGTAAAGCCGAGCTCATATACGAGCTGATCCAGACGTACCTTTTTCATACACGCTCCGTATCTGTCCTGCACATTTCGCAGCCTGCTGCCGCGATCGCCGCAGCATCGATGCCGGTTTCATGGCGAAGCTCGTCGACCGTACCGTGCCTTACTATACCGCTGCCGAGGTTCAGAAGCTCCGCGGCCTTCAGTTCGACACCGGCGACGGATATGGCTGCCAGCAAGGCAGAGCCGACGCAGCCCACGCGGCATACCTCCTCTGGTACCAGCAGCCGCCCCGTTTTGCGCACGGAGCCGATGCACTGCTCAAAGCTGTTTGGCGCGATCATGCCGAGCTTTATTATCTCTGCCGAAATGCCCCGACTCTGAAGCTCGTCGGCGGCATTGAGCACCTCGTTTATCATCGTGCCGTAGCAGACGATCGTCACGTCCGTGCCCTCGCGGATCACGTTTTCCGCCTGCATGAGGGAGTCTGTATAGCGCCCCTCGCCGCCGCGCGGATAGCGCACCGCCGCAGGGCCTGTTACCTCATGTATCGCATAGCCGAGCATATCGTGCAGCTCCTGAAAGCTGGCCGGGCAAAGTATCGTCATTCCCGGCACAGCGGAAAGATAGCACACGTCAAACACGCCCTGATGCGTTTCGCCGTCGTTGCCGACAAGACCCGCGCGGTCAACGCAGAACACCGTGTGCAGTCCGAGCAGCGACACATCATGGATGAGCATATCAAAGCCCCTTTGCAGGAAGCTTGAATAAACGGCAAACACAGGTACAAGCCCCTGCTTTGCCATGCCCGCGGCCATAGTCACGCCGTGCCCTTCGGCAATGCCGACGTCAAAAAAGCGCTCCGGGAACTTTGATGCGAAGCACTCGGTGCCCGTGCCTCCCGCCATTGCCGCAGTTATCGCGACGATGCGCGGGTCATTCTCCGCATACTGGCAGAGGTACTCTCCGGCTTTATCGGAAAAGCTCACAGCGGTGGGAGCAAGCTCTCCTGTCTCCGGATCGAAGCGGCCTATCCCGTGATATTTGTCCGGGTGGCTCTCCGCGTATGCACAGCCCTTTCCCTTCTTGGTCAGGACGTGCAGCACCACTGTCTTTCTGACGTCTCTTGCCAGACGTATCGCCGTCTCAAGTTTGTCAAGGTCATGTCCGTCCACCGGGCCGAGATAGTAAAGCCCCATCTCGCTGAACACGTTTCCGGGCAGGAGCCGGGACTTCAGCCATTCCTTGATAACGTGGAAAGCCTTATACAGTCCGGGGATGTTTTCCGAGAACCCTTTCAGCCACTGCTTGAAGCTTATGTAGGCGGGCTTTATGCGCATATTCTGGAGCACCTGCGCCATACCGCCGACATTTTCGCTTATCGACATGTTGTTGTCGTTCAGGATTATCACCATGGGCTCACCGCTTGCCGCGGCGTCCGCAAGTCCCTCGTGCGACAGACCGCCGGTAAGCGCGCCGTCGCCGATGACGGAGACAATGTCATAATCCCCGCCGGTGAGCGTCCTTGCCCTCGCCATACCGAGCGCGACGGAAACGGAGTTTGATGCGTGTCCTGCAATAAATGCGTCGTCGTTGCTCTCAGACGGCTTCGGAAAGCCCGACAGTCCGCCGTACTGACGGAGGGTATTGAACTGCTCCCTGCGTCCGGTGATGATCTTGTGCGTGTAGCTTTGATGGCCTACGTCAAAAACGAGCCTGTCCTTTTCCGTGTCGTATACTCTATGGATCGCGACAGTCAGCTCTACCGTACCGAGGTTCGGAGAGAGATGTCCGCCGGTCTTTGCGATATTCTCTATTTCAAATTTTCTCAGCTCATCACACAGCTGCGGAAGCTGATCTTTGTCAAGCTTCTTTATATCTGCGGATGAATTTATGTTTTCCAAAATACTCAAGCTTTACCCCTGAATAATTGCGCACGGCTGTGCGTTTTATTTTTCTCTTGTGGAAAGCGCGTCGGCAAGCTCCTTCAGGAAAGCCGTGTCTTCAAAGGCTTCATCAAGCACGTTCTTTGCAAAATCCGTCAGCTTCGCGATGGTTTTCTCGCAGCCTTCCCTGCCCATGAGAACCATGTATGTGTTCTTGTTCTCCTCAAGGTCGGAGCCGATAGGCTTGCCAAGCTCCTCAGCGGTACTGAGCACATCGAGCATATCGTCCCTTATCTGGAAAGCCATGCCGATGGCCGAGCCGTAGTGACCCGCGGCGGCAAGCATAAGCTCGCTCCCGCCGGCAGCGGCAACGCCCATCTGGCAGGCGGCGACGAGCAGCGCACCCGTCTTGCGGCTGTTTATCTCGCTGAGCTCCTGCTCCGTAAGCGCTCTGCCTTCCCAGCTCATGTCGAGGAACTGTCCTCCGCACATGCCGTCGAGCCCGACAGCACCGGCAAGTATCTCCGCGCAGCTGGCCTTTACAGCCGGCGGCAGGTCGCAGCGCAGTATCGTGCCGAAGGCTTCGGCCTGAAGCGCGTCGCCCGCAAGCGTCGCCGTGCATTCGCCGTAAACCATGTGGTTCGTGGGCTTGCCGCGGCGCAGCTCGTCGTTATCCATGCACGGCAGATCGTCATGGATAAGGCTGTAGGTGTGCAGCATCTCGACCGCGCACGCGACCGGAAGCGCCTTTTCGACGTCTCCTCCGGCAATGCGGCAGAACTCCAGCACGAGCAGCGGGCGTATGCGCTTGCCGCCTGCAAGGAGACTGTAGCGCATGGCTTCCGCGAGTCCCGCGAGTGCGCCCTCGCGCACGTTAAAATATCCCGCAAGGGCTTCATCGATCTTAACTCTGTATTCTTCAGCTGTCATATCACTGTTCGTCCTCAAAGTCCAATTCTATCGGGGCTCTGTCCGCCCCCTTCTTGAGCTTGACGACCTTCTGCTCGGCCTCGTCAAGCATTTTGCTGCATACGTTTATGAGGGCCGTGCCCTCTTCGTATAGATTCAGCGACTCGCTCAGCGGCATATCGCCCTTCTCAAGGTGCTTTACTATTTCGTCAAGTCTGGCAAGAGACTCCTCAAAGCTCGCGTTCTGCTTTTTTGCTGCCATCTGCACCGCTCCTTTTACCTGTTTTCTTTGCCTTTTCCGTTTTCTCAACAAGGCACTCCGCCCTGCCGTCTGAAAGAGAAAGGCTTATCCTGTCACCAACCGAGATATCATTTACGCTTTTAACGCAACCGCCGCCCTCGGTGCTTGCGATAGCGTACCCGCGCGTCAGCACGCGCAGCGGACTCATCGCGTCAAGCGACGCCGCAAGGCTTATAAAGCCCTGCCTGCATCCGTGCAGCCTGCGTTCCTCGGCGGATATCATGCGCTCTCTTACCCGGTCAAGCTCAAGGCGCCTGTTGTCAAACTGTGCCGTGGGGTTTACAATGACCTGCCTTGTCCGGAAGCTCTCAAGCCTGTCGGAGAGCTGGGCAAGCTTTTTGCGCATCGCCTGATCCCCGCGGACGCTGTACCCGGAGATAAGCTCCGCTATTTCGCGCTGATCCGGTACGGCGATCTCCGCAGCGTTCGACGGAGTCGACGCGCGCCTGTCCGCAACATAGTCGGATATCGTGACATCCGGTTCATGCCCGACCGCGGATATCACCGGTATGCGCGATTCGTATATCGCGCGCGCGACGCGCTCGTCATTGAACGCCCAGAGATCCTCGATAGACCCGCCGCCACGGCCTGTGATTATCAGGTCGGCGACGTCAAACTCGTTTGCGTACCGTATCGCGCCGACGATCTCAGGCGGCGCCTCCACTCCCTGCACACGCACCGGCAGCAGCAGCACCTTCGTCATCGGCCAGCGTCGGCCGAGAATGCGGATCATGTCGTGTACCGCCGCGCCCGCGGAGGATGTTATGATCGCGATGCGCTCCGGAAACTCCGGCAGCAGCTTTTTATGCGCGCGGTCAAACAGCCCCTCTTCCGAGAGCTTCGCCTTGAGCTGCTCGAAAGCTACCTGCAAGTCGCCAGTGCCTTCGGGCATGAGTGCCGTGCAGTACAGCTGATACGCGCCGTCTCTCGGATAAACAGCGACACGCCCCCAGGCAGTGACGCCCATTCCGCTCTCCGGGCGAAAGCGAAGCTTTGAAGCGCTGCTTTTGAACATGACGCAGCGCAGACTGCTTTCGCTGTCCTTCAGTGTGAAATAGTGGTGACCTGAGGGGTATATCTTATAATTTGAAAGCTCACCGCGGACGCATACATTTGCCAGCATCGCGTCCTGCTCGACCAAACCCTTTATGTAGTTGTTGAGCTCGGTTACGCTTATTGCCTGTCCGCTCATTGCTCTGCCGTGACATCGGAAGCCTCGGCCTCCGCCGCACCTACATCAGCAGCGTCGTCTATCGCTGCGCCGAACTCGCCGCGCATGAAGCCGCCAAGAACACCGTTCACGAATGAGACGACGTCCGGCTCGTCATAGCCCTTGTCGAGCTCGACCGCCTCGTTTATCGCCGCGGCGTTCGGGATATCTTCCATATACAGTATCTCGCAGATAGCGCAGCGCAGCACCGCAAGTGCCGTGCGGGAGATGCGCTCCAGCTTCCAGCCCTTGGCATAGCGCGTTATATGCGCGTCGATCTCGTCCCTGTGCTCATCGGTCAGCGCCGCGAGTGTGCGGATATACTCAAGCTGCTTTGCGTTCGGGTACTCACTGTACAGCTCGTCCTCCGCAGCAAGCGTGTCATAATGTCCGCGCTCGAAGAAGCTTTCAAACAGCTCCTGCGGCGCTTCCCCCGAAGCGGCCGCCGCAAAGCTGAGCTGTATCGCGATCTCGCGGGCAGTTGATCTGGTCATCGCCGTACCTCCGTTCTTACTTGTCCTTGTCAAAAGCTATGCCGGAAACGTGAACGTTCACCTCGGCGTTCTCAATGCCGGTCGTCGCCTGAACGACGGAGAGTATCTTGTCCTGCACGGCCTTTGCCACGTTTACGATGTTGCAGCCGTATACGACCGTGATGATAATGTCGACGACGACGCGACCGTCCTCAAACTGCACCTTGACGCCCTTGGAGACGGACTTGAGCCCGATAAGCTCTGCAAGCTCAGCGCCAGCGGTGTTTGATAGGCCGGCCACGCCCTCTACCTCGTTCAGCACGGATCTGACCATGCTTATAATGACATCTTCGGAAATATTGATGCTGCCCTTTTCTTCGCGGCAGGTAATATAATTCTCGCCCATGATGAACCTCCTAAATGAAATCACAGTATTCTACCACGGACAAAGCGAAAAATAAAGTACAATAATCGAAATTCTATCATAAAAATGAAAAAACATACAGGAGCGCCGCAAAAGCGCTCCCGCATCGTTTCCCCAAAGCTTTGAGTTTGCAGTGTTCAGGCCTTGACCTCTATTATATTCAGCTGGCTTGCGTCGTAGTCGGTCGAGGTGCATATCACATCCGTTATCCTCGCCACAGCCTCCTCGCTCAGTCCATCCGCCGGAGCCGGGACTGCAACAGTGACGCAGTCGTTGCCTATGTATACGACGCAGTCGGCAAAGTCCTTGGCGATCAGAAGATTCTCTATCTGCGATTCCTGCATCGAGCACGCCGCCATAGCGGATATGGCGTTCATCGCGCTGTCTATCGTCTCCTGTGACGCCGCCTCCGAGGACGCCGCTGTCTGCAATAGCTCAAGCGCCTCATCTCTTGAGACCTGTCTCGTCAGCCTTGCTTCGGCAAAGTATTCCGTACCGGAGACGAGCAGACTGTCTGCGAAATCCGTATCAGCCTCAAGCATGGCCTGATCCTCTGCGTAAACCATCTCCGCGTCAGGCTTTCCCCATCTGTTGTTATAGGTCCAGTTGAGTACCACGGCGGCGCAAACAAACATCAGCACCGCCAGCATCGTGAGATTTCTTTTCCTGTTCTTCATGACTGTCCGTTCTCCTCCTTATGCTTTGTCCGTCATTCTGAGAATTGTGATCTTATCCGAGCTGTAGCCAGTATATGATTCAACCGCGCGGATAATATCCAGTCTGACCTTCGGGTTCGCCGCGCCTTCACAGACGACGACCACGCCGCTGTCTGAAATGAGCACGCGTGTATCGCCCACACCCTCGCTGCATGAGAGCACCTGCGCCAGAAGCCCGCTGCTGTCGATCTCCGCGTTTTTCTGGGAGCTGCCGCTTGGGAGCAGCAGAAGCAGTACCCCGGCGATAAGGATCATGAACGGATAGCGAAACCGCCCCAGCAGCTCTGCCTTGCTTTTAAGCTTATCCGTCATCACATCCACATCTGCCTTTCAGCCGGAATACCAAGCTCGTTCTCTATCACGCCCTCAAGCGCGGCCTTGGCGCTGCCGGTATCCGGCGCGTTTATCTCCGCAGAGTACGGCACCCATAATCCGTCAAGGTTCCACTGCGCCTGGACTTTCACTACGGAAACGTCCGCCCCAAGCTCTTCCGCTTTGTCCAATATATATTCCTCGCACTGCTCTTCTATGACTGCTCTGTTGAGCCTGTCATCTATTCTTTCCGCGCTCTCGTTTATTGCCGCCTCCGCTTCGCGCAGCCGGGCTGTCTCAAGCGCGTAGATATCAAAGTCTATTTCCTTTATCGGGCTGAGTATCGCCATTGTCAGCGCAGCTGTACACAGCAGCTGCATGATGCGCCGCACGCCGCCCTCTGGGGTTATGTTTATCGCCGCGCCGCAGAATATGGACACTGCACAGAGCTGGCGTATGCTCTCCTGTATCATCCCGTCACCGCCTTCATTCCCGCCATCATCGATATGAAAAGCATTATCCCGCAGCAGCCGAGCAGCCCTAGCAGCAGCCCCATAGCGCTGCCGACTCCAGAGAACAGTGCGGACAGGCGCGGGCTCTGCATGGAGTCTGTCACGGCGGCGGCAGCCTTAAGAATAAGCATCTTTACGGACAGCACCGCAAACGGCCCCGCGCACAGGACGCAGACGGTGATGAGCCCGAACGCTCCCGCGCAGCTTCTTATCACTCCCGCCGCGGCGAGCACTGCGCCCGAAGCGTCGGATATCATCCCGCCGACGACCGGCAGCACTGTCGATATGACCGTGCGCACCGTCTTCACCGCCGCGGCGTCGGTGCTCGATGTGATAACGCCCGTCATGCTTATGTATGCCGTGAAGCTTATCGTCATCCCCGTCATTATTATCGTCGCTGCCCACTTTGTAAAACGCGCTGCAGCAGCCATCAAAGAATTCGGGAACACTCCGTTTGCCACCGTTACCGCAAGATACGCGTATACTAGCGGGACTACCAGCTTCTGCGCGATGCTCATGAGCACATCCAGCGCAAGACTCACCGCAGCGAATTTCGCCCCTGCCGACGTCAGCGCTCCCCCGGCTGCCGCTGCCGTGAATATGACCGGCAGCGCCGCCTTCGAGTAATCCGACAGCCGGAACATCGATTCCACCGTCTGCGATACTATGCCGTCAACGCCCTTGAGCATTATCATGGCCGCGCCGCAGCAGCCCGCGATCTCTATGTATTCGCTTATCCCCTTGCTGCTGCACAGTGAGCCGCCGAGGGCGCACAGCAGCGCTATCGTGATGAGCGTTGCGCCGAAGCTGAGGTTGTCCCTGAGCTCCGATACGACCTTGTTCAGAAAACTTTTCCATACCCTTGCGATAGCGCCCCCGGCGTCATAGCTCCCGTCGAAGCTGAGCTTACCGGATATTTCCTTTTCCTCGTCAGTGAGCTGCTCCTCAAGCGAATATGCCCCCGCCTCCTCGGCGGCTCTGTCGACAAGCTCCTCAGCATAAGCGCGCTTCGGCAGTGCGCACAGCAGCAGGAGCACCGCAAGCATGGCCGCGGCATATCTCATACCATGCCGCCTATCATGTTGAGCATGTTCATTATCACCGGCATGGCTACCGCGGTCGCGCACAGCGTTGCCGCTATTTCGACCGCTGCTGCTATCGCGCCCTGCGACGCATCCTTGCACAGCTCTGCGCACAGCTTGCTTATCGCCGCGATCCCCGCGCATTTCAGCATCGGCTGCAATAGCGTTCCCGACACGCCCATCGCGTCCCTCGCGCGCTCGGCAAGCCCGGTAAGGCTCTGTATCATCCCAACCGTGCCGAGCAGCATTACCGCGACGGCGGCAGCAGCTGCCGCAAAGGATAGCTCCGGATTTATACGCTTTATGAGTATACATACCACTGTACTGAGCAGAGCCGTTCCTGCACATTTTGCAACTATCTCCATGTCTATAAATTAAAAAGGACTTTTATCATGTTGAACAGCTCGCTTATTTTCTGCACGACGATCATCAGCACAACTACCAGCGCGGTTATCGTCGTCATAAGTGCCTGCTCGTCACGTCCGGAGCGCTGAAGAAGTATGTTCAGAACGGCCACAAGTATCCCGACCGCGGCAATTTTGAAGATCAGATCAATATCCATTGCCACTCTCCTAAATAAGCGTAATAACTATCAATGCCCCGGATGTAAGAGCAAGTCCCATTCCGAGCCTGCGCGTCTGCGGCAGAGCCTCCGCAGCGGCAGTGCGCAGCTTTTCCATTGCCTCCCGGCAGCTTCGTAGTGCGTCGAGTTGACTATCGACATCGTATCTGCCGAGGAATGAACCGAGCTTACATAAAAGCCGCGCCGCTCCCTCGGAATGCTTCACGCTCTCCGTGACGCTCTCCTCCCATATATTCTGAAAATCCCGGCTTCCAAGCTCCGGCATCCGGCGCAGCAGCTCGGAAAGCAAAGTCTTGCCGGCGTCCTCCGTCCTCGCTTCCAGCTGTGCGGCAAGCTCCGGCAGCGGCAGCGCGCGCGTCTCAAGCTCGTCCTGCATGAGACGGAGCATATGGCAGAGCGCTTCCAGTTCATTGAGCTGTTCTCTTTTCAGCGCCGTATAGCTTGCCCCGCCATATACCGCAGCGGCGGCAATGAGCATTATTCCGATGATCCTCATGTCTTAAGCCTTTCAAGTAAATAGCCACGCCTTCCGTTACTCAGTGAAACGGTGAGCAGGTTTTCAAATACACCCATTTCAAACAGCTCCCGATACAACGGCCGCCTGAGCATTTCAGCCTGACTTCTCCCATGTGCCGTCGCAAGGACGGCTACACCGCACCCGGCGATCTCGCCTATTGCTCTGATGTCCTCAGGCTGCGTAATCTCGTCCATCGCGATCACCTGCGGGTTCATGCCGCGCAGCAGCATCATCGCCCCCTGCGCCTTGGGTACATTCACAAGCACATCCGTGCAGGAGCCGAGTTCAAACTGTGCCCGTCCGTTTTCAGTCGCCGCCAGCTCGTTGCGCTCGTCCACCACGGCGGTTCTGATGCCAGCCTCGGAGAATACCCGTACAAGCTCCCGCAGCGCCGTGGTCTTGCCGACGCCCGGCGGTGCGGCCACGAGTGTGCTCCCCCCGTCTGATATGATTTTATGAACCTCCGCACGGCATATATCACGGCACTCATGCGGAATGCGTATGACTGCGGAGCTGTAATTTCTGAAGCCTGTAAGCTCCCCGTGATTGTATATTGCCTGCCCGCACAAGCCTATGCGCAGCCCGTGCCAGCTTATGTACCCGTTCTTCATCGACTGCATAGAGCTGTGCAGTGAAGCGCCGGTCGCCTTTTCGAGCAAACGCATAAGCTCGTCTGGTTCAAAGCTCTTGTCCCTGATACGAATCTCAGCTCCGCCAATAAGCGCCGTCGGCTGCTGCCCGATACGAAGCCGTATTTCCTCAGTGCGGGTGAAGCGACCGCAGCTTAATGCCTGTCCAAGCGACGTGGGCAGCAGCGCACAGGCTTCTCTGAATGTATCCATTCTCTCACTTCCTTGGGACAGACTATGCTCAAAGAACCATATATATTACGCGAAGCAGTAAACGCCATGCGGTGAACATACGTTCACCGCATGGCGTTTACCATCAATCTCGACGTTTATTAAATTTTACGAATGATCATCTTTATAAAGTTGAGATATTTCCCGGCTCCTGCTTCCATTGACCGTCTGTCTCTTTCGGCGTATGGATTGTCCTGCGTCAGCCAGTCTCTCCAAACCTCGTCTCGGCTGCGCATTTCTTCAATGCACAGCACTTCAACGCCGGGCGTTTTGGCTATGACACCGCGCCAGAATTCCACGTCATGCATAAAAGCAAGCTGCTCCGGCGTCCATGATAATAAAAGCTCCTCCGGAAGTGCATCATGGCAGTCCTTCACCATGCCGGGCACAGCAATGTAAATATAGCCGCCATGCTTCACATAGGGCAGTATTTCATCCCGAAGATAAGCACCGTCGCGCCCGTAATAATTAAAGGCACCCACATTTATGACCGCGTCGAAGAATTCTTTCTCGACAGGCGCATCTTTCAATTCCGCTTTCAGCGGCAGTACATGGCTGCTCAACAGTCCCTGAGAAGTGAAGAACCGTCTGTTCTCATCAGGATCGCTCAGCGGATCAATGGCATAGACCTTGAGTCCATACTCCTTTGCGAGGAACACCGATGTAAGCCCCTTGCCGCAGCCGAGGTCACATACGACGGAGCCGGGGCGCAGCGCGCTGTTTTCAAGCAGCTCCTCTGTAAGCTTGATCGGGTTGGGGCCTGATAGTCTGCTCATGAATGCTGCCGTACCATATTTCCTGCTGCGCGGATATTCCTCCACAGCCGCGGACGGTTTTCTATAACCGCTTATTCCAAAGACAAAATGCTCAAAATGCTTTTGCAGCAGCTCAGATACCTTGCCTTTTGCAGCCATTCCGTCGTAAAGGTTTATAAGTGTAAACACCGGCCCGTAAAAATCCAGTGCAAGCTCAGCAGCCGAACGGTACTTGCGGTCAAAGCCCGGCATTTCCCGCAGCAGATCCTCGGTATACTTGAGCGGCTCCGTTCCGAGATACTGCTGGAACAGTTCGTTCATCTCCGGTGAGCGGAACTGCTCCAGCGTGATCATCCGCCTGAAACGCGACGCGAACGGATCTTCCGTCCAGTATATGAACTGCGCCATGGTAAAGCCGACAAGCTGCTCTATCGCCGTGTTTTTGTAGCTCTCAGGCATTTCGTCAAATATCCCGACCGGCAGAGAAAACCGCTCCGCACCGCTGCGGTCGTTTTCCTCCATCCGCCGCAGGATACTGTCAAATATATCCCGTTTATTCGTATAGTGCTTATATAACGCGCCCTTGGTTATCCCAAGCGCATCCGCTATCATGCTTACAGACACGGCCTCGTAGCCATCCTTTGAAAACAGCTCCAGCGAGGCCAGCAGTATTTTTTCTTTTGTATCCATAAATAATTTGCCTTTCTAAGCAGTAAACGCCAGTTTACTACATTATAGTAAACTGGCGTTTACACGTCAAGCTTTATTTATCTGGCCACGGTGATATTACATATTTTTTGAGCATGAATGCCTTGTCGGAAATTTCCGCCATCGGCAGGTCGGACATGGAGTCTGAGTAGAATTCATCAGAATGCCCATCGGGATAGCGTTCATAAAAGCGCCGTACCTTCTCCTTGCCGTGGCAGTTTTCGCCGTCTATCTTCCCGCTATGCTTATCCATTTTTGTACCGATGAGGTCAACACCGAACTCGCGGCAGACCGGCTCAAGCAGAAACTCCGGTGACGCGGAAATTATCACGTCATCACCCCTTTTCTGCCGGAGATACCATTCACCGATCCCGTCTCTGTGCTCCGCCCAGAAGCGTTCTACTTCGCCGTCGATATCTGGAATATCCTTCAGAAACGCAAAAAGCTTTTCTTTCAGCTCGGTCGCACTCCCGCTTTTTACCGCGTATGCTGCAGCCTGCGGTATTGCCCCTGGAAAATTCTTCAGCATTATCCACGGATGCTTTCTGAAACAGTACTTTATGAATGTGACCGAACTGTCTGGATAAAATATCGTCTTGTCAAAATCGTAGGTATTCAATATGCGTCACCGTACATAATAAAGGCGGTTTTCCTTTATTGGCTTCGCCGCCGGAGTCTCCGCGGGATATCCAAGGATGCAGTTGCCGATGCCTATGTAATCTCCCTGCACGCCCCACTTTTCAAGCAGCGCTTTTCCCTCTTCCAAAGCGAAAACCTCCTGCGCGCGGTTTACCCAGCAGGAGCCGATACCGAGTGCGGACGCGGCGTTCATGAGGTTGCCGAGCACGAGGCTCCCGTCCTTGACCGCATTTTTGTTATCCGCCTCTGCCAGCACTACAAGCACGGTCGGCGCGCCGTAGAACGGGTCGCCATTTGCCCCCATGACCTGCGCGTTGAGCTTTGACATATAAGCGATCGTGTCCTTATCCTGCACGGCGATTATAATTGCCGGCTGCCTGTTCATCGCGCTCGGCGCGCACAGACCAGCCTTGAGTATCTGCTCAAGCTCGCTGTCGCTTATCTGCTCGCTTTTATATTTTCTGACGCTGCGGCGTTCATCCAGCGCATTCAATCCGTCCTTCATGTGTTTCGTCCTTTCATTTGAGTCTTAATGTGTTTCCGAGCACAGCTGCCGAAACGGCAAAGCATACTATGACCGCTGCCGTGACCGAAAGTATACCGGCTGCGCCGAGTACGGCGGCAGCAAGGTTCACGCATATCCCGGCCGCTATGTTTTCCAGAGAAATGTGTGATGCAAGCCTCGAGATGCCTATCGCTTTCGGGAGCTTTCTTATGTCTCTGTCCATCACCAGCACGTCCGCCGACATGAACGCAGCCTCTGAGCCGAGCGCACCCATGGCGATTCCGACGTCTACCCTCTCCATAAGCGTCCGGTCATTATACCCGTCTCCGACAAAGGCGACGCTTGACTTGCTGCCCTTGTTCGACATAAGGTAGGCCAGCGCCGAGAGCTTATCCTCGGTTTTGAGTTCCGCGCGCAGCATATCAAAGTTGAGCTTCGACGCAAGCGGACGCGCTACGGAGAGCACGTCCCCGGTGAGCAGCACCATTTTCTTTATTCCCTGAACGCGCAGGCTCTCAAGCGCGTCGAAAGCCCCGCTGCGTATCCTGTCGGCAACAAGTATATGCCCGCAGTATTTTCCGTCGATGGCCACATGAATCGCCGCGCCGCTGCGGCTTGGCAGCTCACAGCTTATGCCGTGCTCCTCAAGCAGCGCCGTGTTCCCGACATAGACCAGTGCGTCCCCGACAATGGCGCTGACACCCCTTCCGGGTATCTCCTCGACCTGCGTCACCTTCATGTCCTTTGCGCTCCTGATGCCCACGGCCTCGCGCAGCGCATAAGCTATCGGGTGTCTTGAGAAGACCTCCGCGGAAGCGGCGGTCGTGAGAAGCTCACGCTCAGTCATGTTCACCGGGAAAACATCGGTTATGACATAGCGCCCCTCCGTTATGGTTCCGGTCTTGTCAAACACCATAGTCTCCGCCATGGCCATGGACTCTATGCAGTCCTCGCCCTTTACGAATATACCGAGCTTCGCAGCAGCACCTATGCTCTTTATGTACGCGAGCGAAACGGAAAGCACCGCCGCCGAAGGGCACGCGCAGATAAGAACTATTGCAGCTCTGCGCAGCATCTCCAGCCATTCGGCATTGAACATCGGCACGACAACCGCCAGCACCAGCGCGAGCGCAAGCATGGACGGCGTGTATATAGAGATAAACTTGCGTATAAAGTTCTCCTGGCTCGAGCTGAACTGCGCCGCTTTCTCTGACATACGCACAAGCCGCGCCGCAGTCGACTGCTCAAAGCTTTTGGTAACGCGCACCCTTATCGGAGCCGTGACGTTCGTGCACCCGGAATACACCTTGTACCCTGCCGCAACGTCCCACGGGCGAGCCTGTCCGGATATCGCGGAGGTGTCCACTGTAGTCACGCCCTCAATGATAATACCGTCAAGCGGTATGCGCTCCCCTGCCGGGACCTGAATAATATCGCCGACATTCACATAGTCCGGTTCGACATTCAGCACACCCTCGGCAGTTTCTACATTTGCCGTGTCGGGCTTTATTTCCGGCAGCGCCTTAAGCGCTGCGCCGCAGCGTTCGCTGACGAAGGTTTCCAGCAGGCGCACCGCGCGGAAAAGGATCAGCAGAAGCACAGCCTCCGTATAAAAGCCTATCGCAAACACCGCAATGGCTGCGATGAGCGTTATCTGCTCTGCTTCAAAATATTTCCGTTCTATAAGCTTGTCTATCGCGTCCATCAGCACTGCAAAGCCCACAATGACAAACGGGATCAGGAACGCGACGCACTTCATCCAGCCCTCCGCCGGGAGGAACGACAGCGCTGCCAGCAGCACCGCCGAGAAAACGGCCGGCGCTATTCCGCCGAAGCTTATGGAGCCGCAGTCAGCAAAGCCGCGTTTTGCTTTTTTCGCCCCGCGGCTCTCCTCGTCGATCTCATCGATCTCCGGGAATTCCTGCGGTTCGTTTTTAATTTTCAGATGTCGGCTCTGCTCGGAAACATGCTTTCCCATAACGCATCCGTCCTTGTCAATAGATGGTAATGCTAAACTAATTCTTCTCAAGCTACATGATACATCCTTGACCCGGTTTTGTCAACAAATTGCAACTTATTGAATATAACAAAATTGCGGAGCAGCAGAGCCGCTCCGCAATTCTGTATAAAGCCAAGCTTTTTCAAGCTTACTTCATGCCGTTCTCGTAAGCCTCGATCATCTTCTTGACCATCTGGCCGCCGACGGAACCGGCCTGACGGCTGGTGAGCTCGCCGTTGTAACCGTTCTTGAGGTTGACGCCGACTTCAGCTGCGGCTTCCATCTTGAACTTATCCATTGCCTCACGGGCTGCGGGGTTGACAAGATGATTACTGGTATTGGTAGACATAGTTTGCATCTCCTTTTTGATGTTTTGGGTTCGTTGCCCGTGCTTATCTTCTGCACTCAGGTTTTCTATATTCATAAAAAGGAGATGTAAATTTTTCATATTCGTGAAGGAACTGCCGCTTTCTCATATACTCGCTTTGAGCGCACCTTATTTTTCTTCAGCCACAAATTCAAACAAGTCCTCAACCGTCACATTGAACACCTTTGCAATATCCATCGCCAGCTTAAGCGACGGATTATACCTGCCGTTCTCAAGGTGAACGATCGTCTCCCGTCTTGCCCCGACAAGCTCTGCAAGTTCGCTTTGCTTATACCCTGCCTTCTCTCGGTATTCTTTTATTTTAGTTACGAGCGCCATCTTAAATTCCTTTTGCATCCATGTAGCAGAATATAGCCGTTCTGACAATGGCCGTCAGCACCAGTACGCCCATCAGCATATATCCTATTATTTCCGAGGATATCGTAAACCTTAAAATTGCCGATACGAACGCGATGCAGACGATAAATACCATGCTGATCTTGTAGCAGATAGAATCGCACCTTTTCAGATTTGCAGCCGCCATTTCGTCCACAGTCTCTTTCTTGTATTTCCTCTCGCGCACAGCTAAAAGGCAGAAAAACAAAAAAGCAAATATCGCAACGCACTGCTGGATAGAGCTGAAATAATCCTCCCAGCCATTTCTTGCCCAGCACCAGTAATATACCGCAATGCAAATTGCCAGCACGATACGTGCCCCAAGCAGTTCTCCTAATGTTACTTTCTTATTCATGTGTTCGCCCTCAATGTTATATATTTCGCACTTGCGATGTTATAAATATATCACTTGCAACTGCAGATGTCAACAGAAAAAGTGAAATATTTTTAACTTTGATGCCCCACTACCGGAATGTAACATGAGCTGAGCTCGCCGCCGGTATCCCTGATACAGTACAGATACGCGCCCTCGGCATTATTGCATCTGTCGTCGATTATGTATCCCAAGCAGTAGCTGACGGTTTCGCCGGGTTCTATATGCACGTATGCGTATTGTCCCGCTATCGCTTCGTCCCCAGAGTACGCCGCACTGCCTGCGTAGATATCTCTCATAGCCACGTCACCGCTCTTGAGCATAAAAATACCATTGGCAAAGTTATTCGCCCCGCCGTTTGAAAGTCCGCCGTTGCTCGTCACGTACCCTGTGTGCGGATTCTTCACCGTGAGGTTGACCGTCGCGAGCCTTGCGCCGTTGATAAGCTCTCCCGTCTGCACGTCGATATAGTCCGGGAACGGATAGTCTACCCCACCGATGTACGCGGACGATTCATGGAACTGCTCAAGCGTCCAGCCCGCGGAGTAGATGTTATCATCGATGCATATCCCAGCCACGGTGCATTCAAGTCCGCTACCCCAGACCGTCACTGTCGTGCCTATCTCAGTCAGTCCCGCCGCGATCTCGCGGTCGTATTCCATTTGCTGCTCCGTCCGGTTTTCCGGCTGCGTGGTCTCCCCTACTGCCGCACTCAGATCGACCGTACCGCGCTTTCCGAGCGCGGCAAAATCTATGTTGTCCGCAAAACACTCCAACGTCGCTTCCGTGAGTTCTCCGCCAAGAATATGTTCCTCAGGAATATCTCCGTCATAGCTCGTCTCAGTATCGAAGCGCGTCAGCTCCGCCGTGACAAAGGCGTCCTCACCGTTATAAAGCACCGCGCCGTTATATTCATCCGTGATGATCGTGACCTCGGCTCCAAGCGCCGTCGTGTAGCTCCGTTCTGTGACAGCGTCTACGTTAAAATGTGCATAGCCCTGACCGAAATATCCTTTCATGCTGCGTCTGACGGTGCAGTCGAGTCCACTTTCCGCACCGTACCACATTTCTTGCAGCACGAAGCTTCCATCCCCATAGCATATAAAGCCCACATTTTCATTGTCAAAATCGCCTCTGCACATAAAGCCGTCAATGCCGGTGGCCGTATACAGGCGCCCGATATCCGCGCTGCCTACTTCATATACTCCATCGCGCGTTTTGAGCCCGTATTTGCCGCACAGCTCAAATATTTTATCCTTTAGCCGCTGCGTGTAGCAGAAGTATATGCGGCTGTGCTCACGCATCCATTCGTCCTGCGCCTGCGGCACGGTGTCGCCATAGTAATTGTTCGCCGTGTAATCGTCGTAGAAGTCCATAAACTCCTGATAAGCCTGAAACTCTGACGAGCTTTCAAGCCCCTGTGTCGAAAGATATACCGTGTCCTCCGTCTGACGCAGCAGTGCATCCTTGATGCCGAACCAGTTGCCCGCATACGCCGCTGCGCCGAGAGTAAGCAGCAGCGACACTATCACCGCCACGATCAGCAGCGCTCTGACCGGCCTGTGCCTGTGAGTACTGCGTACCCTGTCCGGCATTGCCTCCAGTGCCGTATCTATATACTCCCCGCTTACATATTCAAGCCCCAGCAAAAGCTTTATGTTCCCGTTCACAGTACCGCCCCCTTTTCCTCAAGATAGCTTCTCAGGCTCCGCCGCATACGTGCAAATTTCTGGCTCAGCGCGTTTGCGCTCACTCCCCGGCTCGCCGCAATATCTGCCACGCTCTCGCCGCTCCAGTAGCGGCGCATGAAATCCGCGCAGTCCCGCCGCGGTAGGCTGCCGAGCCAACCGTTAAGAACGCGGCCGAGCTCCCGCGCGTCCGTGATCTCCTCAAGCCCGCGCGGCGATGGTACGCACTCTTCAAGCTCGCTGAGCAGCACCGTCACCGTGCCGCCACGCCCATGTGTGCGTTCTCTGCGCCAGCGATCTATGGAGATGTTTCGCGTGATGCCCGCAAGCCACGCGCGCAGCCGCCCCGGACGCTCAGGCGGCATGGCGTTCCATGCGCGGACGTATGTATCGCTGACGCACTCCTCCGCATCCTCGTGCACTCCGAGAATGTTCATCGACACCGCGCGGCAGTACACGCCGTATTTGCTGTCCGTCTCCTCAATTGCCTGCTCGTCGCGCCGCCAATATAGGTCTATTATCTTTGAATCGTCCATAGCTGTCCTCCCTTGTCTTTACGGTGCTCTCACCTATAAAGACGCGGTTTTCCGGATAATATGACAGTATTTTCTGCGCCTTTATAGAAGAACCTCGCGGAACTATCCCCGCGAGGTTCTTCTATAAATATTTCACCCTATACCGTGGCTCGTGCCGAGATTCACATATACGCCGCCCCCGTCTCCTATGAACCCATAAAGATCAATATACATCGGCACGCCGCTCTGGTCACCGTCGAAATATACAGTAAGATACGGCTCGTCCCCCAACTCGGATACAAGCATATCCCCGGGCGGCACAGTAGTGTTGTATCCGTAGAATCCGTCCTTTGTACCGCTGAGCGTATACCCGGTAAATCCCCAGTATTCCCCGAGCAGTGTGCATAATTTATCGACCGTCATGTCTGCCGGAATAATGTCGTCGTAGTTTGCAGGGTAGTACGCCTTCTCTCCGTTCCAGCCCGCTCTTTCAGCCAGCCCATCGTTTTCATCGGCTTTTGCACCCACGGAAAGATACGTGATCTTGCCTGTTTCCATATCGATATGAAGGTTGACGCTATACTTCCCGTCGCCGTATACCCTGATGTCGTATCTGCGCTTGAACAGCCGCTCGAAATAAAATTCCGGATCCGTCTCTTCCCGGCGTTCGATTATCTGTTTAGCCTCACTGCCGATCTGCACCTCCTGTGATAGTATGCCCATGTCCTTCATTTTCTGTATTTCCCGCTGCGCTATCTTCCATGCCTGCTCCGGGCTGTTTACGTAGAGACCGGCGGCACAGGCGCTGCCTATTAGCAGCACGAATATTATCGCCGCGATAAGCGCGGCCCTTGCCGCGCGGCGTGCCGCTCCCGTCTGCCTTGTTTTTTTGTTTGCTTCTGTCATTTTCAAGACCTCCGTAACCGTGTCCGCGGAGGCTCGAACGGGCGCAAATGCTCGTTCAAAGCGTTCTCTGTCAGTCATGCTCCACCTCCGTCAGTACCGTTCTCAGCCTTGCCCTCGCGCGTGAAAGCCGTGTGCTCACCGTGTTCACCGGCACACCGAGTATGTCCGCGATCTCTGCCGTCGAATAGCCTATGTAGTAGTACAAGAATATGACGCTGCGGTATTTCTGCTCAAGCCCCATCACGGCTCTGAACAGCTCGCGGTCGTTGTCGTCCTCAAAGCTCAGCGTCGCGGCATAGTCGTCGATGTTCTCAAGCCTGCGCCACGGTGAGCGGAACTGCCTCCTGCACTGGTTTATCGTGACGCGGATGAGCCAGTTGCGGATATGCTCCTCCGATTCAAACTCCGTGTTCACGCTGTAAAGCTTCATGAACACTTCCTGCGTCACGTCGTCTGCGTCCTCGCGGCTCTTCAGATAGCTGAACGCCACGCGGAACACGGTGTCTATGTACTTTTCCGCGATATAGGCAAAGCGCTCATGTGTCAGCATTGTGTCTCTCCTTTTGGCTGCTGCGGAGTCTCCGCGTCCGGTCGCCCCGCACCTTCCCGAAAAGCTTTTCACTTATAATATCCATAACACAGTTAAAATCTTTCACCTGCTCCGGAAATTTTTTAAAAATGCCACCCGACCTAAGGCCGGATGGCATGATATTGAACTCTTATCCGAGCGTTGCGATCTCCGCCTCCCGCTCTCTCTTGAGCGCGAGGTCGGGGAAAATGTTGTCCGGGGAGTCGTACACGTAATTTGAAACGTATATGAAGCCGTTCTTCGTCTCCTCAACGGTAAGCTCGTGCGTGAACGCGCAGTCCGTGCCGTACCACGGATAGACTGCGTCGATCTTCATCGTCAGTGTCCCGTCGCTGTTGTACCAGTAGTCGGTGATCTCCGGCTCCGGCAGATGTACCGTCGTCGCGGTGTAGAAGCCGGGCTGTGCGCCAAGGATGAAGTACCCGCCGTAGCTGCCGCTGTTGTCCGCCATGGCGCGTATCGTCTCGTCCTTTATATCGAAGAAGTGACCGATCACCCGCTCGAACTGCTCATAAGGCACTATGTGCATGTTCGTGTCCTTGACCGTAGCGTAGCCTGTCAGTGCGTTAATGTTGCTGCTGACGAGCTGCTCTGTCCCATAGTACTGCCCGTACAGTATCGGGTAAAGACAGTTGAAGTCAAGCTCCCCGAAGTTGTTGGAGCTCCATGTGCAGGTAAACAGATTGTTCTCCGCATATGCGGAGCTGCCGAGGTAGCGTTCCGACAGGGCACGCTTGTCAGCGGCATAAGGCACGAGCCGTATGAAGGTGTGCGGATTGGTGCCGAGCTTTCCGTCCTTGTCAAAGCTGCCGGTATACCTGTTGCAGATGAGCCAGCCCTTTTCGGTGTACTTTATCTCAGAAAGCGAGAACTGACCCGCAGAATATATCCTTGGGCTGCCGTCCCTCCACTCTACCGATATCGTGATGACCGAGCCCACGCCGTTACTGTAGACGAGGTTGTTCGCGTGTATGGAACCGTCGGTGTGGACGACGTAATATGCTGCCTCTGCGTCCTGCCCCGCGTTTACGGCGTTGCCGAAATCGATAAGCTGCTGCGGGTTCTGCATATCCATGTTACCGAAATAGTCTATCGCTGAGTAGCCGTTCTCCGCAAGCGTGTATACGATCTGTGCCACCGCATCCTGCGAGAGCACCACGTTAAGCGCCGTGCCCTTATCAAGGCTGTCGTAGGTGTCACGCGTACTGAGCATCGCGGTCTCGGCTTCTTTCTTCAGCGCGTTCATTACCTTGTCCGGAACCTCATTGACCGTGTCGTATTCCTTTTCCGGTGTCGGCACGGGAGTTGCCCCCGCTGTGTTTTCGCCGGTAGCTGCCGGAGTAGATACCGGCACACTCTCTGCCTGCTTTTTACCTTTGCCGAAAAGCCCTATGCCGAGCATCCCCAGCATGAGGATGAGCAGCAGCACCGAGAGCAAAACCACTTCATTTTTCTTCATAAAAACCTCCGTTCAAAATGCCGCGATCCTATCCATCGGCACTCCTCCGGAACCACATTGGATCATTGTCTTAACTGTGTACCTCAAACTCCGCTTTCAGCGCTGCTGTTCTCAAGCAGCGCCACCGTCTCGACATGTGTATCACTGTCCAAACTCATTTCCATATCTTCCTCAATAATCGGAAGCTTGAATTTGATGGATTTGAGCCACTGACCGTTTGGCTGTCGTTCCTCATAGATATGGATTTCAGAAATCAGCGATTCCATAATCTGTCGCTTCTCCTGCTCGTCCATGACAGCGTACAGCTTTTCAAAATAAATCAGCACTTTGTAGATATTGTCAGCAGTGAGTTTTTCTGCTTCTATTGCC
>CEAZ01021147.1_pt1 | contig 26530 bp, 24 predicted proteins | sample 557361 | NCBI WGS metagenome assembly CEAZ01 (sample SAMEA3182074, study PRJEB8094) | gut metagenome | biome: human; feature: gut; material: Stool; isolation source: human stools | place: Canada | collected 2012-02-22 | reverse complement strand
ATAAAGTTAAATTATAGTGTTGCGGAATTAAGGCTATATACTTTTGAGGAATATTGTTTATATTGTAATTCACTTTTCCATATAAATCAGCCCATTCAACAAAGTCTAAATATTGTAAAGTGTTAAAATCAGCAGGGTCAATAATGTATTTTTTATCATTTATGACGAATGCTAAAAGAAAATTTTCATTGTCATAATGTAATCCCTTAAAAGGTTTACTACTAAAAATGATATTTTTATAACCATATAATTTGCGCAGTCCTTTTATATAGAAAGAAGCATACAAAATATTACAAGCTGGATCAATATAAACTTTTGTATTCATTTTTAATATAATAGGTGCTTACGTGCTTTAAAAAAATAATATAAAGCATATTTGATGTTTTCTCTATGATACCATGGTTTAAGATATGTAGATGATGATATATATGCCTCATAAAGCAATAGATAACTATAGAATGGACAATAAGCTTTTGAACCATCATTAATAATCCATAATTCAGCGAGCCAACGATTATTGATATATTGGGTGTCTATTTCTGAACATTTCTTAATATTTTCAGAAGTTGACCACCAAAAATTTCCAGAATAATGATATTTTTGTATCGTTGAATGAGGAGACATTTTTATGCAACCATAAGTATCATAGCCATTAGCTAATGCATTGACAGCCATATTCCATTTTGTTATATTGAAGTAATTCATTATATTTCTCCATGATATTGTATTAAGCCATAAAGTTTCAAATTTTCCATATTTATTATTATACTGAAAACGAGAATAAGAAGAACCTTTAGTGTGAATATAGAGTGCATAAAAGTTTTCGCTTTGTGAAATTCTTTTCATTTCAGATAAACATGGGAATTCAAAACAGCTACCATCAGATGAAAAATATACTATATTAATCTTATCATGAGGTATCTGAGATATTATAAATTTTTTGTCGTTTTCGAATCCTATAATAGTTAAATAAATTCTTGATATCTTTTTTATAAGATTAGATTTTATCATCAATTCTATTTGTTCATAGAATATCCCTTTCCAATCGTTAGGACCACAATATATGTGATAGAAAAGATAAATAGGGAATGATGGTAAAGAAACTAGAGATCTATCATATATATTATTTTCTTATTTATCCTATATGGTATTAATCTGTGTTTTATATCGGATATTTTCATTTCTAATATTTTATTAGTTGTTTTGCAAGTTTTATAAAACCAAAATTGAGACAGTAGTAACCAATTATCCATCTGATACTTTTTGCTTGTTTTAAAGCTTCTTTTTTTACTTTAGAAAATTCCATGATTATTTCATTATCGGAAAGAAGATTATTCATAAAACCTGCTTGAAATATACCTAGTGGTATACTATTCTTAAAAGAATCAAAGCGTGTATCATTGGGGAGGAAGTTTAGAATTAATTTTGAATATAATTTAATGCTTTCATATGTTTTTAAAGATATTTTTCTTGAAATAGATTCTGGGTTATAAATATAATGATAATATGCTTTTTCAAGATATGACACTTTAATCTCTTTATGTCTTAAAAATTGTGTAAGGGCAAGTGTGTCTTCACAGTAATTTACATCTTTAAAAAAAAGAATGTTATATTTACTATATAATTCTGTTTTAATAAGTTTATTCCAAAGTGCTCCAAAACATTGTCCTTGGATTATTTGGTATAATACATCTATTGGATCATGAGATGTTAAGTTCTGTTTGCGGTATGTACTTTTACCTTCAGAAGATGTATTAAAATAGTCGCATATAACTATCTCAGAACCATCTTTTGTTGCTTTGATGTACAAGTCTTCTAACATTGTTGCTTCTACCCAATCATCTGCATCTGCATGTATTGAATATTCGCCACATGCTGCTTCAATTCCTTTTTTACGTGCCAATGCTACTCCTGTATTGATTTGGTGGATTACTTTAAATCTTGAATCCTTTTTTGCATACTCATCACAAATAACGGATGAATTATCTGTACTTCCATCATCTACCATTATTACCTCAAAATCAGGCATTGTTTGTACTTGTAGACTGTCGAGCATGCGTTTTATAGTTTTTTCAGCATTATATATGGGTATAATGATGGAGATCTTTATATTATCACACATTATTTTAGTAAATTAGTGTATTTATATAAATTGGTTTTTATTGAATATTTAATCTTCCAAACATAAATTTGTTTAGATATGGTACATGAGTAAGAACTTTGTGAATACCAATACATATAAAAGCGATTGCAATGCTAATAGAACCATATATACCGAATTCAACAATGCCGGAACAATGATTAGCTATGTTGTCTCCTTTATACATACTATGAGTAAAAGTGATTACATTCTGTGGCATTTTAAATAAGAGAAAATAATGTAAGAAATATATTTCAATAGTATTCTGTCCGAAAACACGTAAATTATTGAAAATAAGATGTTTGATTTTAGAGGGGGGTAAACGCTGGAATTCGTTTATTTCCAAATGATTATTTAGAATATCTTTTACAATAAAATAGGCAGATAGCACTACTGTTATACTGGTTATCAATAAGGGAATATAACCAATGAGTGCTCCAAACATTGCGATAAGGAATATACTCGTTTTTACCAATGGTATATCCAAATATTTATGGAATAGTTCAATATGTTTCTTACATAGTACACCTATCGTGAACATAGGGAAATAATATGAAGTACCACCTAATGATAAGTAATTCGCCCATGCAGTTGATGTCATGTCTGTCTTATGCCAACTATATATTAAACCTGCTACAAATAATATAATTGCAGATTGCAAATATCTATTTTTTAATTTCTTTATTAAAAAATCTTCTATAGTGTATATAATCATCATAATGAAAAGTGCGATAGTAAACCAATACCCACCTTTCGCAGGATCAGCTAGAAAGGAACAAGGGTTTCCATGTACATAAGCACAATATAGACCACCTGTAATTAGTGTAGGAATAAGTAAAATGGTTATTTTTTTCCATATGTTCTTAATCATCTCCAAAAGGCTGGGAGTAAAAGTCTTGTAAGCCATAAAACCAGATATGAAAAAAAAACCATTAAGGAAATATAAACGCAGAAGGTTTGTTAAGGCCGATGTTTCGCTATATCCTACACAAAATAAAAGAATATGGCTGTATATTACAATTAAAATAGCAATTCCCCGTAGAACATCAATATATAATAATCGTTGTTTCATTGTTGTGTATTTTTAATATATTAGAAAAGATTCATGATAGCTTCTTTTACTCTTTCAGTCCACTTTTGCCAATTAAGTTTAGTTTTATACATTTCTATTGAACCTATACTGAGTCTATTAAATAGTGCAGATTTATAGCAATTATTTATACTATGAGCAAACTCTTTTCCGCCAGAAGATAAAGGAAGCATATAACCATTTTTTCCATTTATTACATAATTGCTTGTACCACCTGTATCATAACAAAAAATGGGAAGTCCAAATCCACATGCTTCACATAAGGCAATACTGCTACATTCTGCTTTACTGGGAAAAAGGAAAATATCCATTTGTTTCATGAGGTTTATTATCTGAAGATATTCGTTCTGATTGTTTTTATTTAAAAAACCATATGTTTTGATGAATGATTTATTCGAATGTTGAATAGGCGGTATCATACCTGTAATATGAAGAGTGACATCATAGCCCATTTGTATAAGTTCTTCACAACATTCTACAGCTTGTTCTCCGCCTTTTCTTTCCCATATCACTCCACTTATATAGATATTAAGGTGTGACTTGCCATCTATCTTTTTAGGAACAGCAGGTATGTCTTCGTGTTTTAGGTTGGCACCAAATTCTACTACGGAAATTTTATTTGGATCTATTTGATAACTCTCTATTGCATTTTTTTTACACCAGTCGGAAGAAGCGATTATTAAATCAGAACGTTTAAATGCTTGCTTTGAAATGTATGAACCTTCTATTTTGTTCTGCCATATCAAGCCGGAGAATTCCTCGTAATAATCTAGTAATGAATCAAAAGTAGCATCAACAAGATGTACTACTTTGGCTTTTGTTTTCGTTGGCAGTGCAGCGACCATTGCCCAATGTGTGGGTATAAAAATGACGTCATAAGCAGAATAATCAAAATCTTGTAAGACCTGAGCATAATTGTATTTGCAATAAATGGTTTCGGTCATACGGGTTTTCACTTTAAATTTTTTGCCTATTTGAAGCCACCATTCGCAAAGAAGTTTTACAAAGAATGATGATTTTCCTTTTTTCATAGCACAAAGATAATCTACATTAAAGCCTGCTTGTTGGAGACATACAAAACTCTGATGCATTGTTCCTGACCACTCTCTTTTATTGTCTGATGTTTCGGATTGTGCTATAAATAATATTTTCATTGATTCTTGAATTTCTTAATGTATTTTCCAAGTATTTTGTTTTTTACCATAACTTTAGCTTCATGATTTAGACCAAATAACCATAATATTGTGATTGTACACAAAACTGAAAGTGAACAAATAAGTAGAAATCTAAATAGTCCTTGTTCTAATTGTAGTTGAACGATATATGGTATAGCTAAAGCTATTAATACTAAAAATAAATTTTTAACAAAAACTACATGAAAATAATGCCAGCTAGGGAAATCTATGGTACGTTTTATGATTATTAAATTGATGAAGAATGTAATAACAGGAGCAAAATTAGCAAAAATGATAGCAATAATAGGTCCCCAACCCATCCATAATGCATACCAAACAAGTGGTATTACTCCTAAATAAACGGGGACGGACCATGTATTAAGTAGTTTTACATATCCAGAAGCTTGTATCCCTGTTTCAATCATGCTGTTACTTCTATATACAAGAGTAAGGAACATCGATATTTTTACAAAGTCTGTAGTATATTGAGGAACATTATCACCAAGCCAAAGGGAGACGACATAGTCAATTTCTAATAGAACCGGTCCCATTACTATTGCTATCAGGAATATTGAGTATTGAGAAATATTGTAAATGAGTTTGTTAAATCGTTGAATATCTCCAGCACCATAAAATTTTATCAGCTGAGGTTGCGCAGCAGTCATAAAACCAGATATAAAATTAGATATCATAAATGTTACAGTCCCAGAAAGACCTCTAGCTGCATTAAGAACTGTGTTGTAGAATAGATTATATAAAATACTGATTCCTTGACTATTTACTACTGTAACAACGTGTCCAAGCGTTGACCAACCTGCAAATTTAGTCATTTCTTTCATTAATATTTTGTCTATTTTCATACTTAGTCCACATTCTGGGAATTTACGAATACTGTAAATTCTATATATTACTAGATTAATTAAAGAAATTGCAAATAATAATGCAGAGTAAATTATTAATTTATCACCAGAGATAATAACTAATAAATAAAGTATAAGCAATTTTGAAATGGCATCAAACACACTCATTATTGCGTACATATGAAATTTCTCATGAGCGGTAACAGATGCGGTGAAAGGTGTTTGAGTGATTGTTAATGAAACTGATATTGCAGAAAATTGAAAAACCCAATTAGCAGCAACTATTCTATCAGGTTCTATGTTTAGCCCTGTATTAAGATACCATAGACCTAAAGATTCTAATGCTAAGAATACAATTAAAGCAATGCCCAAATGTAGGGTAAATGAGGTGGAGAATGTCTTTTTTTGTAGTTCTATGTCTTCTTTTCCTAATGCCAATGCGATGAATCTGCTTGTTCCTGTATTTAGAATACTGTTAAGTACTGTAAACATACTAACGAATCCACCTACTAAAGAATAAATTCCATAATCCGAAACACCCAATTTTTCCAATACTATTCGTGTCGTGAAAAAACCAAGTGCAGTCATTATCAACATCCGGATATACAAATAGACTGTATTTTTTATGATCCTTTTATTACTCTCCTCCATGATTTTATATATTCCTTTTCTATCTAATATTATAAAAAGATGTAATTATTATTTGTTGGGTCCAAAACATAATTCAGATATTAAAGGAAATGCATCCAAAATTTTTCTTATCAATAAACATACATAACAAACTATTATTGCAAGTGTACCGACAATCAACAACTCAAGCATGTATTCGTGTGCCAAACATGTTGCGCCTTGAGCATTTATGAATGAAAACAGATACATCTCAATTGTTGGTATTTTGAATAAGAGAAAGTAATGAAGAAAATAAATTTCAATTGTATGTCTACCGATATAGCGCAATTGGTTAGGCAAAAAACTATCTTTATCGAACCAATTACGATAATAATAGACAATCCAAAATATGCAGGTTATTCGTGCTATAATAATCAACCAATTTGTATATGGGTCGTGGTATGTTGGACAAAAAAAAGCATAAATGAAACAAAGCGATATCAACCATTTGTTCGTCATTGACTTTTGTAATAATTCAAAGTTATGTTTCGCAATTACTCCTACAATAAAATATTGGTAATATGCCAAAAGCTGCCTAATAGATAATATCTTTAATATAATACACTGATTATCAGTATGTATTCGGGGGGGTAAAGGCAAATATTAGAGCCGGTAACATAATACCAAATATTTTATAGATATGTTTAGAAAAATGCCTTGTTATGTATATTAGAATTTGATAGATTACGATAATTTGGAATAATGTAAAAGTGAACCAGTATCCTTTCTTCATGATATCTTGCAAACCGTCAACTATGCTGGCGCAGTGAGCGTATCGACTGAAAACAAACATTATAATTGTAGGAATAAGAAGCTGGCGCACTTTCATCCAAAGAGTTTTCATTAATTGGGGCAATGTTGTTGCTTGTTCTTTTCGATAGCTTACAAATCCACTGATAACAAAAAAAAGAGGCATAAGAATGAACATCACTTCATTATCTAAAGGAGTCATAGTAGACATGCCACCACTGCATCCGAAGAATAAGAAATGATTATAAACCAAAAGAATAATACCTATTCCTCTTAGAGCATCTATGTAGCCTAATCTATTCATTTCTTTCTAATTCGTTAATCCATTTGTTAATAGTATTGCCTAAATCAAACTTTTTTGCTTGTATCAAGCAGTTTTGGCTCATTGTGATGCGCGTTACCTCACTTTTCATTAGTTTTCGGATGGCATTGGCAAATGCTTTGTAATCATTATTCCTAACGAGAACACCACTCTTCCCATTTTCAATAATTTCGCTAAAAACAGGACTGCTGTTCATTACTACTGGAACTACCCCACGTTGCAATGACTCTGTAAGAGTGAGTCCCCAACCTTCAGCAGATGAAGTCATTAAAAAAATAGATGCTTCAGCGTAGTACGGCTCTGGATTTTGTTGTCCTAGGAACGTAATATTAACAAGTTTATTATCACGAACATATTTTTTGTACTCTGTGAGACTGGGGCCATCTCCAATAACTTTAAGTGTCCAAGTTTTCGTACTTCCTTCCTTGACTAATTGCTTCCATGTTTTTAGAATAATGGATATTCGTTTATGAAATTCACTCATGCGAGCGACTACAAGTACGGTACGCTGTTTTTGAGAACAAATTGATACCGGAGATATATCTTTAAATGTCAAAGGATTGTTTATTGCTATTAGATTCGAGTAGTCATTTCTGTACCAAACTGATTTCATATATTTGAAATGAGTTTTAGAAAGGACGATGAATTTATCAGAGTGAGTGTAGATATATTCGAATGTATTGGCAGCAGCATGATTGGATTTATGCTCATATCTTTTGTAAAGTAACCATGTTTTAGCTATATTTAAATAGTCTTTTATCGTGCCGTGAGAACTAATTTTGGCATTAAATAACGCACTGGGATTTTGAGGATCAAAATGTAGGCAAGAAAAAATTCGTCCTCCTTCCTGTTTCCAACGTGCTCCTCCTTGTTTTAAAAACTCTTCAAGTAACCATGTACTGTATGCTATTTGATTAATGACTACATCAATTGCTTTATCTTTTAAAAAATGATATAAATTCACAACAGGCTTTGCATCATAACTCATTTTACGTGAATCATAATCGCAAACTAACATTGCAATACAATTATAGTTACGTGAAGATAATCCGGACATAATAAGAGATGTAATACGTTCCGTTCCGCCAGCTTCTGGCTGGAGAGGCTTTTCATAGATGAAAAGTATATTCATTATTGGGGGGATTGAAGTGAATTTTTTAAATATTCAAGAGATTTTTTCCTTAGTTGCTCCAACTTGATGAATACCTCTTCATAGTTGATTTCTGATTCAAAGGTAATTTCATTGGAACCTATACTCAAAGCTCTGCTTGATAGACCAAGAGGCTGTAATATATTCATTAATCTGCTATCTGTATCTCCTGTTATCATAATGAACTCTTTTTGAAAAAGTATTGAAAAAGCTAATAAATGAAATGATTTACCAATAGAACAGGTTGCATTTTTAAGGATGTTGAGATATTCACAAGGACCACAAGAACGCACGAAGTGAATATTGGCTCCTTTATAAAAGTCACGCATTTGGGTGAGGACAATTGGCAGCCCGGTACGTTGGGATAAAATTTTGGCTTTCTCAAAAATAGGCGGTTCATCAATAGGAGAGTAATAGAATATATATTGTCCCGTTACAATAGGTTTCTTATTAATTAGGGGGGTGTAATCTTCTGCATCCAATAGTAATGTGGGATCCAATACGACCTCAGCTTTTCTTCCTGTCAGTGATTGTATAAAATCAGCTCCTCGCTGTTCGCGTGTGGATAAGGCTGTGAAGTCAGAAATATATTTTTTAAATAATATTTGTTGTGCGTCGTTTATATGTTCTGGTTTGGGCCCAAGGGAGGGCGCATAGGCTATTTTTTTATATGTTCCGCTAAATGGTAAAAAATAAGACTCATCAAAGTCAAAGCATGAAGGATTCCATATTTGGTCACTTCCTACTAAAACAGCATCATAATGCTCGTGTTTGATACAAGCATTTACATCTTCTTTAGTGGAGCATATATTTGTAGAAGTATTTAAAATATTGGTTATAAAACTTTCAAAATACTTATATTTACGTTGCAAGGCTAAATAACTAATAGGTTGACGTGTCAACTTACGAAACACATCACTAGGATGTTTCCATTGGAGTGGTTGCATGTAAAGGTAAAGTTGTGCCTTGTTTCGTAAATTTATTATCTGGCTTTCATGACCCATATTTTTAAGTATACACTGCATGGCATAGGCTTGTAGCATTGAACCATAGTTGTGGGAAGCATGAAATGTTAATATCCCAATTTTCATTCTTGTTCAATATTGACTTTGTCTACTTTTTAATTTTTTTTACAGCTTCCATAGCAGAATTAGGTAACACCTTTCTAAGTGATTCTTTGAGTTTTGAAGCAAATGTTTTTGAATGAACATCTTTCTGTTGGCTATCATGATAGAATTCATGTACAATATTTGAATCATGTTTCATTTCTGTAAACACTTCTAAGAAAATTGATTGTTCAGAATTCTCATTAAAAAAAGTTTCGAGAGCTGTTTTGAGTGAAGCTTCATTATTGGCAGAAAGATATTGGAACTTGTTTTCACGGACCCAACCTTCCGCTTTTGTACTATGTCTGGCTGTTGTATGTAGATCACTGGCTTCATTAATATAAGAACCGTTATAATAAAATTCACCACCGCCTCTGTTGTTGATAAGTAAAATGCGTAAATTTCTTCCTATATGCTGAATTCTTAATGCATTCATGTCATAAAAGAATGCTAAATCTCCGATGATTAGAAAACATAATTTGTCTGTTGCAGCCGCTTGTCCGATGGCAGACGACAAACATCCGTCAATACCATAAGTCCCGATGTTAGCATAAACTTTAACTTCTGGTTGAAGTTCGAAAAAATTGCTTATACGAATTGCATTATTGATAGCTAAATGTAATATATTCCCACTTGAGATTTTTTCAATAACATTTTTAATAACATAGGTGCTGGAGTATCTAAAATTCGGATACTCAACACTTCCTGCATATTGCTTGATGGATTTATAGTAAATTAAATTATTGCATTGCTTACTATTAGAATGTTCATTCATATATTTGAAGAAATATTGAGGGGAACATTCAAATATTGTTGTAAGAGAATTATACATATCTACAACAGAACCATCTGGTTGTATACTCCAATGCTCATATTTGCCATTAAACCAGCGGAGCATCTCTTTTATTCCTTGTGTAACATTGTATCCGAAGGAGATAACAAGTTCTGGAAGAAATTCATAGAAATCTCGTTTCATATATCTGGTATCAAAGCATACCGATGTGTGTATTGAACCATCGCATTGAATATTTGCCATATGTTCAATTGAAATACATGCATTGTAATTTTTAAAGAATAAACTTAATTGTTCATTCAAGCTATTATTGATGATAGGGCTTTGACCAGGAATAATAAGTATTCGTTTATAAGAACTTAATTTATTTATATATTGTTTCCAGAATTCATTTGAACTTTCAATTCCGACTCGATCAATTTTTCTAACTTCAGGCAGTTCTTTGACATCAAATTCCATGCAATAATCTTTCATCGGAACATTGATATGGACAGGGCCAGTTCCGTGATGATTAAGTTCTAATAATGCTTCATTTATCAATCGCTGACAATAAAGCATATCGTCTTTATCATTGATAATTGGTAAATTCACTGATTTGCGGACATGTCTGTCAAACATCCCAACTTGGTCTATCATTTGGTCTTCCCATTGATGAAGCATGGCTGGATTACGGTCACTGGTAAGTACAACAATAGGAACACCTTGATAGAAAGCTTCACCTATTGCAGGCCAATAGTTACTACTTGCGGTTGATGCCGTACATGAAATGAGAACTGGAGATTGTATTTCTTGTGCTAATCCCATTGCAAAATATGCTGCTGAACGTTCATCTACAACAGAATAGCAGGTAAAAAATGTATCTTCTTCTACTGAGTGTACAAAAGGTACATTACGACTTCCTGCCGAAAGTACAAGGTGTTTGATATTGTATTTTTTTAATAAAGCAATAATTATTTGATATGATTGTAGATTAGTGTACATAAGAAGTGTGGAGTTTAACGATTATATAAAATAGATTTAATCATTTTTTTTATTTTCTGTTTAAATGAGACCCATTGATGGTTATATTTATAACGCATATACAAATAATATTTGTAGTCGTCTTTATTGTTGAACTCATCTGGATTTGCAACTTCCCCGGTAAGGCGATCCATTAATGCTTGGCGATGCCAGTCTATATTAGAGAAGTAAGGGGCCTGTAAAAAATCATGGAGACAGTTTCTCAATGTTTCATCTACTTTTTTGAATTTTCTCACATCTACAAACTTTCCAATTTTGCTATTGTCGAAAATGCGATTATAAACTCTGTCATAGAGAATTTGAACGTTTTTGTATCCAGAATTTGAATAAGCATCTTTGTCTGTAATAAGTATCTTGGGGCGTATTCCTCTTGCTTTTTCTATTTCATTAATATAAATGTCCAATACATCACTCCATTTGATAACCTCAGTCTGCGTGATATGGTAAATTTGTCCTATTGCTTCTTTTTTGCCTATCAATATTGAAATTGCATACGCAACATCATATCCATAAGTCAGTGTTGTTGTTGCTTGTGCTATACCTTTATAGAGTTGGATAGTTCTTCCTTTTAAAGCACGATACAGCCAATCTCTTATTTCATATATTCCCAATTGAAGCCTTGATTCGCTATATGTTATGTATGGGCGAATAATAGTCCAATTATTGCCTATAGAGCGTATGATATTTTCTTGATGGCACTTTTCGATAGAATATTCATCTCCGTGGATATACTCTTTATCTTTGCTTGTTTCTAGAAGTCTAGGAGAGTTTTCCGTTATTGGAGTGATGCTATCGGCATAAACACGAGCTGAACTTAATAAAAAATATTGTTGGGTATGTTGCATTAATAATTGGGCATGTTGAGTGAACTCTCGTGTACTGTAATACATAAAGTCTATAATAGCATCATAGTTTACTTTATCAACAATAGATTGTATGAAGTTCATATCATGTGCATCTCCTAAATAGTATTGTAGGTTATCGCCAGATATGTGATGGGAACGTGAAGTTATATATAATCTGTTGTTTTTATTATAGCTTAGGATCTTTACTAAATACTTTCCCATAGCTCCGGTTCCACCAAGTATAAGTATTTTCATTTGACTGTTATATAAAACATTTTATTGAAAATGTGTTTTTATTATTTTTGTGGAAGATAATGGTTGTATTATTATTTGTATTGGACATATGATATGTCATGGATAAAAATATATTCAGTTTAATTTATTAATGAGGTTATATCATTTTTTTGCTAGTTTGTTTTGTTGTCTTGGATAGATGATATTGGGTCGTTTTTTATAACGTATATGATGAGTACGCTACGCTTTCGCCCCTCCCAAATCATTGAGCAGGCGAAAGCAATAGTGATTGATAAATGTGCAGCAAAATTACGAATTAACTCGCAATGCGCCAAAGTTTATGGAGAAATTTGAAAGGCATTTTTCTTCATAAACCCATAAAACCTTAGTCTTTCAGCTTAGGAAACAAGAATTTTACCCCTTCCCGATAGATACGTTGTGCGTTTTCAGGCGTTGTGAACTCTTCAAATGCGCTCAGAATGACCTCGTAGCTGTCTACCTCATAATTATGGAGCCCTTTTTTATGTCCTCAAGATAGCTTTGCTTCATGTGACAAGTAGAACGGAATACCTCTCTGGGAATACCAAGTTGTTTCAGTTCTTTTTTGAGGAACGCGCCGAATTCCGGATGGTCGGAAATGAATCTGTTTGATTTCATAATGAAATTGTTTTTAGTTAATTAAATAGAAATGTTTGATATCCGTACCCACTATATGGGTACGGAGAATGTGGGTGCAAAGGTATATCTTTGCGACAGCTTTTTTAATAAATTAAAATAAAATGCGATGAAAGCACATAAAACAACACTTTCCGTACGGGAGCTGCAAAAGACCATCGGACAATGGAAAAGTCGGAAAATCACAGACTCCACCGTTGCGAAACTTTTGGAGTTGCTCTTGGGGATGCCCGCCTATATGAATGAGGATGCGGTCTATCCCGTAGAAAATTTCTATGATATCAGTAAGTCGCTGAAGTTTAAGAACGCACGGTTTCTGGTCGAGGCAGTCCGGCAAAGCGGGGCGTTCGGCATCATACCCGCCGATAATGTGTACGGGATGAGTTCGTTCTATTCCTGCCTTTGGAAAGAGAAGGAAAAAACGGATGATTCCGCGGAAACTTTACCGGTAAAATTACCGCAGGGTGATATATATAATATATATACTATACAGGATAATAAGAATAATATATCCTCCGGAAAGACATCTTCCGCGGAAAAAAGTTTGGAGACCGCACGGCATTTCTTTCATCTCATCAATGAGAATCCGATACAGAAAGCGCAGGTCTTTACTCCGCTCATCAATCGTTTCCAGCAGGAAGAGGGGCTGACACGTGAAGACGCATGCCTCAATCTGGTGTACTTGGTGAATGAGCTGCTGGTACCTTACTTCGCCGGACAGGAACGCTTCATGAAATCCACCTATGCCGGACGCTTATGCTGGCTGAATAACCTGCTGAAATCCGCCGGCGGACAACGAATGCAAAAAGACGCCGCACATGCCGGAAGACAGAGGCGGATACAAAAACTTGCCGATATGCGGAGCGAGCAACGCAACAATCATCCGCTTGGCGAGTTTGAGTGGACGGATAAGGAAAGCGGCCTGCGCTTTTACGACGACCCGTTGGAAGGAGTGGTGAATATACCGGATGAAGCGCCGCCCCGTCCGGGTGCGGGAGCGGAGTGGAATGTGCTGAGCGGAAAATGGGGGAGTGTTGAATTATGAGTTACAGACTATAAATTATGAATATCGGATGATGAAACCTTTTTATTATTTGAGTGATTTTCCTGAGCGTAGAAATGTAGGGAAAAATTTTGTGGCGGAGTGCCCCAAGTGCGGGAAGAAACATCTTTCCATTTCACGTGAGACGGGGTTGTATCACTGCTTCTATGCGGGATGCGACTTTCACGGGAGGTTGAAGGATTTTTGGGAAGAACGGCGGGATACGGTACGGTCGGATGCCGGACATCCGTATTCGGCGGGAGCTTCGCCGGCGGCAAAGCGGAGTTTCGGAAAAGGAGAGCCGGGCGGTGTGGCGTCGGCATCGGTCGGCGGGGGAAATGACGCGTTCGAGGTATCTATGATTCCCGAAGACTACAAGCGGCTGTCGCCTGAGATAATCTCCAAAATCAAACCGCTGACTGACGAACCGGAGACTTCAGACCCTGAACAGCTTGCGGCCCGCCGCTACCTTGCCGATATGGGCATTTCCTTGAAAACAGCTGTCGATGCGCGTATCGGTTGCCTGATGCACCGCTGTTTCGGCGGCAAGGACGGTAAGAGCGGAAAGGGTGAAAAGGATGAAAAGAACGCTGTGGGAATGATGTACCACTGTATCGCCTATGTGAATTACATCAACGGGCAGCCCGTCAATGTGAAATACCGCTCGTGCGATGTTTCCGCCTCCGGTTATACCAAGTGCTGGAGCCAGGAGTCGCCCACCACGCCTTGTCCGCCTTACAATATCGACTGCATCAATCCGTTGCGGATTGCCGAAGAGAGCGTTCCGCGCCTGATTGTCACCGAAGGTGAACGGGATGTGCTGACCCTGCATGAGGCGGGATATCCGTACGTCATCAGCGTACCCAACGGCGCGGCGAGCGACCTCTCCAAAGGCTTCGAGGCTTTCCGCCCCTGGCTGGACAGGGTGCGGGAACTGGTAATTTGCGGCGACTGCGACCTGCCCGGAAGAACGCTTGTGAAGCATCTTGCCGACTATTTCGGTACGCGTTGCCTGTTCACCGTACTGCCCGGCGGTTGTAAGGATATATCCGACGTACTTGTGATGTACGGCGCCGGTGTGGTACGTGAGATTATCGACTCGGCGTGTCCGCATCATACGTCGGACATCATCACGGTAAGTGAGCGTGCGGATGAGATTATGAATGTGTTGAGCGGCAATTACGACCACGGTTACGATGTGGGTTACGGTCCGCTTACCGACCATGTGTTTCATCCCACCGACCAGGGCGGGCTGATAATCGCCACCGGAAAGCCCAATAGCGGCAAGACGGATTTCCTGAATGACCTGACTTGCCACCTTATGGCCAAGACGGGGCGCTATGTGTGCTATCTCTCCTTCGAGGTGCCCGACAAGAACAAGCACATGGCGAATCTTATCCGCCTGATGCTGGGTAAGGTGAACACGGCGGCATATACCAGTGAACAGTTGCAGCCCATCGTCTCTTTTCTGGACGGACACATGGCGCACCTGGATTTGCACGAGGTTTCGCCCACACCCGCCAACATCATAGAGCGTGCGGAACGGGTGAAACGCGCCGTACCGTTGAAGTATCTCATCATCGACCCGTATCTTTTCATGGAAGTGGAAACTGGACGTTACAATACGGAGACGCAGGCCATCAAAGCCATGCTGACGCAGATGCAGGCGTGGGGACGTACCAACGGAATCTGGGTGATTATCGTGGCGCATCCCCGCAGCCTGAAAAAGCTGAACGGGAAGAACGAACTGGAAGAAATAGACATGTACACCATTTCGGGCAGCGCCAACTGGGCGAACCTGGCCGATTTCATCTTTTCCATCAGCCGCATCGAGCAGCCGGACAGGAGTTATACCCGGCTGGATATGTTGAAAGTACGCGATCAGGATTTGTGCCGGACAGGGAGTGTGCTGTTCGTGAGGCAACCGTGCGGGCGATATGACGAACGGGAATCCGAGGAACAGATAATGACCGAGATGCAGGGGAAAGTGCTGGATAAGGACAGGCTGCCGTGGGTGGGGCTGACAACTCCGTGAGTTTGCTCCCGAAAGGCCGGGAATTTATTTCCGGAATGCCTTGTGTTTCAGGCTGAAATGCCCGGTGTTTCAGAGGCAAACACCGGGCATTCGACTTTTAAACGCTTGGAGTTTTTATGTTACGGTTCTCCCAACGCTTCTACGATGGCGTGCACTTGGATAGGGGTGTAGCATTTGGCGTTGGGGAGTATGCCGGTGGCTGCGAGCTGTTGCCGGAGTCCGGGGTTGAAAGCTATCCAGCGGTTGAGTTTGCGGACGGCGGCTTTGGGTGTGATATAGGGACTGTATAGCATTGCCAGTTCGCTTTTGCTGTAACTGCGGGGAGTGAAAGAGGATTTTTCCATGGCTTTTATGACTTGTTGTATGATGTAAAGTTAATGATAATTAGTGGGTTGTGGAAGAAAAGAGCGTGGTTTATCGCGTCGTAAGGTGTCAAAAATCGCTGAAAAACGCCTTATGGCGTGTGATGATGCGCGAAGGGGCGGATACAGGTGGGCGAAGCGTTATCTTTGCATGGTCAGTCAGGAGAAAGGGCCCCTCGGGACTGAATGATGAATGTTTTACAATTAACAATTAAAAACTGAAGAATTATGGCGACAGCATTGGTAGTGCGTACACAGCGCTACAAAAAGATCGGAGACAAGACTTCTCCGCTGGTGTATACCTTGAAAAGAAAACCGCGTGACGCGAAGATGTATGACTTGAAACGCATCGCGGAAGAAATCGAGGCTTTGGGGGGCATGTCGGCAGAAGATGTGCTGCATGTAGGTAAGGCTATCGTGAGAAACATGCGCGAGAAACTGACCGACGGCAACAGTGTCCGTTTGGATGATTTCGGTATTTTCCGCACTTCGTTTCACTGTGTGGCCACGGAACATCCCAAGGATTGTACGGTGAAAAACATCGATAAGGTGCGGATTAACTTCAAGGTCGCTACGACTTTGAGGCTGGTGAACGATTCGGTTGCCACTACGAAAGGAGCTGCCAACAACGTCTCTTTCGAGCTGGTATCTGCCGATGGCAGCACGGTACCGGGCGGTAATGGCGGCGGTGGGAATACCGGTGGAGAGGAAGAGAATCCGCTGGGATGAAAATGGGTTATGAATTATAAATTAATTGCAAGAAAATGAGTAAAAGTAGAGGAATCTGGGATACGATTTTGAAGGTGGTGATTGCGGTGGCTTCGGCTGTGCTGGGCGTGTTTGGAGCAAATGCGATGACGCTTTAGCGACGGGAATACGTGTAATTGACATGATGCGGAAAAGGCTGTAAGGTGATAAAGTGAAATCATCGTACAGCCTTTTCTTTTTTATCCTTTTTCTCGACAAACCCTATGGGGATGTCTACATGCGCGCATCCCAGCATATCCAGTCGCACAGCTACTTTGCTTTTCCCGTTGACGGTGATGAGCTCTCCTTCAAGGCCGGCAAGGGGACCTTTTATGACTTTTACGGCATCGCCGGGAGCCAGCGGGACGCTGCACATTTCCACTGCTTCGGGGCTGTAGTCGAGCATGAAGCGGAACTGCGCCATCTGTTCGTCGGGAATGACGGCGGGAGTACTTTCACCGCGCAGCACCATATAGCGGCTGACAGCTTGCAGGCTTAGGGGAAGCGGCCGCTCCTGCGGAGTGACGTGTACGAATATCATCATGGGAATCACCAGCCGGTCGACCCGTTTGCGGCGGTCGCTCCATTGGCGGATTTCGCTCTGAACAGGCAGATAGCACTCGATACCCATGGCGGCAAGCCGTTGCGCGGTTTTTTTCTCGAGGCACGACTGTACATAGGCCACCAGCCATTGGCGGTGAGCTGTGCTGCTTTTTATTTCTATGTGATTCGTATTCTGCATTGTTTTTGTGATCGGTTAGTGTAAAAGGTATGCCCGGCAGCAGCGCTCTACCGCCGCAGCATACCAGCAAACAAACAAAAAATAAGCCCGGAAACGAGAACGGTGTCGCGCGTGCAAGCCCCGGACTTATGGGGTATATATTTTATTTGGTATCGGGGGTGTCACCATAGCCATACCCGTAGCCATATCCGTATTTCTTACCATAGCCATAATACTTGCCATACTTGCCGTAACCGTAGTAATAGCCGTATTTTTTCTTTGTCATGTCTAGTCCGTTAATGACGGTACATAAGTTAGGCAGGCGTTTATTGTTGTACAACTCATTGATTAGCCGGTAATCGTTCTTGTGCGTATAGTCGGCCCGGCAGACATAAATACTCGCGTCGGCTACACGGGCGATGAGTTGCGTGTCTGTTACCATACCGATGGGAGCCGTGTCGAGCACAATGTAATCGTATTCTTTTTTCAATATATCGATGGCATCTGCCAGAGACTGACGCGCCAGCAGTTCCGTCGGGTTCGGCGGTACGGCTCCGCCCGGCAGTACGCTGAGATTGGCGGATATATCGGTAGGGAGTACCATGGAACGCAGGTCTGTGCTTTGGGGAGCGGACAGATACTGGGTAATGCCCCGTTCCTTATGAGGAATGTGGAATACCTTGTTCAACTCCGGTTTGCGGATATCCAGTCCGACGATGATTACCTTTTTACCCAAGAGCGCCAGACTGACGGCAAGGTTGGAAGCGATGAACGTTTTTCCTTCACCGCTCATGGTGGAAGTAACAAGGATTACTTTTTTATCCGGGTCGCCCAATATGAAAAGCAGATTGGTACGTAGACTGCGGAATGTTTCCGCCATGATGTCATTGTCGTTTTCACGGACGACAATGGTATGGGTGTGTCCGGCTTCCGGTTCTGTGAGGGGAACATCACCGATAATGGGTACATCGGTGAGCTTCTCGACATCGGCACGTCCTTCGATACGGAAACTGAGCAGGTTCAGGAGATAAATGACTCCTACCGGAATACCGAGTCCGAGCACGAGGGCTATCATGTAGATTTTTTTGCTTTGGGGAGATATGGGGAAATCATCCGCTATCGCATCGTCAATGATTTTGGCGTTATTGGCGGTGGCGGCCAGCGCGATGTTGTTTTCCTCGCGTTTCTGCAACAGCATGAGATAAAGTCCTGCTTTGATTTCCTGTTGGCGCTGGATGCTGACAAAGCGGCGTTCCTGGGCGGGGGCGTTACTGATGCGTCCGGCGTATTTGCCTGCCTGGCGGTCGAGGTCGGCTTTGGTGATGAGCAATCCCTTGCGCACGCTGGCAATGGTTGTAATGATACCGGCGCGCATGTCCTCTATGTTGCTGTCGAGACGGCGTACAACCGGATTGGTTTCCGAAGAGGTGCGCAACAGGCGGTTGCGTTCCAAAATCAAGGCGTTGTATTGGGCTATGAGTCCGGACAGGGTTTCGTCGTTCAGCCCTACATTGGCGGGGAGAGTGGCGGTTACGTTTTCCGGCTTCCGGATGTATTCGGAGAGATATTGAATCAGGTTGAGTTGCGTGCCGTTTTCCACACAAAGTTTTTCATAGGCGGACTGTTCGCTGATGGCGAGCTGGGCATCGCTGCTGAGGTCGGTAAGCCCCGCTTCGCGCTTGAAGCTTTCCAACTCCTGCTCCGTGGTACCTAACTCCTGATTGATGACGGAGATGCGCTCATCGATGAAACGGGCGGTATTCTGCGCAACTTCGTTTTTGTCGTTGTTGGCGTTCTTGTTGTATATTTCTATCAGTTTGTTGATAAAATCCTCACCGCGTTTCTTACTGGTGTTTTTCACCGATACGGTAACGACGGAAGTGGTTTTGCTGGTCGGTTCGATAGACAGGGCTGTCCGGTAACCTTTGGCTACGGATAGGGGATTGACGATGCTTACCTCTATGTTACCGCTGCCCGTGAGGGCTACGGAAGGATTGGACATAAAAGTGAGTGTACCCGCTTCACCGGACAGAACGGCAGGCAGCTCCGTGAAATGTTTGTTGACGGTATTCCCGTTAACAGTTGCCGTTACATCTATCTGACGGTCGGAATTATAGCTGATACTCAGAAATATAGGGGCAGTAAGGCGTTCGGCATCTTCCGGCAGGAAGTGTACGAGTACCGGAGATGAACCATATAAATCGGTCTTGTTAAATCCGCTTTCACCGGAATAGTTGATATATAAGCCCAGTTCGCTGACTACATCTTTGATGAGCGATTTACTGCGAAGTATTTCGATTTCATTGTCAATGTTTTTAGAAGAAGATATGATGCCGATATCCTCGAAAGCGCTAAGGTCGCTTGCGTTCCCGCCTTTCTTGTCATCCTTAATGATAATGGATGCATTGATGTTGTATACAGGAGTGGTGGTTTTCAGATAGAACCAGGCGCATACCAGACAAAGGATGACTGAGGCGATAAACCACGGCCAGCGGATGACATATTTGAAAAGTATAGCCTGCCAGTTGGTCTTTTCTTCTTTTTCTTCGAATAAATCGTCGTATATTTCTTCTTTCACGTCCGTATTTTTTAATTTTCTGTTTTGGTTTTTCAATTCTCCTTATTTTGTAATCGCGATGATAAGACTCGCCAATGATACCAATGAACCGACAACCGAGAACCAGATTGTGGTACTGGTACTGATATTGGATGTCTTTGCCTTCGTTTTATTGGGAGTGACATACAGAATGTCATTTTGTTGCAGGTAGTAGTAAGGTGATTGCAGTATGTCTTGGTCGTTCAGGTTGAGTGTGATAATCTCCCGTTTTCCGTTATTGTCTTCGCGAATCAGTTTTACATTGTCCCGGATGCCGTAGATAGTCATGTCACCCGCCATGGCAAGAGCTTCGAGGATATTAACTTTCTCGTTGGATATGGTGAAAGTTCCCGGATGACCTACTTCGCCGATAACGGAAATCTTGTAGTTCACCATACGTACGGTAACGATGGGAGTTTCGCGGAATTGGGGTTTGAGTTTGTCTTTGATATATTGTTCGGCCTCTCCTTTGGTAAGCCCACCCAAATGAATGGTTCCTAATACCGGGAACTCTACATTTCCATCGTTGTCTACAAGATATTGTTGCAATGCGGGTTGGGAAGTAAGGGATTTATTGCCGGTATTGCTTGCAGGAGTGGCTATTGTCAGGTTAAAAGGTTCCGCCAATTCGGGCTCTTCGGGACAGCTCACTACAATTGTCAGTAAGTCTTTCGGCATGATACGCGCATCGTACAAACTCATATCGGGAACGTTCGTATCCGCTGTTGCGGTCTGCTGTAAAGCATCCTGCAGGTAAGGTACTTTCTTGTAGCTTTGGCATCCGGTAAGTATTAGCGGAAATAATAAAATAATCAGACTCTTTTTTTTCATGTGTTTATGATTTTTAACTCTCAACTCGCAATTTTCAACTCACTGTTTAATAGGCTTCTTTTTCTCCTTTTACCGCGTTCTTTACGGTTTTGTAGATGATATACAGGTCGAGCATGAAAGTCCAGTGTTCCAGATACCAGATATCTCGTTCTACGCGTCCTTCCATCTGCCACAATTCTTTGGTTTCGCCGCGGAATCCGGTGATTTGGGCCCAACCGGTAATACCGGGTTTGACAAGGTGGCGCACCATATATTTATCAATCAGTTTGGAGTATTCTTCGGTATGTTTCAGCATGTGCGGGCGTGGACCTACTACGGACATGTCACCCAATAGCACATTGATGAACTGGGGGAGTTCGTCGATATTGCTTTTGCGCATAAAGTTGCCCAGGCGTGTTTTACGCGGGTCGTTTTTAGTGGCTTGCAGCTTATCACTGTCTTTATTGACGCGCATGGAACGGAACTTATAGCACCAGAATTCTTTACCCTCTTCACCGCTGCGTTTCTGTTTGAAGAAAACAGGTCCGGGAGAGCTGATTTTTATGGCGGTTCCTATAATTATAAAGATAATCGGGAATAGGGTGCACAAGAAAAGCAAGGAGAACACAATGTCGAACAGACGTTTGAGCATACGGTTTTCCGGTTGCGCCAACGGTTCCTGGCGTATGTACAGGACGGGCACGTTTCCCAACATTTCGAGATGCATGCGTCGCTTTAAATATTTACGTACGTTGGGTACGCTGTAAAAACGCAGAAAATGGTTCTCGCAATAATTGATGATGGGCAGGATTTCCTTGCTATGAGCCGAAGTCAGTCCGCAATATACTTGTTCGATATTGTTGGAGCTGAGGTAGGGGACTACCTGTTCCGGGACACCCAGATACGGGAGATGCTCCGGATAAAGATAGGAAGGGCTTTCCGCGAAATAGCCGACTACCCGATAACCGGAAGTCGGATCGCCGGTCATTTCATGGTGAAGCTCCACCATGTTGCTGCCGTCACCTACCAGTATGGCTGTACGGGAGTTTCCGCCGGAACGGCGATATAATTTCAGGATATGTCTGAATGCCAGCCTGTAAATAATCAGACACGCTAAAAACGATATATAGAATAGCGTGAAAAAACGGGCCGAGAGCGTTCCGAAATCCGCAAGGCTGATTAAGCTGATATATACAAAAGCATGGAAAAAAGTACTGCGGATGGCGCGCATGATAATACGATCGGGACGTACGATGCGCTGGTGCAGGATGATGCCTTTGGAATAGTTACATACAATATATACTAAATTCAAGAGAACCAGCAGTTGAGGCAGAGAATTGCTGAATGTAGCTCCAAGCGTATTACTGTCCAATGTATGATATAACACTATAAAAATAGCGTTAAGTATACATAAATCGCCTGCGATGATGATGCATTTGATAATTCTGTTGAAACGTAAAACCTGTCTCATACCTTCTGTAATGTCCTGTCATTCAATTTATTTTGGTGGATAAAATGAATGATTTTGCTGTATATTTGTTCTATTTGTTTGTCTTTTCTCCTACTTACAAGGTAGTGGAAAAAAGAAATCCCTTACTTACAAGGTAAGAGAATCTCTTCTCATGGCGACAAAGATAGAAAAAAAATCACCAATACAAATAAATAAATTTGTATTTTTTATTGGTGTATATTTATTGTAAATAGGAATAAAAAGGTATAAAACATATTTTTTGCGTTTAAAAATAATTACAGATATAATTTTTATAATCCTTTGATTTTTACAAATACCCGTTTCTGGAAAAATAAAGGCGCAACCTGTTTTAAATTATCCTGTTTCATTGGGATAGTATCCTTATATGTCATTATAAAACGTTTTTTCCCGATTCTATTCCATTCTCTTACCTTGTAAGTAAGGGATTTCTTTTTTCCACTACCTTGTAAGTAAGAGAATGGATTTCTTGTAAAATTTGTTGATTAATTCGTAAGATAAGTTGACACGCTATTTTTTGCTTTTTCTTTTTTTTTCTTTGCTATGAATTGTAGATATTACTTTTCTATTGGCTTTACTCATCGCATTATTGTTAAAAGAAGCGAGATATACGTGTGTGACTTTTTCGGAACTATGCCCCAAACCCTCGCTTATCATGGCAAGGGCCACTCCCTCTTCTTTGGCGGTAGTGGCCCAGCTGTGGCGGGCTACGTAAGAGGTTAGCGGTACATTCAGGCGCAGCATTTTGGATAGTTGGTGCAGGTGTTGGTTATAGAGGCGTAAAGCGCTCTTGTACTGTCGGTAACCCTCTGCGCCGGTGGATGAAAGTATGGGCAGGAGATAGGGGGATTGGGAACGCTTGTCGGTGTACCGGTGCAGGATATCGGCGGCATAAGGCTCGATATAGACCGATAGCTGCTGGCGGGTTTTATGCCGGTGGTAATGAATGGTGTTGTATCTCATGTCCGTTTTGCGGAGATGGACGAGGTCGACGAACGGAATCCCTCTGAGATAGAAACTGAGCAGGAACAAATCGCGGCTGAAGCGTAAGTTGGGATGCTTCTCCAGATTCAATTGCGAGAGGCGCCGTATGAGAGTGGGCGAAATAGCCCGCTTGGCGGTGGGTTCGTATCCTGTGAAAACGAAACGAAACAGCTCGTCGGCGGATATGGCGTCGGGAATACCTTGTAAATGCGCCTGGTTGAAGATGGAGCGTAACATACGCATATAAGCGGATATGGTATTGTGACGCCGTCCCTGTTGGAGCAGGCTTTCTTCGTAAGTTTTAATCAGACCTGCCGTGAGTTCTTTGAAGGTGAGAGGGATGTCTCCGGTGAATTTCCGGAAACTGTTGATGGCGCTGGTGTACAAGTTGGCGGTGCCGTAGCGCCCGGCGCTTCTGGCGTCTTCGATGGCACTTTGCGCAAAAGTATATATTGTAGTCATAATCTGAATTTTAAGATGAATAATGAGCTTGATAACAAGCTATCTCAAAAAAAGATTTGAGATAGAACAGGTTTAAATATAGAAAGGGTAAATATTCTATATAAATTCAGATATGACCGGTTCGGGCACCCCCGCAAAAAATCAGAGTATGCCCGAACGCACTCTGCTTAATGTCTCGGGAGTCATCAGCAGATAAGACGCGATATGCGACAAGGGAGCACGCTTGATGACTTCCGGCTGGTGCCGCATCAGTTGGTTGTAACGCTCGCGTGCAGTCTCGAACCGCCAGGAATCGGCTTTGATTTGTGAAACAATAAGGGAGTATTCAAGTATCTTGCGATAGAACATATTGATTTCCCGGGAGATTTCGGTGAGTAACATCAACTTGTCATAGGGAAGCAGGTAGACGATGCTGTCCTCGAGCGCTTCGATCATCAGGTGGGTGGGCTCTTTTTTGAGGGTACTTTCAATGCAGATAACGATGCAGCCTTCATACGAGAAATGTTCGGTGACGTCTTTGCCGTTTTTGTAGTAGAACTGTCGCAGCATGCCTTTGCCGACGAGTACGATGTTGTGGCTGATTTGTCCTTCCTTCAACAGAAGCTCGCCTTTTTCCACCTCTTTGCGAATCAGGATTTCTTCGATTTGTCGTCTGCCTTCGGGAGCCATGCCCGGATAACGGGAATTGACAGTGATATCAACTGTCTCTTTGAGTAATGTTTCCATAACAGTTAATGTAGATTGGGGGTGTCATTTAGTGTGGCAAAGATAAGGAAATTTATTTGATATGTATCAATTTCGCGTTTCTTTCCTTTCCGTATCTTTGCGCGATTTTTAGCATAGCACATCCCACGAACAATGATACAGCAGGAGAACCTGAAGAAACGGCTTGCCAAACTGGCGGCTCCTATCTTTATAGAGACATTACTCATAATGATGCTCGGCGCGGTGGACACCATCATGCTGAGCCGCCATTCGGATAACAGCGTGGCTGCCGTAGGTGTAGTCAACCAGATTATTATGCTGACTTTTCTGGTTTTTGAGGTGATAAACCTCGGTACTTCGGTCTTGTGTTCGCAATATCTTGGAGCGAGGTTGCATAAACAGGTGGTACAGGTGGTGGGAGTGTCTGTTCTGGTTAACCTGCTGGTGGGTGTCAGTATCAGTATGCTGCTGTTCGGCGGTGCGGAGCCTATCTTACGTTTAATGGGACTCGGGCCCGAGCTGATGCAGGATGGTATGGATTATATGCGTATCGTAGGGGCATTCGCCTTTTTTCAGGCGTTGTCTCTGACTCTTTCCGCATCCTTGCGCAGCGCAAACAAGGCGATATATCCGATGATGGTGACGGTAGTTGTGAATATCCTTAATATCATAGGTAATTATTCTTTGATTTTCGGACGGTTCGGTTTTCCGGAGCTGGGAGTAGAGGGAGCTGCCATTTCCACGGCTTTCAGCAGGGGCGTTTCGATGGTTATCCTGTTCGTCATCCTGTTTCGCAAGCATATCCACCGTTTTCCGTTGGCTTATTTCCGTCCATTCCCTTGGATGGAGTTGAAGAATTTGATGAAGGTGGGGCTGCCCTCTGCCGGTGAACAACTTTCTTACAGTTCTTCGCAGGTGGTAATCACTTATTTCATTAATATGTTGGGGGTGGAAGCGTTGGCTACGCGTACTTATTGTGTCAATATTATCATGTTCGCCTATCTGTTCAGCATTTCTATGGCGCAGGGCGGGGCGATATGTATCGGACATCTGATAGGGGAGAAGAAACCTCGGGCGGCTTTTCTGATGGGGAAGTATGTAATGAAAAAGTCTGTGATGATAACCTTGATTCTGTCCTGTATACTGGCGCTTTTGGGACATGTTATTTTCGGTTGGCTGACGTCTAATCCCGAAATTATCAAAATGGGGGTCACGATTCTGATAATCGACGTTGTACTGGAGATAGGGCGGCCTATCAATATTTTCGCTACCAATGCCTTGCGTGCGGCGGGAGATGTAAATTATCCGTTCTATGTGGGACTGGTAGTGATGTGGAGCGTGGCTGTGGGGCTTGGATATCTGTTTGGCATTCCGTTTGGTTGGGGAATTTGCGGTATGTGGATTGCGTTTTTGCTGGATGAAAACATTCGGGGTGCTATCTTTGTGCGTCGTTGGTATAGCATGAAATGGGTAAGTAAGAGTTTTATAAAATAATGTTTGATGGCGAAAGCTTGATTTTATTGTTTTTTTCTGCTCTATTAGATTTTGAGTGTTAACGTGTTATCTCTTTTCTTGCGAAAATGAGGAAAAAATTATGCAGGAAAGATTTGCATAGTCCAAAAGTTTACCATACATTTGCACCGCATTTGAGAAGAATGTTGGTTACTAAGGAAGTTTGGGTGAGTGGCTGAAACCACCAGTTTGCTAAACTGACGTACGGGTAACCGTACCGGGGGTTCGAATCCCCC
>CEAZ01008746.1_pt1 | contig 26839 bp, 17 predicted proteins | sample 557361 | NCBI WGS metagenome assembly CEAZ01 (sample SAMEA3182074, study PRJEB8094) | gut metagenome | biome: human; feature: gut; material: Stool; isolation source: human stools | place: Canada | collected 2012-02-22 | reverse complement strand
TTGCATAACCAGGTACACACGCCCCGCCCGTTTCCTTGCGCGAAGCGGCACGTCGTCGACCTCGATCACCCCCGCCTTTTCCTTGAGAAGGCCGGCCATGCACCGGGCAAACGTCGTTTTCCCAGCCCCGTTGTGCCCCACGATGCCGACGATACGACCTGGAACGAGGCCGAAATCGAGACCGTTCAAGACCTCAGGCGCACCGCGGTAGCCAGCAACTACGCCGCTCATACGTACGATGGATTTTTCGCAAGAAGGCAATCCGGAGGCAGTCGATGTGGCCGCGTCGCCCAAGGGCCGCACCGCCACAACAGAGTCGATTTCAGCAAGAGAGGCGGCGCGCAGCCCCATATCGGTTCTCGTTTCAAACGGCAGAGCAAGGAACTCTGCCGCCGCCCAGTCTCCTATAACCGAACCATCGCTTATAACCACATAGCGGTCTGCAATACCATCAAGCCACCACAGGCGATGCTCAGAGATAAGCACGGTCTTCCCCTGACTCTTCAGAAGCGCAACCGTTCGCGCAAGATTTCGCATCGCATGCACATCGAGCGACGCGGTTGGCTCATCAAGCACGAAGATGTTAGGATGCACCGCATAGGCCGATGCCAGGATAACCGACTGCTTCTGCCCGCCGGAAAGTGCCTCGGTACCGCGCCCGAGCAGGCCCTCAATACCGAGCGTTGCCGCTGCCTGCGCCACACGTTCGACCATCTCCTCGCGATCGATTCCGAAGTTCTCGCATCCGAAGGCGATTTCCGAGGTCACATCGAGATTGACGAACTGACTACGCGGGTTCTGGAACACCGACCCGACATGCGCGGAAAGCTCGCCCATCGTCCATGCGGAAACGGGTTTTCCCGCAACAAGCACCTCACCTTGAAGGTCCCCTTCGTACATAAGAGGAATAAGCGCATTAACGAGGCGCGTAAGCGTTGTCTTACCGCATCCGGACTGCCCGGTCACAACAACGCATTGACCGCGAGGGATCTTCAGCGAAACGTCACGAAGCGATGAACAGGAAGCGCCTTTGTAGCAAAACGTGCATCCATCGAACTCGATAGCATAGGGCGAAACCTTCGCCGCGACGGCATTTTCCATCATCAGAGTACCCCCGTTCTAAGACAAACGGCAAACACCAGAAGCACCGTCGCAGCGATGAGACATACGACGTCAACCACGCACATCCTCAAGCGGTAATACGAGGTGCGGTGCACACTCGCCCCCACGCCGCGGACGACGACCGCGTCCCCCAGTTCGTCGGCGATCTGGCCCAAACGCGCGATCACGGGCACAAGGAAATGTTCGGCGGTCTTCGCAGGATGGCGCACGACCGACCTCGGCGTGAGCGCGATACCGCGCGTCTTCATAGCATCGGCGACAGCGGAGAATTCGCGTCCCATAGTGGGAAGGAAACGAAATGCCACGCACACAGCCACCGACACGTTCACAGGAACATGCATCGTCTGCAGCGCACAAGCCAGCTCGCCAAGACGCGTGGTTGCGATCATATTGAAAGCGAACATAAAGGCCGGTAGAACATGACGATACATAAGAAGCGACGCCGCAAAGGGCGAAAGCAAAGTGTTCCCACTCGCCACAAACAGCTGCGCCGTTACGGCGAACAGCACGTAGAAGGCAAGCCAACGCACAATCGCGAAGAAGCGGCGGCAATATGCCATTACGACAACGGTAAGCGCCAAAACGCCCATCTCGGTAAACAGGCTTTGCGTAAGCGCCATCTGCACGTTGATTGCCACCAGCACCGCAAGCGACACGCGCGGATCGAGATGGCGCGGCGCGGCGTTGGCAGACGCCGAAGGCCGCGTCTGCGCTACCGCACTCAAGGGCAAAGGCGTATCCATCAAAAGAGCCATGTGATTTTCTTCTCTCTTCCTAATAGTTAGCCATGGATAACTTTTTCGGAATATAATAAAGTTCGATGAAGCGATGCGAAAGACGGAACAATAAGATGGAAAACTACACCGAAAAGAATTCAAGTTCTACCGAAAAATCAAGCGGGAGCTACGCCACAGGACAGGGAAACCCGCTTTACGACATGTTCGTCACGCAGCTTTCTCAGTTGCACACCGTATGCGCGAAGGAAGCGCTCGCGCGCGGATTCGGACAGGCCAACCTGGTGCGAAGCATCGGCGAGACATGGTTCGTCGACCCCCGATACGGCAGGGGCTCTTATTGGTTTTACCTCATGGACCGTGACACCATCGTCGTGTCGATGGACATCACATACGAACGCGCCGTGGAGGCAGTCATAGAGACTATTCCCTATCTGGGGTTCGGCCTCTATGAACATGCGATGCCCATGTATTGCTCGCCTGAGTGTGCAAGATCAAACTGCAAGCTCATAGGGCACGACTGGGATGGCGGCCCCCACATAAGCTCGTTCGAACCCGGCAATCGACTGTCATCGGCGTCGATCACCATAGCCCCTGAAGCAATACGCCGCTATGCGGATGCCTTGCACTGCGATGAAAAGAAACTACGCCGTGCCATCGGGCAGCTCACCACGTCGGACGGCGTGCCCGGCTTGCCCTCGGCGCTTCGAGGGCTCGACATCACCTACCCCGCCGCATCGGTCGCCGATTCGTATTATCACGCCAAGGTGATTGAATGCTTCGCGCTGCTGGCAAGCAGCATTCCCGAAAGGGTCACGGCAGCCGACGCCGTACGCATAAGCGACAGAGACTGCGTCGAGTGCATCTGCTCCTACATCGACAGCAACCTATCATCCGATCTCAGCACGAAAACGCTGTGCGACATCGCCCATGTAAGCGAGGGAAAGATGATATCGGCATTTCGCAATGTGCAGGGAGACACCCCACAAAGCTACATCCGTGCACAGCGCCTGGAGTACGGTCGGCGCCTTCTCCTTGATGGAAGCCGCAAAATCGGCGAAATCGCCAAAAGCGCAGGCTACCGCAACCAGGGAGCGTTCACTGACGCATTCAAGCGTGCCTACGGCACGACGCCGCGCACCTATCGCAAAAGACTACGAATCGAATAAGACATAGCATCGAGCGATGCCCACTCCCCAAACAAAAGATAAGGAGCGCTCTGAGGATCCGCTAGGTACTTCTCCTGCAGATCCGAGAATACCTTGGTCTCCAAAACCGTCACCTTGCATTTATGCTGCATGATCATCTTCCTTACCTCATCAGTAAGTGAAACGAGCTTTCCAAAGATTATGCTCTTCTTCAGTGATTTAACCGGTGGCCTGCTGGTCCACCATTCGCTGCCACGCCTTCATCGCCATGACAGTTAAAACTGACAACCCAACTGGAATTGACTGAAATAGCACAACAGCAAATGCGCGTGACAGAATGGGAATGACTCTCGTTTAACGTCATGTATTGCTCAATGCCCTGTGGTACCGCCTATTGCCACAGGGCGCATTGCTTTAACGCTTAAATGTGCATTAGTTGAGAACTAACCTACAATTGGCGCCCTGTCCCTATTCCTACTTCAAAGCGAAGGGGCCGAGCCTGGACTACTTCCAGACTCGGCCCCTTTCATCAAGCAACCCTATTCCTATTGCTGTATTACCCTACAGCAAATGGAGCACAACAAGCGTAATACGCTAGTTCATCTTCTTGCGACGCAGTGCGAATATCGCAAGCCCGGCAGCCGCAACAGCAATCAGAGCAATTGCGCCACCAACAAAAGCAAGGTTGTCTCCCGTCTTTACGGTAGCCGTCTTTGCCTCGTTTGCCGCGTTGTCACGGTTGTTGTTAATGGTGTTGTTATCGGCAGAAGAGTTATCGCCAGCACCAGGCGTGACGGGAGAAGACTCAGCAGTCTTCCAACCGGCATACAGAGTGAACTCGGGCTCCACACCATCAACAACAGTGTCGAAGTCGTAAGCATTGGTGCAATCCTCGTCAATGAACCATCCAGTGAAGGTATAGCCTTCCTTGGTAGGATCAGCCGGCTTTACCACTTTGCTACCAACGGTAACAAGCTGAGAGTCAACTGCGGTACCCTGGTTGGATTCGAAATTAACGGTAACCGCCCTCTCGACACCGTACGTGCCGTCAGCGTTAGCAGTAGGAGCATAGCCTGCAGCGCAGTAGTTCTCGGGAACAGCAGCCGTAAAGGTACCGCCGGAAACTGCGATAGTGGCATCCACCGCAGCTGCAGCGGGAGTCACGCGCCACGATGCAACATCAAGCGAGCCACCCTCGATCTTCAGAGTCGAAGGATTGGGGCTCGTGACATCCATATAAATCGTGCCGGTGAATTGAGCGTCGCCACCAATAATGGTCTCGCCAACCGTACCCGTCTCAGTCCAGGAGTCTGTCCAGAGGTAACCGCCCGTCAGATTGCCACCAAGAATCTTCGCCTTGTTCCAGTTCTGAACAACAGATTGCTTGCTAGTCAGCGTACCGCCGTTGATGGTGAGCTCGCCATTGCTGTCGTTCTTAACAGCAATGAAGTTTTGCTGCTCGAACGTGCCGCCGTTGATGGTGAGCGACGACGTAGCGTCCACACCGCCATTACGAATCAGGGAAGATCCCTTGGATCCAGAATTGTTAAAGACGTTCGCCTGATCAATGGTCATAGTGCCATTGTTGTCAATGACGGAATAGCTGGTCTCGCCCGCGACGCCCTGGTCATCACGCTTGATGGTGCCGGTCTTGCCAGCACTCGTATCGGTGATGGTCACGGTGCCCTTATTCAGGATAGCCGCTTTCGCGGTGCCCGTGCCACCGTTGAGGATGTGGCCATTCAGGTCGAGCGTGATCTGTTTGGACGCATTGATGGTGACGTTTTCCGTGGTGTCATTCAACAGCTGGATGGTCTTGGGCTTCTTGCTAACAGCATTGATGGCTGCCTGGAGGCTGGTGTACCTATCGCTGCCAATCTGAGCGATTGCCGTTGCGATGCCGTATGTACCGTCAGGGTTCTTAGAGGAGCAAGTAAGTCCATCGGCGAAGTAGCCCGAGGAAACCGACTTGTTGAACGTACCACCCGCTACTTCAAAGTTATCACTGGTAGCCTTACCAACACCATGGAATATATTCTGAGTCGTATCCTTGAACGTATTGGTAAACGTGCCGCCCGTAATCTTCGTGGAGGACGTATAGCCGTCAACTACGCCAGCTGCAACACATTGAGGATGAGCCCATTTGACATAAGATGCGCTGCAAATAAACTCGCCACCAGTAATCGTCGCATTACCATAGTTGAAAATAACGCCAGTGTAGCTTTGTGACAATGCATAGCTCAGCTCAAACTTGCCACCGTTAATGGCAAGCGTCGAGCCTTCCTCGCTCTTGACGACGTTCAAACCGCCCGCATACGAACCGCTCTCAATGGTCAGCGTGCCAGCGTTTCTGACCATAGAAGAACCCGTATTGCCCGCCGTTGCTGCGATGCCCTCGAACGTAGACGTACCGTAATTATCGATAGTGTAATAGCTCGAGCCACCAATGACGTTACCATTCTTCACGGTTGCCGTGGCGTCCTTCGCAATGGTTAGCGTTGCCTTCCCGGCATTCGTGTTCGTCAGCGTCTTGCCGTCAAGATCGAGCGTGACGTTTTTGCCAGCAGCCACGGTTACATCTTCAGTCGCATCTGTCAGCAGCGTGACGGTCTCGCCGTCCTGAGCTGCATTGATAGCTTCCTGCAGGCTGGAATAGCTCACGCCGTTAACTTTCGCAACTGATGCTGTAGCGCCTTCCCCACCACCAGTTTCGGCTGCAGGAACCGCTTCATTGTTCGCTTCGCCCGTCGATTCGGACTGCGCGGTAGGCGTATCGCTTGAGATTGCACCCGTATCGGCGCCTTCCGCCTGACCAGAAAACTGAACTTGCTCAGTCAGGGATGGCGAACTCCCCGGTACTGCGTCGTCATCAACCGCGAATGCTACGGTTGGCAACATCATGGGGCACATCGCAACACCCATCAAGACCGAAATGACTTTGTTTGCATTGCTCATCTTCATTTCTTCCGCATCTTCCTTTCTGTTTTCTTTGTTTCCAATAATTGCTTTGTATGTTCATTCCCGTTGTTATAACTTTTGCCGAAAAATGGTTTGCTAAATAAAAGATTTACAAACAGCCGCACCGCGTTCAAGCAGCACCAATATCAAAATGCACTGACAGCAGAAGCCAAGTCATAGCGCTCATTTCACAAATGGCACACAGCGTCTTCGCTCAGCACGACACGATTCACCTACCCAATTCACTTCATAAAAGTAAAAGGGTACCTTCACTATTTTGAAGGTACCCTACTGTTAACATGGTCCAAATCAAGGTGTAGTACGCTACTGGTAATATAGATAGCTCCACCGTACTTTGAGGCACCATACTCTCCCATTTTCAATTCAGCCATACTATCACCCCCGATTCAACAACACTCAAGCAAACAAATCGGTTTAAATGATAGCAGATCAATCAATGTTTTTGGGGTTAAATTTTAATCGAATACAGCTCGTTTTTGCTATGCAAGGCAACAAGCTAGCAAGTGGCAAGCGCGTCCAATTCAACACTCAGAAACGCCATGAGATTACCTTACAAGCCAGCAATCACCCGCACGACCTTTTAAACAAGTTACCATGCTTAATTTGAAGAAATCGACAAAGCCCGACAACCTTCTTTCCTTGTTTAAGCGCCAGCAGACTACCGCACGCAAAGGGGGTTTGTCTAATAATCCAACCCTCCCCTTGCGCACCTCAAACTCAATCCCGGCTTCTGTGACGGCGGCGAATTGCAACTATAACAGCAATCGCAGCACCGCAACCAAGGACCAGTAGCACAGCAATCAGGAACTGGACTTTTTTGTCCGTAGGCAGCACGTTCTGCTGCTCTGCAGTTTTGGTTCCGGCTTCCTCGCTCGAGTCAGACAAAGCCAAAGCGCCATCTTCGTTCAACTCACCCAAACCTTCCTGACCGGATGGTCTGCCTAACACGCTGTAAGCTCCCTGATTCTTCAACGAATCGGAACCTGCATTCTGCCCACCATTCGAAGCTCCTGTGCCACCAGGCTCGCCCGAACAGTCGAAGTCGCTTGGCTCTTCGGGGTTCGACGGGCCATCTGCATCGCCAGGCTCCGACGGATTGCTTGGGTTGCTAGGATCGGAAGGGTCGCTTGGTGTATTGGGGTCATCAGGATTATCTGGTTTGTCAGGATTATTCGGCCCATCAGGGTTATCGGGGTCAACAGGGTCAACGGGTCCCACAGGCTCCTTTGCTTTCACTGTAAGCGTGCCAGGCTTAACCGTAACCGCAAAATTCGAATTGGATACGCTGGCACCAATTTCATATTCTCCCGCAGGCGAAGTAACATCTGCCAAGCACGAATAACTTACGGCAACACCCGTAGTCGAAGCAGGGCTTATCAGGCTCGATGTAAACATCGGGTTTTCCTCCCCTTCAAAGCGTTCAGCATCGTCAACAATAACGAGCAACGGAGCAGGAGAAACATCAACGGTCAGCTCAACATCATTTGCCGCCGCATAATTCCTGCTCGCTGCCGCATGCGCCACCACACGCGCCTTACCTGCAGAAACGATGCTCGCATAGCTGCCCTGAATCGAAATGGGGCTCGGTGAGCCATCCTCATTGGGAACAACCTCGTAGCTGACAGGCGTCTTGGCTGTGTTCTCAAACACAATGCCCGCATTCCCGTACGTAGCCGTATAGTCGGTCTTTCCTTCGATCACCTGCTCGGCAGGAGAAATGGTATAGGTTACCGTCTGGGAACCCGCCATATTCGGGTTCACCAGCTTCGCTTCTGCCGTATAGCTACCCGCATCGGTGGGAGCGGTACTGGTTGGACCGTATTCCGTGCCGTTTGTACCCCGATAGGTTATCTCGTAGTCTTCAGGTGCAACACCCTGAGCACTAACGGTTGCCCCATGCGAACTGCCGTCGTAGGTTACATCTTCGGCGGTTAGCTCAAGATACACAGGTTTCTTCACGATGGTGTACTTGATGGTTGCAGCACCTCTGTACCCACCGCTGTTCAACGTCGCCGTTGCACGGTAGCTACCCGCATTAGTAGGAGGCTGGCTACTTGAGTAATGGGTTTCCCCTATTCCCGTATACGTATAGGCAATGGCATCGTCGAGATTCTCGGGGACGCCCGTAAGCGAAGGGCCTTGTGGCTGCCCGTTATAAACGAACATGCTACCCGAAAATGCCAGATCGACAATCTTCGGCGTTACCACCAACGTAAAGTGAGCTGTTGCAGATTGCCCCGAATTGTCAGCGCAAACAATGTCGAAGGCGAAAATTCCCGTTGAATCCGGCGTTCCCGAAACCATCAGGCCCTTTTCGTTAACTGTAAAAGTAACGCCATCGGGAAGCGTGGAACCCTGCGCAAGTGCATACGTGTAAGGGCTCGTCCCTCCCGTTGCAGGGTTGATAGAAGCTTCGAATTCAGTGTGAGCGGTAGCTGGAGACAGTGCGGTAGCATTGAACACCAACGCCTCAGTCCCAACGCAAGAAACGGTGGCATGATTTGATTCGACTGACGTTACGGTGCCCAGATATAACTGTGTAACCTGACAGTAATACTCCCCTGCATCGCCGTCTTGTACTTCGAGCGTTGCCGAATGCGCACCTTCAACGGGCGTGCTCTGCCCGTTTTCGCCAACGCGATACCACTGATAGGTAAGTTCATGGCTGGCTGCCTCGCCGCTCGATACCACCTCGTGGTCACGCACGCTTTGTGCCGCATCGGCCGCAACCGACAAGGTCGCGCTTCCCCCTTCGCGCACAGAGGTGTCTTGCGGCTGCGCATCAATCACAGGCGCTTCAGCCCCCACAAACGCAAATGATAACGTCTGCGAAGACGTGACGTTCTTCAACTCAAACTGGTAGGTGCCTCCCTCGTAGTCGGAGATATCAAAGCTCCCCTGTGAAGCACCCACGCCAGCGCCTTCACGCATCGCGGCAAGCGTGGTGCTTACATGGTCAAGATAGCAGTTTTCTTTGGGCGTTGCCGTAAAGGTAAGGCTTCCGCCAGGTATAACACTTGCAAATTCGGGGTTAACCGTGCCGTTTTCAGCAGTGGCTGCAACCGCGTATTTCTGAACTTCCTTAAAGCGCGGAACCACCTTCATGTCGGCTTCAGGGTAGAACGTCCAGTTAGCATCGGTGCTCAAAGGCCTTGCGTTTTCGGCATCCCTGTCAACATAGTCGTACCAACCAACGAATTCGAATCCCTCGTAGGGCACGGCAGAAAGAGTAACGGTACTGCCCGTATCAACCGAGCGAACCAGGGCATAACCGCCTTCACTATACGTATCCGAACCATCAACGTATCCGCCTTCACGCGGATCAACGGCAACAACCTCAACTTGTTCCTTTACGTAGTAAGCCGTGAAGGTCCTATTAGCATAGGCAGGTCGTGCCATAACAGGGCTGAAGCCCACTGGCACGCCCGCTTCGTCTGCCCAGTACTTGAACTTCCAGCCAGGGAAAGGAATAGTGACCAGCACCGATGCCGACTTATACGAGGTACCCGTTCCAGGAACCACCATGCTGAATCCTGCACCCGCAGGATACGTGGCAACTTGGGCATCGAAGCCCGTCTCATAGAAAACGGCGGTAAGACGCGTGTTTTCGCGCGCAACGCCAACATGAATAGCGCTGTAGCTCACAATGGCTCCCGCATCGTTCACCCAATGCGAAAAGTGCATGCCAGGGTACGGAACAGCCATGGCCACAAAGGGGTCTCCTTTATCAACCTCAACCGAAGTGGCTGCCCCAAACGAACCAACCATAAAGGCAAGACCCCTGAACATTGAGCTTTGCGTTACGGCAATTTCAACCGGATCATCTGCCACAAACTGCGCATAATACGACACGTCGGCACCAGCTTCGAATTCGAAGATGGCGTCGTTACTTTCAATTACATATCCTGCTTCATCGAGGCTCCACCCCACAAAACGGTAACCCTCACCAGCAACGGCTTGCAGCGTAACGTTATCGCCCGAAGAATACGTGCCCGTGCCGAGCACCCTGCAACCGCGTGCGCCCGCCTTACCGGAAACAACAGCTTTCGCAGAAACCGACACCTCATAAGGGTCGGCAAAGCGCGCCTCAAGACTGAGTTCGCCGTTACTGATATCGCGAATCAAATCCTCATCGATAGTAAACCAGCAATGCGCGTCCTTACTGAAAAGCGTAGCGGGCGCATTACCACTGACACCATTGCTACCAGCGCCCGAATCGCTGTCAACACCATTGCTGCCAGCACCCGAATCGCCGCCAGCTGCAGCTTCGTCGTCTTCGGACTCTACCAAATACCAACCCACGAAGCGCTTGCCACTTGTAGGCTGAGCGTTCAGCTCAACTGTATCGCCGAATTTGTAGGTACCCGCACCCTGCAGCGCGCCTGAAGCATCAGGGTTTGCGTGCAAACTTACCAAATAGGAATCGGGCGTAAAAAAGGCAACGTAAGCAGCACTGTCCGAAACATCAACGGTACATTCAGGCAGTTCGCTCACCGTATTGCCCTGCGAATCCTTCCAGCAATCGAACGTATAGCCAGGCTTGGCAACTGCCGAAAGCGTGGTGCGGTCGCCATTATTAAAGGTACCAAACCCGCTCGTGTAGCCCGCATCCGCAGGAGACGCAATGGCGCTCACTACGTACGGGTCTGAGCCAAATACAGCAGTCAGGGCAGCGTCGTCGCGAACCACAAAGGTATAAACAGTATCCGTACTTACGCATAAGCCTTCGGAATACCATCCAACAAAGGAAGCACCTTCGCTCGGGGTTGCTGTAACCGTTGCCTGTTGACCTGCTGCATAAGTGCCTGCACCTTCAACCGTACCAAAGCCCTCTGCCGCGTTAACAGCAACCGTAAACTGCTTCGGCTCGAAGACGGCTCGAATTGTCGTGTTCGCCCAGGGAACGAACCGATATTCCGCATCGGTGCTTACCGTTGCGCCCGTTTCGTCTACCCATCGCTTAAACACATATCCATCGTTGGCGTAAGCAACAAGCTGCGCGGATCGTCCCGCACCAATTGCTCCCGCACCTTCAACCCTGCCAGCGGCCGCGTCTTCAACCAGAGTACCCGTTGCATCGGCAACAACAGCACTCGCCTCAACGGTAAAATCCTGCTGTTTGAAGCGTGCAACATGAACATGGCTGCGCCCTTCCTTGCAAGTGAACTCAGCGTCTCCCGATACCAATTCATCGCCCACATACCAGCCCTCAAACACATATCCAGGCGCGGCGGTTGCCTTCAACCGCACATCGGAGCCACGATCGGCGAACAAGCGGCTTGCCGTAACCGTGCCGCCCTCTGCCGGGCTTGCCACAGGCAAACACACCACATCAAGAGGCCTGAAGGCGGCAACAATCGTGCACTTTCCCGAAATGGACGATTCTTCAGCGGAAAGCGTGCATTCCCTTTCCGTGCTTACCAGCAGCCCGTTTCTGTACCAACCCCAAAAAAGGAAACCAGGATTCGGCTCGGCGGTAAGATGAAGCGTCTCGTTCAAAGCATACTTGTCGGTATCAGGCTTCACTTCTTCGCCATTGCAGGTTACCTTGCCGCCCCAATACGCATCAGCCGTGATAATAACGTCAGGGCCCTTCTTGAACACAGCCGTGTACGTTTCGTCCTTTGTCACGCATACGCGCAGCTCAGCCTCGGGATAGCGCTTCCCAGAAGTATCTTCCCAATAGGCGAACCAGTACTTGTCGTTGGGCGTTGCCTTTATGGTAACGTGGCGGCCGTAGGGTAGTTCGACCGACCCCATACCGGGATATCCCACGATCTCGACTTCACCGTGAGGATTTATACCAGGGAGCAAGCCATCGATTTTAACACCGACCTCATATTTCTTCGCTACGTACACCGCACGAACAACGGTGTCGCCATCGGGAACAAACTCAAGATGCGCCTCATCGGTGCCCATAAGCACGTCTAATTCGCCGCGATACCAGCCCTTGAAGGTGTAGGCATCGCGTACGCTTTCATCCAGGCTTGAGGAAAGCACGATCGGCTTGCCCACAACGCATTTCCCATCACCGACGATGGTACACTTGCCCGCCAAGGCGCTTGCGGGTTCAACCTCTACGCTAACCGTGCAGGTACGATTGAACTTGGCCACCAGATGCCTATCCGTTTCAGCAACGAAGGAATAGGTAGGGGTTTTCGAAATCTCGACAGCACCTTCAAACCACCCAACGAATTCATACCCTTCCCCCGGGGTAGCAACCACCGTAGCCTGTTCGCCGGGTCGCACTATCTGCCTGTCAGGCGCAGAATTGCAACCAGTCACATCATCGGCTGCACTACCCTCAACATCAATGGCGGTGGTGATGGTCGCGTCCTTCTCGAACTCGGCAGTCAGCTTCACCACATCGGGCGTAGCATCGGTGATGGCCATCTGCATATGCGGCAGCGTGGAGCGCTCGATACCGTCTTCCTTCCAGCACACAAAGTGATAACCGGGGTTGGCAATGGCGTCAAACTCAGCAATGGTGCCCTCGAAGTGAACGCCCCCGCCTTTTACGATGCCGCCAGCCTCAGGCTGAGCGGTTGCGATAATTTCAGCGGTATGATCACCCTTGGGCTTATCGGGATCACGGTCGTGCTTGTGCTTCTCGAAAATCTCCTCGATTTCTTTAAGGGCCTTACCCCCTACTTCTACGAGTTCTTCGATAGTTTCCGCTTCGCCGACTTCAATGATGGCCGGAACCGCGATTGGGTCGACGAACTCGCCGAAGCCACCAGCCGTTGAGGCAACAATCGCCACACCAAGCGCCGTGATCAGGGCAGCCTGTAGCGCCTTAAATGCCTCATCCCCGTCCGACGTAGGGCGAAAATGAGCAGTAAGCTGAGTATCTCCCGTAAGCGTAAAGGTATAGGATCCGCTTTCTGAAACATCCACTCGGTTACCCGCCGCATCGGTAACGTAGTCGAGCACATAGTACGGCTCAGGAATGGCAACCACCGTAACGCTCGAACCAATACCGTAGAGCCCTGTTTTAAGGAACGAGCCTTGGGGGCTGCCGTCTTCCGTGGTACCGTCAACATCAAGCACAACGCTTGCCTGTTGTGCGCAATACCACGGAGTTATCTCAACCTGCGCTTGACCGTTAGAAGGAACCACATAGTCGCAGGTCAGGCTGTCGCTGATTAAGCTTTCGTTACCGCTTTCCCCTTCGTACCAGCCACGGAACTGCGCGTTGTCGGTGGTAGCGGAAAGTGCTACCGTCTCGCCCGCGCTGCGATAGCAGTTGCCAACCGTCGGGATCACATGCGCGTAGGTCTCGGAGAGGTCGGTCGACTGCGCCGAGTTGATGTGAACCGCGACGTCTTTCAGCGTGAAACGCGCCTCGACGCTCATATTCATATCCGGCTTGAACACGCACACGCGCCGCTCGCTCAAGCATGCTCCCGTTTCCTTGTCATACCAGCCCACGAACTCGATGTCGTCATCGAGCATGCCGAGCCGTTCGGCGTCGAGCGCGACGAATTGACCGGCGAAAAGGAACCTCGAACCCGAAACGTTCGGGACCTCAACGCCCTCCATAAGCGCTCTCCCGCCTAAGTCAATCGTCTGCGAGTAATCGACATTCACTGCGACTACCGGGTCGATAGGCTTGCCAGGGTCGGGGTCAGGCTGCTCCTTTTCCCTGAGGATAGCAACGGGATCGCCCTTTCCCTCAACGGTATACGAAACGGTCGCGGAGCCCTCGCTCCCAACGATTCGGTAAGCGCCATCTGAATAGGCCCAATAATCGATTGACCATTTCGAGGAATCGTAGTTGCACGTGATCGTTACCTCTTTGCCGGGATATGTGGCGAACGTTTCTCCATAATTACAGTTATCGGCAACGATAGAGAACGTCACGTCTTCGACTTCGTTCCCATCCGCGAGATTAAGCCGCGCCTTCGGGGAAACCACGATCTCGTCGGCGAACACGGCAGTGAGCACGATGGAACGCTCGACGGAAAACTCGTACGTTTTCTTCTCGGAAAGAACGTTGCCCTTCTCATCAGCCCAATAAGCGAAGAGCCTGCCGTCGAGCGTCGTTTCGGCGCTCACCGTGCACGTATCGCCCAAAGCAAACTGGCCGCCGCCCGTTGCCGTTTCTCCCAGCTGAGCGGTCGGGCTCTCCACGTACACGGAAAACGCCGTGTTCCCCTCTTCTTGTAAAATACCTGATGAATAGGCGTTAAGAAGATAGTCGCCGTCGTTGTAGGTCACGCGCACGGGAGCGCCGTCGTCGGACGACTGGAAAACCGACCCGTTATCGGGGCTGAAAGAGAAGAATTGACTGAACGCATAATTGCTCGCGAGGTCGGCGTAGTCGAAAGTGTGCTGCGTACCATCATAGTTGAACTTGACTTGCATGCCACCAAGGGAAACTACGTCCCCTTTTTGGTATACAAGCCTGTTTGGATCGCTTACAACGCTGATAGACAAATAGTTCGAAGCATCGTAGGGCAAGTCGTAATTACACGCCTCCCAATCACGTTTGACTTCGCTATTTTGATACAAATCGAGCGAACGTGTAGGAACGAGAACTTTTATAAAGCCATTCGGAAACGTCTGGGAATCGACAAGCACCGCATGGTCACACTGGAAATATACGAAGCTGAGTTTGGTTTCGGCGAACGCTTCCTGTGGGATCTGGGTTATTTTCGACCCTTTTGGCAGAACAAGGCCACCGCTCATATCGGTATTTTTGAAGCAGCTTTCACCTATGCTTGAAACGGTCGTATTCGTTTCAAGGCCCGTAAGGCGCAGACTTTTGCAGTCCTTAAACGCACAATTTCCGATAGTGGCGATTCGTTCATTCGTCCCTAGGCCCGTATCGATCAAATGATCGCACCCAACAAAAGCGTATTCATTAATGGCGGTTACCGACGTATTGGCGCCTAACCCTGTATCGGTAAGGCCATAGCAATAAGCAAAGGCCTCAGTCCCTATCGACTGAATGGTCGTGTTTTTGTCCAGACCCGTTTCAATAAGGTCATAGCACTGGCTAAAAACACCGTCGGGAAGTGAGGTAAGACCCTGTATTTTATCTAAGCTGGTGGTGGTGAGACCGCAACACGAAAAGCAACCGTAACCCATTGCCTGAATAGTAACGGGTTCGTTAAGGGTAAGGCTGGTTAGGCTAACACAGGTACCGAACGCCAATTCACCAAGATACCCAATGCTCATTCCCGAAAAGTCAACCAAAGCTAGATTACGGCAGTCATGGAAGGCGGAATCGTCAATCGAGTCAAGCGTTTTGCCCTCGAAGCGCACCGATTTCAGGTTATGGCAACTGGCAAATTGGAGATAACGAATAGAAGTAACCTCAGAATCTACGATGAGGTTAGCAACATAACACGGCTCGATAGCGTCAGCTTCTTCCGTTGGCTGCTTGAGCGCTCCCGATTCATCACATTCATAAAGGTTGCCGTCTGCCATAAGCTTGGCGTATTCACGCACGTAATCGATCGAAGACGAGTCCGATGTTGAGCTGTTAGCAGCGTCGCTGGAGGTAGCGACAGATTCGCCAGTGACCGCTTCGTCGGCAGAGTCGTTTTCCCCTACAGTATTTTCAGAATCAGACCCGGAAACATCAGCACCCGTATCAGCGCTCACAGCAGTATGAACTCCGGGCTCTTCGGCGAATGACGACGAAGGAACAATAGGAATAAACGACACTACCAACGCAAAACTCAGCAACACGCGTAAGGCAATATCAAAAATGCGAGCACTTTTCTTCACAGGATTCACTTCCAATCGCAGAAAAACGCAGGTTCGAGTGTATGTAAACAGTATGGTGAAAGTATACAGGAATCACCCATAATCTCCCACGCTTGAGTCAAACGCGAATACACTCGCACTACCAAAGAGGAACGCCAAGCGCTTCTATTTTGTCGCTATCAAACCCAGATACGACTCGGTAAACGAAAGACACCCGCCCCATTGCGCAAAACCAGTGCGAGTCTAAAGCCGTAGCCACCAAACACGAGTGCACTCGCACCATCGAAAAAGTGCAGCAATACCGCTATCCACGCGCGATGTGACGGGGATACCACTTCTGAAACCACGCGGTAAAAACGCCCATCAACGCAGGCAGGACCGAATTGATGGCGCCGACAAGGCTGGCCGCATCCGTCTGCATAATGAAATACGTCCAGATGGGCGTAACCAGATAAAGCACTCCCCATGCCGCGGTAAGGATGCGGTTCGTTCTCATGAAGATCGGATTACGCAACGCCGCTTCCCCGTTGTAGTTGTTTTTAGAGTAATGCGCGGTTAACGGCACTTTCGCAAAGCAGGTAGCCGTCCACATCACCCCGAACAAGAAGTACGACATCGGGATTATCAGGGCAGGCGATGCTCCCGCCAGCAACGCAACGGAACATGCACCTACTCCTAAACCAGAAATCTGGTCATACAACGTAGCCTTTGTCCGATGCATCAAAACAGGCAGCAGCACACATACCGCCACACTGATCAGGCTACCCCAGAAGCTATCGATGGCTGCTGCAATCCAGAACACAATCCAGGGAATCAAGAGGAGCAGCATGTTGGTTTTTGGCTCGCTGGCGTTTTTGCCACCGTCCGCACCTTTGTCGTTAGCGGACCTGCTCACACCCGACTCGCTTTCGCCCGTATTCGCACCCGAACTCGTAGCCAAGCCGAAATACTCATCCCAGTGCATCATCAGGTCGAAATCGCCCTCCACGGAGTACAGATGCTTCATGAGCGCTTCATCTCCAGCAATCTCGCCGCTTGCAATTGAGCGCCAAACATCAAAGGGCGTGTTGATGCGTGTGGTGCACTCTGCGTCGAAACCTTCTGCGGGCTCTTCCTCAACCCGGCTCCCCTTCACCCCAAGGGTAATGCGATAGACCTTGCCGATGTCGGTATAGTTCATGTCGAGTAGAACATCGTGCCCCGGCCAAGCCTCTTTGCAGTAAAGGGCCGCCATCTGCCGGGTGAACACCAAGCTAGGATCTTCCTTCTCCCCTGATTCGCCCACACCCCAGCTGGCATCTGCCATTGTCTCAAATACGTCGCGCGGGAATAGGTTCTGGTCGAGCTTGCTGCGAGTTTCTCCCGTAATGCCGCCAGAAACGAATTCCTCACCCGCTTTCTTTACCCAAGAAAGGTACTCGTCGGTGCGCTCCGAAAGCTCTTTCACCCTGAAAAGCTCACCTTGGCCGCAGAAAAGCGCGGTATAGCTACCCTTTCCACACAGTCGGTCGTACAAGCTAGTAACGCAGTCGTAGTTGCCCTTCGCGGTATAGAAACCACACGTAGAAATAACCACGGTGCGTTTGCCGCTCATGTCGTAGCGAGAAGGATGCCCGCCGCTTTCCGTTTCTGTACTCATGAACGGAAGAGACATAGGAAGCTGACGGTCGATGAGGGTTTTCAGTGAACCGGGCAACCCGAAGTAATACAGAGGGAAGCTCCAAACAACAACATCGGCCCACAAGATTTTATCGATAACCCCCTGCATGTCGTCGTGAATGCAGCAGGTACCCGGCGTCTTGCTCCAACAGGAAAAACATCCCAGACAAGGCTTGATGGTAAGCGAACTGATGCTGAGGGTTTCGACCGTCGGTGCCTGCCCGTGGGTGCATTCTTCCTGCGTAGCAATTCCCTGCAAGAATGCACTCGTCAAACGCCAAGTATTGCTTCGTTTGCCCTTGGGGCTACCATTGATTGCCAGGATGTTCATTGGGCGCTCCTCAATTCGGCGGCGCATTGTTCAGCCCAGTCGATGTGCATCTGAAGGCTCCTTCTGCCAAAATCGGCGGTCATGTTCCAGTAGAGGCTATGATCTTGCAAGCCTAATTCGTCTTCAAAATAGTTGATACTCTGATCAATCTCAGAAAAGGCAGCAAGCTGTTCGCGGCATGCCTTCACAATGTCTTCGAAATATGCCACGTTTTCTTCCCTACTCCGGTTCCCCAAGAAGAACACCTGCATCAATAAGGGCACGCGTGTAGCTCCTGCAGCGCAGTCAGAGGAAAGCCAGCTCAGAAGTTCGGTGCGACCGCTTTCTGTGATGGAGCAGACGTTCTTATTGGGTTTTTCGCTTTGCTCGACGGTGGTGATGGTTATCCATCCATTTTTTTCGAGGGTGCGTAACTCACGGTAAATCTGACTGCTTTGAGCCTGCCAAAAGAAATTTAGAGACTTGTTAAAAACTTCCCTGATCTCGTAACCAGTCATGTCGCCGTAATTCAGAAGGCCAAGTATTCCATGTTTTAACATCGCTCTCTCCATGTTAAGGCTATTCCACTTGTATATTAAGATTATAGACCACTAATGGAATATACCAAAACACAAAAATGTAATAATTTGGTAAAGCCAGGATTCAGACGCATGAACAACTTTGCGATACAATATCAAACTTGCTTTATGCCAAACACAATGATCTACCCCGCGATTTCGTCAAGCTGCCTCTAACGAGCGACCTCCGACGTGACAGGCCGGTGCTCTAACCAACCGAACGAAGTTAATCCTTAGAAGAAGTATTTACCTTTGATGGGGAGGTTCGATTCACCCTATTCAAAATCTTCCAATAATGAGGAACAAAGGAACATACAAGAAGCGATATTGGGACATGGGTTCATTCCACTCAATGGGTATCTATGGCACTCTTTCATAAGGAGCATAAGGAGCGCATAACCTTGATGACACATGTGAGAAAGGGCACGAATATGAATAGCGATGTTAAGAAAAGCGTTGATGCGAAAACGCAGTATTTTAATGAATACCTCGTCGTGCCTGATGGCCTAAGACCTGAAGTAGATGCATTCTGCAGCGAGGTAGTCTCGCTTGGTGAAGAGTGCGCAGATTTCGATACCTTCGAGAATCGCTTCGCGTCTGAAGGGTTTTCAGAAAAGTTTGTGGCACTCATCTGCCAATGCACCCAGAAAGCCTCCCCGCAAACAAAAGAACAACGGCGGGAATCACTCAAAACCGCCAAAACCATGATGTACGAAAATCGAAAAGATGCAGCAGAATACCTTGCAGATTCAGTACTAACAACTGCTAGAGTTGAGGCCGAGAGTCACATTCTCAAGGAAAATAGAGAGCGAATGATCAAAGACGACACTATGGGTGACTACACAAGAACAAAGAATGCGATAGAAGATGGTGTCGGCCTCTTCGGGTTCCTATTGAATAAGTTCAGGAAGTAGCAAGGCCAAAAATGGCAAAACCTACGTTGCCTCCTAGTAAGCGAAGCGGCTCCACTCTACCCCTCGTACGCTTCATCAACCAGCCAGCAAGTCTTCCCGTCGGTAAGAATGGTGCGCGAAGCACGAAAAACAGTTGCAATTCGCTTGATACCATCGGTGCAGGCTTGGGCTTCGTCCCTAGTGCTCGCTTCAGCTGAACGTAAATCTGACTGCATTCCTATCTTAGATACAAGAAGATTCTGTTTAGCAGCAGCACGAGGAGTCATCGAGATCAAACCCTTCAAACACCCCTTGCCCGACCCCTTTGGAAGGGCAATAGGCGCGCCCTTTATCGCACCAATTCTGATCTCCAAAACCCCAGCTACCGTTGCGCGTTTCTTAAGGAACCCCCTGCGATTTCTCGAGGATGCGTTCCTGCTCAATCAGAGAACTCCTTTCGTCGGTTGCGCCATCGTAATACATACGGGTAACGGCAAGCGCAGATAGCGCACGAAGGCTCAACCCAAACTGATCCTCGCAAGAATGAAGCTCGTCCACTATCAGCTGAAGCTCTTTCTGACTCGCTTTCGCATCCCTGGCCTTCCCTTCAAGGGCGCCCAGCTGCAAAGTAGCCCAATCAACAACCGCCCCGACATCGTTGTAGCAACGTTCAATTTCGTTGCGTGCCGCGCGCAGCGCATCGGGCTTCTGTCGGTAGTCGTCATAGAGCCTTGAATACGTTTTGGCAATGTCCAAGGCATTCATGAGCTTAGCCTTCTGCTCGTCGGCAATCATCGAAACAACCTTGTTGAGCTTCTCGTCAATGCTGTGGAGGCTATCGCTGATCTCGGTCATATAGCCTAGCCAACCACCATCGCAGCAGCGGCAATCGCCACATGGGCACTTGACGGTGACGTAACGTCACGCGCGATAATAGGCTGTTAAACTACTTTGCGATTCCACGTGTGAGAGGAGCACGGCATGCCTGCATACAAAGATGATCTGATGACAGTTGGCGAACTCGCCCGGCGCGTGGGCGTGACCGTGCGCACCATCCAGTACTACGACCAAAAGGGCCTGCTGCACCCCAGCTCCAAAAGCAAGCAAAACCAGCGCCTCTATTCGACCGACGACGAGGAGCGCCTCTATCGCATCCTCACCCTCAAGTTCCTCGGCTTCTCGCTCGCGCAGATCAAGGAAGCAGAGGGCATCGACGACTGCCAGAAGCTCTCCGGCGCGCTTGACCATCGCATGTGCGAGCTGGAACGCGAGAGCATGGAGATCCTGCGTAACATCAACACCATCAGCAACCTCAAAGAGCACCTGGCTGCGAGCGAGAGCGTGCGGTGGAGCGACTTCGCCCAAGCCATCAGCGATATGCAGAACCGTGAGGACGTGCTGTGGATGGCCATCAACGGGGAGGGCTGCAACGAGAGCAGCGTCCCAGAGCTCACCCACGAGGCGGTCGACCGCTGGCACGAGCTCATGGGCGATACTATCGAGGCCATGCACGACGGCGTGCAGCCCCGAGACGAGCGCGGCCGCGAGCTGGCAGCGCGCTTCGAGCGCCTCGGCGGTATGTCCAGCGCCCTGACCGGCCTCAAGCGCCTCGCCAACCAGCGTACACAAGGCCCCAAGAAGTACGGTCGAGACTTCTACGCGGGCATCCAACGCAGAACGCTCAGCTTCCTCAAAGACGCGCTCGAGGCGCTGCACGAGCAGGCATGACACGCGACCCACTCACACTTGCGCAAGGCGTTCCATTCGGAATGCGCTGCCGACCCATCCGCACTCCCAAGTACCATTATGTTAAGCGAAGCGCGCAGCGCGGAGTCGAAGCATCTAGCAGCGACTCAACGTTGGCTCGCATCTTGATAATATGTTCATTGAGATAACAAGAAGCCCTAATCTCCTGATCCATAGGTCCTCTTCGGAACAGTCCGTGGGTTAGCATCGGGGCGTACAGAAATCCTGGCGCCAAACAGGGCGCCAGACCAGATCACAGCCTTGATCGGCATGCCGCGCCGCTCGCCAACTTTTTCTCGTGCAGCACTTGACCATGACGCAGCGTCGCCCGTTAACATCCTCACTCGGTTTCGAGAGAGGAAAGACGATGATCGTTTCATGGATGACGACCAACAAGTGCAACCTCAAGTGCGAGCACTGCTATCAGGACGCAGCGGACTGCGACAGCCGCGAGCTAACAACGGTCGAGGGCAAGGCGATGATCGAGCAGATCGCGCGCGCCGGCTTCAAAATCATGATTTTCAGCGGCGGTGAGCCGCTCATGCGCGATGACATTTTCGAGCTCGTGGCGCACGCCGCGGCCCAGGGTCTGCGCCCTGTGTTCGGCAGCAACGGCACGCTGATCACCGACGAGGTCGCGCGCAAACTCAAGGAGGCCGGTGCGTGCTCCATGGGCATCAGCATCGACAGCCTCGACGCGGCAAAGCACGACGCCTTCCGCGGCGTTGCGGGCGCCCACGCAGACACCCTCGCGGGCATCGAGGCATGCAAGCGCGCGGGCCTCAACTTCCAGATCCACACCACCGTGGTCAACTGGAACCGCGACGAGATCTGCGACATCACGGACTTTGCGCAAAGCATCGGCGCGGTCAACCACTCGATCTTCTTTCTCATCCCCGTGGGGCGCGGCAAGTACATCGAGGAGACAAGCCTCAAGGTACTCGAGAACGAAGCGCTGCTCCAAGACATCATGCGCAAGGCCGCAGACGTCGACATCGACGTCAAACCCACCTGCGCGCCGCAGTTCACGCGCGTCGCCGACCAGCTCGGCATCCCAACCCGCTACACGCGCGGCTGCCTGGCCGGCCTCACCTACTGCGTTATCGGCAGCGAGGGCATCGTGCGCCCATGCGCGTACATGACAGAGAACGCCGGCGATGTGCGCGAACAACCCTTCGATGAGATCTGGGCAACGAGCCCCGTGTTCGAGCGCCTGCGCACGCAGGCTTACGGCGGCAACTGCGGCGAGTGCGAGCACAAGAAGCATTGCGGCGGCTGCAGGGCGCGCGCGGCGTACTACCACGACGGCGACTACATGGCACAAGACGACTACTGCGCCTACGGGCAGAAGCTCGGCTGCATGGGCGTCTAAGCTCTGACGGCAACAGCCCGCTGCTCGGCAGCGACACGAGACCGGCGAGCAATCAATCGACGAAAACCAGCAGCGCCACAATCGGCAGCCGCACCAACAAGACAAGGAGAATCGCATGAAGAGAATCGCAACAAAGACCTGCGCATGCATGTGTGCACTGGTCCTGGCGACAAGCGGGAGCGCGATGGTCGGATGCTCTGGTAACAGCTCCGGCAACGACGGCGCGCAGCAGGGCGCGACAAGCCAGGAGGCCGGCTACACCTTCACGGACGATCTGGGTAACCAGGTAACCGTGAGCTCCCACGAGCGCGTCGTCGCGGGCATGGGCAGCTTTGCGAACATCTGGGAGCTTGCCGGCGGCACGCTCGTCGGCGCGTCCAGCGATGCATTTTCCGATTACCACATCGAATCCAAGGCGGAAAAGGTCGGCGATTTCTCTTCTCTCAACGCGGAGTCCATCATCGCCCTCGACCCTGACTTCGTCATCCTGACTGGTGCAAACTCCGGCCGCGGCGGCGGCGTCGCACAGACCGACCTCAAGGACACCCTGCAGGCGGCGGGCATCGCCGTGACGTACTTCAACGTGACCACCTTCGACGACTACCTGCGCATGCTCAAAACCTGCTGCGATATCACCGGCGACACCAAGGCATACGAAGAAAACGGCACTAACGTCGCCGAAAGCATTGCCGCCATCAAGAAGAAGGCCGAGGGCAAGAGCGCTGGCAGCGTCGCGGTGCTGACCACGTACTCCGGCGGCACGCGCGTCCAGGCGTCCTCGACCCAGACCGGCACCATGCTCGCCGAGCTGGGCGCAAGCAACATCACCGACGCCGACAAGAGCCTGCTGTCCGACTACAGCCTGGAGTCCCTGGTCAAGGCCGACCCCGACTTCATCTTCCTGCTGCCGATGGGCGACTCCGACGAGGCAGCGCAAAAGGCCCTCAAGGACCAGACCACGGCTAACCCGGCTTGGAAGGAGCTCACCGCCGTCAAGAAGGGTCGCGTCATCACGCTCGACCCCAAGCTGTTCCTCTACAAACCCAACAACAACTGGGATGACGCGTACGAGGAGCTGTACGAGGCCCTCTACGAGGACCAACACGAGCAGAAGTAGCACCTGATCTTGAAGGAGATACAGACAACAAGCTTACACGGAGAGCGCAGGCACGCTTTACAGGCAAACGGACGATTCGTGGTGGCCATGGTTGCCGCAGCGGTGCTGCTGGGATGCACCGCGGTGCTCGGCATCGTTATCGGCTCGACCTCCGTCGGCATAGATGACGTGCTCGCGCTCGCCTTTGGCGCGGATGCTGAGCAGACAGCGGCAAACGTCATCTGGAACATCCGCCTGCCGCGCGTGCTCGCCGCGCTTCTTGCCGGCGCCGCGCTCGCGCAGGCAGGTGCGCTCATCCAAGCTGCGCTCGACAACCCCCTGGCTAGCCCGAACATAATCGGCGTGAACGCGGGCTCGGGTTTCTTCGTGCTACTGGCGGCGTGCACGTTCCCCAACGCCTTTGGGCTCGCTCCCGTAGCGGCCTTCCTCGGCGCGCTGTGCGTGGCGGGGCTCATTTTTGCTGTGGCGGGCCTTGGGGGCTCGTCACGCCTCACCGTCGTGCTCGCCGGCATGGCGTTCACGTCGATCTTCACTGCAGGCATGAACACGATCCTCATCGTGAATCCGGACGCCTACGTGGGAGCCTCCGGATTCTTGATCGGCGGCCTGTCCGGCGTCAAACTGGACGAGCTCATCGTCCCCAGCTGCGCGATCTGCGCGGTGCTGGTGCTCGGCCTGTTGCAGGGCACGCAGCTCAACCTGCTCTCGCTGGGCGAGCATCAGGCACACTCCCTGGGCCTCAATGTCCGACGCACGCGCCTTGTCGCGCTGGTGTCTGCCGCCGCGCTTGCGGGTTGCGCAGTGAGCTTTGCAGGTCTCATCGGATTCGTGGGGCTCATCGTCCCGCACGCAGTCCGCACGCTGGTGGGCCACGACAACCGCCGCGTCCTTGCGATGGCGCCGCTGCTGGGCGGGCTGCTGGTGTGCCTGTGCGATCTGCTCGCCCGCACGATGTTCTCCCCATATGAGATTCCCGTCGGCATTGTCTTGTCGCTACTAGGCGGGCCATTCTTCGTCTACCTGATCTTGCGCTGCGGGAAGGGAGGTCTCAATGGCTAGCGTACAGTTGAGCGACGTGTCCTTTGGCTACGGCGAGCGTGCCTTGTTCAGCGAGCTGACCCTCGAGCTCGCTGAAGGCAAGGTGACGAGCATCATCGGCCCCAACGGCTGCGGCAAGTCATCGCTGCTTAAGCTTGCAAGCGGCATCTGCAAGCCCTGGAAGGGCAGCATCAGCGTGATGGGGCGCGATGTCAGCGCTCTCTCCTCCAAAGAGCGCGCGCGTCTGTTAAGTTTACTGACGCAGGAGCACGCCGCACCGCCCATGAGCGTGCGGCGATTGGTGGCCTGTGGTAGGTACCCGCATCACGGGATACTCGCGACGATGGATGCTGCCGATTACGAAGCAGTGGAGCGGGCACTTGAGGCGTGCAGGCTGGCAGACCTTGCCGAGCGCCCGACAGCTGAGCTTTCCGGCGGCCAGCGGCAACGCACCTTCATCGCCATGGTCCTGGCGCAAGACACGCCCATTGTGCTCTTCGACGAGCCGACCTCGTTTCTCGACGTGTCCGCGTGCTACGAGGTAATGGAGCTGATGCGCTCACTCAAAGAGGAACATGGCAAAACCGTCGTCGCGGTGATCCACGACATCGATTTGGCGCTCAGGTACTCCGACGAGGTATGCGTCATGCGCGATGGCAAGCTACTAGCCCAAGGAGCGCCGCAAGAGGCCGAAGTACTAGCGGCAGTCGAAGACGCCTTCGACGTACGCATTGAGCTGCTTCACGGCGAGCTGGGAAGCTTGTACGCGCTGTGGCGGCGCCAGCAGCGCTGAGGATCGCAAGCCGAAGGCAAGCTGCCAGGGCGCGCGTGGACACGGCCAGACGCCTCTCATCTGTTGGGACCCGCCTGTCTGCTGCCTCGACGAAGTCCACGGTGGCGGAAGCCTCGGAGAACAATGTAGCCTATGCGCTGGTTCTGTTCGAAACCGCATGCTATACACTCAATTGGCTGCTGGGCGAAAGCTCCATTTGCGGTTGGATCACCGCCGCGATGGCAATCATCGTCCTTTACTTGGAGACGCTGCCTGAGGGCGTGGCCCGACTGCAAGCGTTAACAACCATTCAACTAGAACTAGGGTTGCTGTTCATCATACTGGGCGCAACAGGCTTATCGAAAAAACTTAATACGCTAATGCCTACAGCCCTTAAAGGCGGTATCGTTCTTAACGCGGGCATCAACTCCGTTGCGGCCCGTTTGAAGGAAGGCGGAGCCGTCGACACCGCAACCATCGGCTGCCTTGTTGGACTTACCGTAGCCAGCGAATCCGCGAACACATGGCAACTAATAAGCTCTTGAGCCTTCTTGGCAATTATAGCTTCCTGTGGGCAGTCCTTATCCTCTTCGTGGTTGGTGGCCTTACCGGCGACTTCGATTACCAGTTCTCGGGCAAAATTATCGTTATCCCCAACTTCGCCACGATGTTCGCCACGGTGTCGCCGTTCTGCATAGGCTTTGCACCCGACCCAGCCACCTGGGTCACAGTAATCCCCTATGCAATTACTGCATAGATCATTGCTTACGGCGACTTCATCACCGTCCAGGAGCTTGGCTTCGCCGCCGTTCGCGAAGATGAGCACATCGAATTCGACGCTAACCGCACTAACGTCATCTGCGGCATACGTAACGTTATTCTTTCGCTGTGCGCTCCCTACCCTGCACTCGCTGGCCCGCTGAGCCCTCCGTACTGCATCGCAACGTATGCTCGTTATCACCAGGGCGAACGCGAGGCAATGGACTCAATCTACGATGGCTCCGCCACCAACCTGATCTTCACAGTTCTTGGCCTGTTCATCTACCCGCTGTATGAAGCTTCGCTTGCAGCATCAGGTGCACTTCTCGTAGTTATCATGGTTATCCAGGGCTTCGTATGCGCCCAAATCGCCTGCAACATGCTGCGAGACGATATGGACAAGAGTCTTGCCGGCATGGGTGCTGGCCTGGTTGTTGCCCGTGGCGCCGCAGTTGCTTTGCCTGCTTCAATCATCCTGTACCTGCTCTTGTGCAACAACAAGAAAGTCAAAGAAGACTACCGCCTGAATAAGGAAATTCAACGTCAAGAAGACGAGGAAACCGAACGCCAGCTGGCAATTCTCGAAGCAAGGATGCGCGGTGGCAAAGCCGAAGATGGCATGCCTGTCGAACCCACGAAAAAGGAATGAGGTAACCGCCGAAACCTATACACAAAGCATTGGAAATTACCCTTCGCAGGGATCCTGCATCGCAGCTAGCTGGACATGCAGATTAAACCGATAGCAACATTTCAGCCAAGGACTGGCTTTGGAATTCTGAATTGCCTCCCATTTCTCGTGTCCAAGAAATGGGAGGAAATCACGGTAGAAAAAACCGCCAATCTCACGCTCGGTGGTGCGCCGTCTCCTATGCGCTACTTACGCTCGGTGGTGCGC
>CEAZ01000004.1_pt1 | contig 27013 bp, 24 predicted proteins | sample 557361 | NCBI WGS metagenome assembly CEAZ01 (sample SAMEA3182074, study PRJEB8094) | gut metagenome | biome: human; feature: gut; material: Stool; isolation source: human stools | place: Canada | collected 2012-02-22 | reverse complement strand
GTCGATGGTGTCGCAGGAGGCCTGGTCCATGAACAGCGGGTTCACGGGCATGCAGAGCTTGTAGACCTTCAGCTTGCGGCCCTTGGCGTCGACGGCGTTGGAGAGGGTCTCGTAGGCGGCGTGGCACTGATCATAGAACGGGTACTCGGGGTCGTCGGTCCAGATGCAGGCCATGACGCCCGGGGCGATGAACGTGGCGACGTCGTCGATGTGGCCGTTGGTCTCCTCGGGATCGATGCCCTCCTTGACCCAGATGACCTTCTCGACGCCCAGGTAGTCCTTGAGGTGCTCGTTCATGTACTCGCGGAGCTCCTCGCTCCAGGGCTCGAACTTCTTGTGGTACTTGGGCCAGATGGACTCGGGGTCCTCTTCCTCCTCGAGCACCGCAGAGCAGGTGCGGCCCGGGGAGAGCAGGCACTGATCGGTCACGACAAGGGTGCCCTCGCCGTCGACGGTGATGGAGCCGCCCTCGAGGATCATGTCGTCGGGACGGTAGCGGCGGCAGCCGGAGAGCTCGGCCATCTTGAGGGCGATCTGCTCGTCCTTGTCCCACGGAAAATAGAGTCCGTCGACGAGGCCGCCGTAGGCGTTGAAGTGCCAGTGGTTGGCGCGCTTCTCGCCCTTGCCGTCGATGACGTAGGTGGCGGCGGTGTCGCGGAACCAGGCGTCGTCGGTGGTCATCTCGATGACGGTGACGTTCTCGTCGTTCTCGAAGACGGCCTTGCAGTTGGCGTAGTCGACCTGGTTGGCACACATGGTGACCGGGGTGAACTCGGCGATGGCGCGAGCGATGGCGGCATACTGCTTCTGAGCCGGCTTAGCGCCGTGGGCCCAGGTGTCGGTGCGGTGGGGCCAGCCCATCCACACGCGATCCTGCGGGGCGAACTCGGCGGGCATAAAGAAGCCATCGGCCTTGGGGGTGGACTCGGACTCGGTGATCGTACGCATAAGATTTCCTCCAAATCGAACGATCGCTTGCTGCGGGCGGGTTACCCGCAGCCTAAAACCAAGAAATGATAGGCGCCCGTTCCCCAGCAAAGGTCGGGGCGCCCGGCGCCGGTTTTCACGGAGTCGCACCGGCAAGCGACGACGTAACCAAGTGCGCGGAGACAAAACGCACGAAGGATACGGAAGAGAGATTGGGGTGGGCGGTGGTTACCGGAGCTATCGCTCACACCCACCCCGGGGAATGGTTAGCAAACCTGTCGCTTTGGCACGCCTCCGAAGAGGTTAGAGTGCCCGGAGTCGGGAGCGACAAGCCCGACGAAGCGCACGTTGGTACGCAAGGAGGGTTGGAGCCCCAGAACCGGGTGCTCTAGTTCTCCTCGGCCTCGGCGGCCTCCTCAGCGAGACGCTGGGCAGCCAGCTCGGGGGTGAGGCCCTTGTACTCGGTCTCGCGGCCCTTGGCGCTGACGACGCGGACGACCTCGCCGATGAGCAGAAGCACGATGAAGATGACGATCATCGGGACCTTGTCGCCAATTTCGGCGGCGGAGAACGGGATCAGCGTTGCAACGATAGCCAGGATCAGCTCGATGCAGGGGATGGCCAGCATGACCTTCATCATGGCGCCCTTAAACGGGAACGTGAAGATGCGCTCACGGTTCGGGTCGTTCTTGCGAAGGTTGAGGAACGCCGGGAACATCGGAATATAGGTGAGCAGCAGGAAGACGACGGAGGTGCCGAAGAGCATCCAGAAGACACCGTTGGAGATGGCGTCGATGGGAACGAGCTGCAGGCACAGCACCAGGGAGGCAACGACGGCGTTGACCAGGTTGGCGCCGTTGGGCATGTCGTCATCCGAGATCATCGAGGCGAAGACCTTGGGCATGTTGCCGTGCTCGGCGGCGTAGCGGGCGACGGAGTTGACGCCGAAGGACCAGGCGGCCATGTTGGCGAACAGGGTGATCAGGAAGGCGATGCAGATGACCTTGAAGATCATAGAGTCGCCCACCATGGTCTGGACTGCGACGATCATGCCGTAGTCGGGGTCGATGGAGCCGGCCGGCACGGCGGCGCCGATGCCGAAGCCGGCGAACAGGTAGATGACGGCGATAGCCACGCCGCCGACGATGATGGCCTTGGGAATATCGCGAGCGGGATCGGCCATGTCGTCGGTCATGGTGCAGATGACCTCGAAGCCCATGAAGTTGAAGATGATGATGGACAGGTAGCCGAGGGCGTTGGTGTTGGTGAGCTCGGGCAGGAAGGTGGCAGCGGACATGTCGTTCGCAAAACCGTTCTCCATGGCATACCAGATGCCCAGGGCGCCGACGATAACGGCAACCGCGACCTTGATGATAGCGCCTCCGTTGAGGACCCACTCGGAGTCGGCCGCCTTGGAGCGGCCCATGAGATACACGATCCACACAAAGGCAAGTTCGATACCCATCTTGGCGATTAGGTTGAACTCGACGCCAAAGACCATGCCCAGGATGTCGGGGAACATAGTGGCCAGCGAGGCGATCCACAGGGGGTAGTTGACCCAGTAGGAATACGAAATGCGGGCGCCCCACTTGTCGCCCAGGCCATCGCGTACCCAGTCGTAAATGCCGCCCTCGCCGTCATAGGTGGTGCCGAGCTCGGCGACAACCATACCGTAAGGGAGCAGGAAGGTCAGGATCAGGAAGATCCACCAGAAGAACTGCTGGTTGCCAATGGCGGCAGCAGGTGCGGCGGCCTCGCAAACGAAGACGACGCAGATGATGGTCGAAATAACCGTCAAGAAGGAAAGCTTTTTCTTTCCGTCGCTCATGATGAGCTCCTTCGCTCAGTCTTGGACAGATCCGGGGCCTAAAGTATTAAGGCAATTGCTTGGGCCTCGGTGAGCGGGCGACAGGAGACGAGCATCCGCCGCCCGCAAACGTGCTTTTAGCAGCCTTGAGCTTAGAGCTGCTCGAGAGCCTCGAGAGCGGCGTGGAGCTCAGCCTTGGCGGAGTACTCGACACCCGCGTCGTTGAGCGGGGTGCGCTTGCCCAGGGCGGCAAGGAGAGCACGGATGGAGTGCTTGCGGTTCTCGGCCTCGACCCAGCACAGGGAGCGCTCGGGATCGTCCATGACCTCGTCGACGACCTCCTCGTTGCGGGTGGCCGGCAGGCAGTGCATGAACTTGGAGTCTGCGCCGGCGAAGTTCATCACGTCCATGGTGACCTGATACTTGGGATAGAACACGTCCATGTAGTTCTCGCCCGAAACCTCCTCGTCGTACAGGCCATACCACACGTCGGTGTAGATGAAGTCGGCGCCCTTGATGCACTCGATGTCGTCGGAGATGACGACCGAGCCGCCGGAGACCTTGCAGTTCTCCTCGGCGATGGCCATCATCTGCTTACCGAACTCGGCGCGCTCCTCGACGGTGCCGACGTGCAGGCCGCCGTCGGGGATCTGGTGGCCCTTAGGTCCAAACTGGACAAACTTCATGCCGACCTTGGAGGCGATGAACATGAGGGAGACGCAGACCTGGGTGGCGTCGCCGATGAAGGCCAGGGTGCAGTCCTCGATCTTCTTGCCCTCGGGGAGGTTCTCGAGCATGGTCATGAGGTCGCCCATCTCCTGCGTGGGATGGTTGAACTCGGACATGCCGTTGATGACGGGCACAGCGGAGCCCTCGGCGAGGCCGACGACGTCCTTGTGACGGTCAACGCGAGCCATCATGATGTCGAGCAGCGAGCCCATAACGCGAGCGGTGTCGCCCAAGGACTCGTGACCGCCGAGCTGGATGGTGCCAGGGCCATAGAACTGAGCATGACCGCCGAGGTCGGTCATAGCGGTCTCGAAGGAAAGACGGGTGCGGGTGGAGACCTGCTGGAAGATCATGCCAAGGCTCTTGTTGCGGAGCAGGTGCGGATAATAACCGTCAACCTTGATGGCCTTCTTCATTGCCAGGCCAAGATCCTCGATAGCTAGGATCTGCTCTTTGGTGAAGTCGTTGGTGTCGATGAAATCCTTAGGCAGTGCCATGTCGATTTCCTTTCCGCCGGTCTTGCCGACTATTACTATGAGGCGCTCGAACATCACGCCTCGTGTTGACAAGACCATCATTCACCCGTATGCAATTTTCACCTAGTTTATTCGGGATTAAAGACCGTTCACGGAGTTACATCCCCTCTAAACCAATATAAACCCGCAGGCAGCTGGCTTGTAGGGGGTTTACCGTCTGGAACCGCGAACGGTATACGGCTATGCTGTATCTCGGTGTTTAATCCGCAATGGAACGCAATGGAACGCAATGGAACGACCGGCGGAGGCATGTATACCCCGGGGGGATATAGCGGGCTCCATAAGAGATCAAATGAGACAGGACGGTGACATATGGACACGCTCATGTTCTTCTATACCCTAGCGATACTCGTAATCTGTATTGTGACGGCAGTGCTTTCGCTTGCCGCCTACGCCTCGTCTCGTCGACAGTTCTTTATCTATGGCAGCGGCGTTTTTATTTGCTATGCCATCGAGATGACCGAGATCTTCTTTTTTGAATACACGTTGCAAAACCGAAGTTTTCCGGCCAATGACTATTACTCAATTACCATGCCTGTAATGCGGACCCTTGTGGCGACCGCTTCACAGGCTTTTATTTGGGCCATTGCCATGGACTTGCTTGATAAGCATTCCAAGAAGTTGTTCGCCATCCCCGTTTTAACGTTTTTGCTGTGCGAGTCGCTGATTATCGTCGCTGTCCCCTCCGGCCCCATGCATCAGTGGCTCTACTACACGATGCGTCAGGCATTCCTTGTCTTTATGGGACTGTATATCTTTTGGACGGCTCATAAGAGTACAAAGGTTGAGCTGAAGGCACGCGTTAACAACCAACGAAAGCACATGATTATCGGCGCTATTCTGGTCGGTTGCATCGTTGCCGAGGATTTCTACAACATCCTTGTCGTCCCCATGAGTCTGGCGCCCTCTTGGCTGCAGCTATATCTGTCCGAGCGCAACTTTAGCGAAAACGTCTTTGCGTGCTACTTTGCGATTCTGCTGATCATCTACTCCTACCACGTGCTTTCAATCCGCATGCAGGAGGCGCCCGAGGAAAAGAACGTCAGCGATCTTGATCGGCACATAGAAGAGCAGATGCCCTTCTATCGCAACGCCTACAAGCTCTCCAACCGTGAGACCGAAGTTATGCGTCTGGTCGTACTGGGCAAGTCGAACCAAGAGATTGCTGACGAGCTATTCCTTGCCGTGGGCACCGTCAAGACCCACATCCACAACATCCTGGTCAAAACCGAGCAGCAAAACCGCACCACGCTGATCCTCCACTTTTGGAAGCGATAACCCGCTAAAAAGGGACAGGTTTATTTTGGCAGGTTTTATCTGGGCAAACGCCAACCGCCGCAAGGGAGCTGCTTTCCCTCGCGGCGGTTTTCTAGCAGAAAAAACCAAGTGAGTAGGCTTTTTGCAGGAGGTCAAGCACGCCCCAAAACGCCACAGCCCTGACCTGCTGTTTTATTGGGCGCCACCCGCGATGTGCTCGACAGATCCAAAAAAGTCTACTCACTTGGTCTTGAGACTCATCAGTCAGGCAAAAAAACGCCGCGAAGGGGGCTGGACTCCCTTCGCAGCGGTTGTTCGCACTGGTTTTGCGACGATTTTGCCCGCTTGTTACTCGCTGTAGCGGGTGGCGATGGCGGCTCGCACTATGCCGGCGCTCATGAGGTAAGTTACCAAGAAGTAGCCGCCGTAGGATACCAAGAAGATCGCGCAGGTGAGGCCCACGGTGCCGCCGATGCTCATATGACCGAACGTGCTCACCAGGTCGATAATCACCTTGAGCGCCACAAAGGAGTGCGCCAAGCCCACCGCCAACGGGAACAGGAAGAACACCGCTTGCTGTGCCATCACCGAATGGCGGATCTGGCGGTCGTCACAGCCGATCTGCGCCAGCACACGATAGCTGCGGCTGCCGTCGGCCACATTGGAGAGCTGCTGGATCGACAGAATCGCCGCGCATGCAACGACCAATACAAAGCCAATGTAGATGGCTAGGTAGCTAATAAGACCGTTCATTTGCGCTGCTTGCGTATACATCTCGGAGCGTGTGATAAAGAGTCCCCACGACCCCGGCTCCTTGCCGTCAACGAGCAGATTGTCGAGCGCAGTGTATTTAATGCTCTCGTCTGCCTCGGTCGCATCCATCCCCTGTTTGTAGTTAACGAGCAGGCTACTGGAATACGGTTGCAGATTAAGTTGGGACAACAGCTCGTCGGCAACGACGACGGTACCCGGATTACTGCCCATCGCCGAGTTGGCGATGGCAGCCGTATCCTCGTCCGACTTGTCGCCAGCGGGCTTGAGCGTATGCCCGCCCAAGGTAAGGGCATGGCCGCCAGCCATATACTTGGTGTACATGTCGACCAGCTCGCCGCCCAAATCACACGTGAGCAAGTACTGGTCGCGACCAATGCTCACCGGCTCCTTGCCCATCATCTGGCGCAATTTGTTGTACTGACTTGCCGGCGTCACAGACAGGCCTATCGTGTCGGCGTTGCTACCCTCGAGCGCCTTGGGGAGCTTTTCGCCCATGATCTTGCACATCTCACTTGGAGTCACCGAAGGATCCGAGCCGCCAAGCGGATAACTCAGATACGAATCGATCTGCACATGCTCACCGGCAACATCGGCGATATTGACCTTCTTGCCGGTCTCGAGGTTGTTGTCCGCCGACTTACCATAAATACTCTCCGTATCATTGTCCGGATCGACAAGCTCACCATGCCACGCAGAGTACAAGTCGACCGTTGCGTCGGCCGGCACCATACGATCGGCCTCAGACGGGTCAGCATACTCTTTGTAATGGTCGAGATCATCGGGCGTGTAATAGCTATACGTCTGCGACATATCAGCCGGCGTATAGCGCTCCAGATTCTCGTTCATCACGTTGGCTATCGACATGCCGCACGTCACCGAGGTGATGGCCAAAAACAGGATCATCGCGATGACGCCCATCGAAAAGCACACCGTGTTGACCTTGGCCGCAAGCTGGCGCACGGTAAACATGTTGAGACCGCGCCAATACACACCGCGCAGGCTCTGCAGCAGCTTGATGAGCATGCCCGAGAGTCCCCAGAACAGGGCAAAGGTGCCCACGGTAACCATAGCGGTCGTGATGCCAAACTGGATCATGGCCTCTTGCAGCTTGCTGTCCGTATCGGTGAGCGGGATTCCATCACGTAGCAGACGGTAATAGGCCACGCCCACCAGCACCACGCCCACGGCAAAGATGGCAATCGTAATCCAGGGGTTGCGTGTCTTGATGCTCTCGTTGCGACGCTCGGCACCCATGAGCTCGATGAGTTTGGTACGACGCACGGCGAGAAGGTTCAGCAGCAACGTGAGCACAAACATTACGAGCATGCAGGCAAGGGTCAGGTTGAACGCATGCACCGAGAAGAAGAAGTGGAAATTGGCGATCTGTGTCTTAAAGAACGAGGCCGTAAAGAAAACCATGAGCTGAGAGAGCCCCACGCCCAGCACGATGCCGGCGACAAAGGCGCCGACCGAAACGATCACGGTCTCGAGCGCCATAATCGTGGCGACGCGCCCGCGCCCCATGCCGAGTACCTGGTACAGGCCAAACTCCTTTTTGCGGCGTTTCATGATGAAGTTATTGGCGTACACCATCAAAAAGGCCATGACGCCGGCCAAAAAGTACGTGAGGTAGCCGAGCATGGTACCCATGACCTCGGACAAGCCCGCTTCCTCGATGCCGGCGATGTCGACCTGCATCGAGACGGTGCTAAAGGCATAGAAGACCGTGACGCCCAGGGTGAGCGTCAAAAGGTAAACGAGGTGGTCGCGGCCGGCGCGGCGGACGTTGCCCCAAGCGAGTTTACAGAGCATCGGAGCCCTCACCGCCCATCATGGCAACGACCTCCATAATGCGGTCGAAGAACTCTCGGCGGTCGGTGTCGCCGCGGCGCAGCTCGGTGAAGATCTTGCCGTCACGAATAAACAGCACACGGCTCGTGTAGCTGGCGGCAAAACTGTCGTGCGTGACCATGAGCACGGTGGCGCGCAGACGGCGGTTGAGGGCCTCTAGGCTCTCAAGCAGCAGGCGAGCGCTCTTGGAATCGAGGGCGCCGGTGGGCTCGTCGGCCATGATCATGGTGGGGTCGGTGACAAGCGCGCGACAGGCGGCAACGCGCTGCTGCTGGCCGCCGGACATCTGGTAGGGATATTTGTCGAGCACCTGGCTCACGGACAGACGCGCGGCCACGTCCTGCACGCGGGTCGAGATCTCTGCCGAATTTGTGCGGGCGATGGTGAGCGGCAGGGCGATGTTCTCGCGTGCCGTGAGCGTATCGAGCAGGTTGGAGTCCTGGAAGATAAAGCCGAGCTCCTCGCGGCGGAACTGCGAAAGCTTAGCCTGCTTCATGCGCGTAACATCCTGCCCGTTGATGCGGATGGTGCCGCTCGTGGCGCTATCGATGGTCGAGACGCAGTTGAGCAACGTCGACTTGCCCGAGCCCGAGGCGCCCATGATGCCAACAAATTCGCCGCGGTTGACGGTAAAGCTGACGTCGTTGAGCGCGCGGGTCACGTTGCCCAGCGCTCCATATACTTTTTCGAGATTCGCGACCTCCAGTACCGGGGTCGCCATGTGCGTGGTTTGCATTCCGAGTCCTTTCTTGCGATTAGTCTACGGCATCTATAGTCGCAAGAAGCCGAGTCGGCTACCATCGATATGGCTTACGGTTGCCTTACCGTTGTGTAAGGTAGGGGTAGCCGCCCTGTTACGTGTTGATGTTGAGAGAGGACTCCTGTTGAAGACTGTTCATGTTGCCGCTGGGATCATTCACAAGGAAGGATCCGACGAGCTACTGGCCGTGCAGCGCGGCTACGGCGACATGCAGGGACTTTGGGAGTTCCCCGGCGGCAAGCTCATGCGCGGCGAAACACCCGAAGACGCCGTGCGCCGCGAGCTTATGGAAGAGCTGCAGGTAAAAGTCACCAACCTGCGTGATTTCTATACCGTTGAATATGACTACCCCGATTTTCATCTCTCGATGGAGTGCTACTACTGCTCCCTCGCCGATGACTCCGATGAGCCCCAGAAGCATGACCGTCAGCTCGATATCCGCTGGATTCCGCGCACCTCACTTGCCACGGTGGAATGGATGCCTGCCGACAAGGGGCTCATTGATGCCCTGATAGAGCTGAAGGAGGATCGGCTTGAGATAAGCTCCGCCGATGACGCCGCGCCCAACACAGCCGACAAACCCGTCACCAAACCCAATCGCGCACCTAAGCGCCGCAGCAAGAAGCGTCCCAAGCCCGGCCTACTCGACGGCATCGATACCTCGGACCTCTCCGCTGACGAGCGCGAACTGGTCCGCCGTCGCGCCGCTATAAAAAAGTCCATGAAGGGCAACAAGCGCACCAACACCAAGCCCGAGCTGCTCGTTCGCCAGCGTCTGCGTGCCGCGGGCCTTACGGGCTATCGCTTGGAATGGAAGGTTCCCGGCAAGCCCGACATCGCCTTCCCCGGCCGCAAGATCGCCATCTTCGTCAACGGCTGTTTTTGGCATCGCTGCCCTAAGTGCAATCCAAGCCAGCCCAAGCGCAATGTTGAGTTTTGGGAGGCAAAGTTCCGTCGCAACATCGAGCGCGACCGCACCGCCGTGGCAGCACTCACTCAAATGGGCTGGACACCCATAACCATCTGGGAATGCGAACTCAAAAAAGACCGCATCGACGCCACGATGGAAAAGGTCATCGAGCAGGTGCGCGCCGCAGAGCCGCAGCGCTAACAGCGAGTATTCACACGCTCCGCACGTCCGCGCCACATCAACGTCACAAACCTTAGAAAGCCCTTAAGCTCAAAACCTTTCAAGAGTGTTATTCGATACCTCTGAACTGCAGTTTCATCGTAACACCAAACCAGGTTAAGCCTTTCTTTAGCGCTTCTTTGCAGCAGCCGCGGCATAATACTGCCAGCGCACGGGACCTAGCAGCATACCCCGAGCGCAATCTTTTGGTGGACATCGAGGAGGCCGCATAAGCATGCATTCTTCCAATGACGCAGCACAGCAGCCATCCCTAAATCATGCAAACCTTTTCTCCTTCCCCCCGACACAGAGAAACGGCCTCCTCGACTCCACCATCGCAAGCAAGACCCGCTCGCAGGACCAGCGACTCAACCTGAGAGCGTCATATGAACGGCTCCTCGACGCGCTGAGCGTAAAACCGCTCAAGCAGGCAGAAGCCTTTTAGCAGCACTCCAGCTGCAGCTACAGTTTGAGTCGGGCCCGGATTTTCACCCCTCAAGACAGAGATGAAGTCCGGACCCGACCCTCTTTTTTTCATGGAGCCTATACCCTGATGTAGAAAGACCCCCTCATAGGAACAGGCGTCTCGGTAATCTTGGCCCACGCAAAAGCAAGTTCCCGAGCGAGAAACTCAGCTGAAACAACCCTAGCCCGACAACATGAAACAAGTGAGGCGCGCCACTTGGCTAGGCGTACTCGGTGAGCATCTCGACCAAGGCCTGATAGGCCTCGTCGGCATCGCTCGCATCGCACACGCGGGCAAGGCCCTCGCGGTCGTTGCCCAGCTTGATGATCTCGCGGAACAACTCAAGGTAGTCACCATCGCCCACCTGCGAAAAGAAGAACATCAGGTGTACGCGCTCGCCCTCGTCAAACACGATACCCTCACGCGAAACCAAAAGCCCAAGGCCGCTCTTAAAGACGCCGTCTTTGCTCCCGGCATGTCCGAGCGCAATCCCCTGATTAAGGATGATGTAGCTCCCGTATTCCTCAACGTTACCAATGGCACGGTCCACGTACCCACGCGTAAAGTATCCCTCTTGCAGCAGGACCTCGGAGGCCCTGTTCATGCCGTCACGCCAGGTGCGCTCCTTAGGATCCACGCAAATAAATCGGCGCTCAAGCATACGGAGAAGCGGCGAGGTGCTCGCAACCTCCCGCTCGATTCGCTCGACTTCTTCGAGAGCGTGCGAGAGAGCCCTGTTGAGATACGTCGTCTTACGAGGGTTTCCCTGCGCATAGATCTCATAGAGCTTTCCGAGCATCGAGCCTTGTCCTTGCGAAAGGAGCGGATCGGTCTTACTTGACTTAAATGCCTGGGCCTGAATTTTATTGATATCCTCAACAGAAAGGACCGGGCTTACCACAACCACGGGAACATCGGCGAGCTCAAGTGCAACGGTCGACACAACAAAGTCCACGCCGTCAAGCGAGACCTCGCCCGCATCGATTGCGCGCGTGGAGACAGCCCCCACCACCGACAGCTTAAAGTACGTCTTAATCTGGGCCTCAAGGTACTTGCTGGTGGCAACCGAGCTCGGGCACGCCACCAAAACATTGCACTCGCGCATACCGCTCTCGCTGCGGTAGAGCGCTGCACAGATGTGAATCACCACCGACGAGCGCATTGAGTCGTCCATAGAACGGCGCAGATAATCCTCGAGAACATGAAAATGTGGGGCCGCGGCATTTTGCACCATCGAAACCGTCATGCCCGAGGGTCCGACAACCTCAACCTCAAATGCATCCGAGCTCCAGTTGCTCATAGATTTGAGATGCGAGAGCAGAGACTCAACCAGCAGGTTGTCGTTTTGAATGTCGATATCGAGTCCTCGGCCCACCAGGAACAAGAAGCGCGTGACCACACAGTACAGGTCAAAATCATCAAAGCGTTTGATCTGCGGAGAGAGGTCACGTGCGAGCACGACGCGCTCCGCTTGAACAATCTGAGGATTTACAAGGTTGTCAAAACCAATACGCGCCATCACAAAACGAATCAGCTCACCGATGGTATCGAGCGGCTGGACCAACGCTTCGGAGCGGCTGCCCCTATCGTTATCACAAGTCTGAACAGGCATTTTGTTAAGATAGAGCGAAAGCGTGGCAAGACAGGCAACAATCTCGCGCTCGACCTCAAGCGCCAAGAAGATGTTATGGGTCTTGAGAAACAGGTGGACCGCATCCAGCACGCTATCGATATCGACCGGGGATTCGAGCACTCCGGCCACCAGATGTGAGAAGTAATCGTGCCGAGCAAAGCGGTCTTCCAAAAGAGCAACATGAACATCGATAAGAAGATTGCGCCGCTGTTCGGTCGTTGCCAGCACGCACATACCGCGCTTGCTCTTGCTCAGCAGCACGATGCCGTACCCAGCAAGATAATCCTCGACGGTCTTCATATCGGCGATAACGGTATTGCGCGTCACGTACATGGCGTCCGCCAGGCTTTGCATCGAGCAAAAAGCGCCGTCAGGAAGGGCGAGCAAGGTGCATGCAATAAAATACTTACGCTCGTCAAACGAAAGGCGATAGTCATACAGATCCATGGAGTCGAGCAGCTCGTCCAAACCGGCAACATCCGAACCCATCGCAAGGCGAACATGCTCAGAGGACACCTCGACCATCGAGTTGCCGCGCGGGTCCTGTGCAAACGCGGCGGCAGCGGCAATATCTGCCCGCAACGTTTTCTCGGATATGCGGTAGTCATCCATAAGCGCAGAAAGCCTCAAACGGTGGCTCGGCGACTCAATCAGGCGACGGAGAATCTCCGCGCTGCGCTTTTTCATCTCACGTGCCTCCCCGCACACAAACTCGCACGGGCCGAGGGGCCCGTGCGAAAATCAACGATTACAGCTTAGCCGAGTTTTTCTTGCAGATAGGCTGCGACCTGGTCAATCGGCATCTGATCAAATTTGCATAGCACCTGATCATCTGCCAGAAGCTGCATGGTCTTTGCCAAAAACTCCAGATGGTCGCCTGGGGCTATGGCAAGATTGAAGATATGGCGGGTCTTGACCGTCTCCTCGTCATCATCCATACGCCTGAACTCCACTGGCTCGGCCAAGCGCGCATAGCATAGGGCGCTCTTGAGAATAGCCTCGGACTTGCAATGCGGGAGCGCCACGGGGATCTGGGTGCAAATGCCCGTAGGATAGTTGGCCTCGCGATCGATGCAACCCTGGGCAAACGCATCGGTCACATAGCCGGCACTTTCGAGCGCAGCGCCACAGAGACGGATTGCCTCGACGGCCGTCGTCGATGCCCCCTCGATAGCGATGAAGCCCTTGGTTTGCTCAGACGACCCGGCATGTTGCGCAGAAGTAGAGATGTTCTCACTCATTGCGCACCTCCCTAGATGCCCATGGCCTTAGCGATAAAGGACACGATCAGATTGCCGGGGTTATAACCAAAGTGCGACGCGGTAACCGTGTGGCCGCCGGCATCGATGCCACAAGCCGTAAGCATCTGCGTCGCGTAAGGCGCAAACATATTAGCAAAGAAGAGCATGAGATACATGAACACGGCCATGCAGACAAGTGTACGGAAGACGTTGCCCTTGCTGGCGAGCACGGCCATAGGCGCAACGTAGCAAACCTCGGCCAAAATCGCCGCCGGGAAGAAGCGCATGTCAGGGACAAGGAAGGCCAGGCCCACCGTCACGGGAATCATGATAGCCGTGCAGGTAATGCAGCACGGGTCGCCCAGAGCAAGCGCAATATCCATGCCCACATAAATGTTCGCATCGGGGTCGATATGATTCTTCACAAACTCGTTAGCGCCGGCGCCGATGGGAGCGAGGCCCTCCATCATGATGGCAACCATACGCGGGAGCAGCACCATAACGGCTGCCATGCCTGCGCACATCTTGATGATGGTGGCCGCATCCTGCTGCGTCATAAGACCCAGAAAGCCGCCCACAAACAGGCCGATAATCGCGGGGTCGCCCAAGATACCGATCTTTTGGGAAAGGGTGTCTAAGTCGAGGTCAATCTTATTTAGACCGGGAATATGATCGATAACCCAGTTGATGGCAGCAGCCATGGGATACTCGTAAACGATGTAGCCCAGGCAGGTGCAAGCCGTACCGTCAAGGCCAAAGAACTCGCCCCACTTGGGCGCAACCTTTTCGGCCGCAAAGAGCGTCACAACAGAAAGGGCGACCGCGACGAGAAAGCCAATTATCGCATTGCCAAAAAGCACGTAGGCAAGGGCGCCCGGCACCAAGAAGTGCATAAAGTTCCAGATGTCGACATTGAGCACCTTGGTCACCTTGAGGCGCAGCAAGATTATGTTAATGATCACGATGGCGGGAATGGCAAACACGGCAAACGGCGTGGTCCAGCTCGCACCGCCCAGAGCGGCAAAGCCGATTTCGGCCACATCGTAGCCCGATCCCATGGCCGTATAGTAATCGAGCGCAGGCTGGATGGTGCTCAGCAGAAAGTTGATGGTGAGCACCACGCCCTGAAAGCCGATACCAACCAAAAGGCCAGCGCGGACGGCTTGGCTAGGCTTCATCCTAAAGAACAGGCCCAGAAGGGCGATAACGACGGGCAGCATAACCGAAGCGCCCAGATTGATGAACTCCTTAAAAAAGGAGAGCGCGATATCCATGAGATTCTCCTAAGGGGTTAATGGTGGGGGGATTGCCTTGGCACCGCGACACAGCCCGCGGTGCCGGCTATTGGCAGGCGCGTTTACTCGGCCTGGACCTTTTTGAGCAATGCAGTCAGATCGGCGACGCACTTGTCCTTGTTGATGCCGCTAATGAGCGGAAAGACGCTCAGGAAGGGGCGCTCAAGCGGCTTGCGGTAGTTGGTGGTAGTGCAGACGATATCGACATCGTACTGTTTGACACCCACCTCGCCGATCGTACCCTTGAAAATCTGGACCGGAACGCCGGCAGCCTCGGCAATCTGCTTGACCTCTGCCTGAGCAACCGTAGAGGTTGCGACGCCGCTTCCGCAGGCAACCAGTACCTTAACTGTGTTCTTAGCCATGATGTTCTCCTCTTGAGTTTGCACGAGCGCAGCTCGCGCGGTGTGGTTTGTTGTGGGGCTCGGCCGCCTCCCCATCTGCTGACTGAAGCATACGGCGAAGGCTGCGAGCGGTTTAGCCCAATCATACCGAGTAGCCGCCGACCGGTTTTTGACTAATCGGCGGCTCGCTCAATTACAGGGGGGTTATCGAAACGCAGGGGCCTGCACTAGTGCATGGGCGAATGGGTCCCGACGTTTTGACCATAATTCACATAGATGCCCGTATCACGTTACTTAGGATAGGAACGCAGCTCGTCGATAATGTCCTTGTAGCTGCGGTCCTTACCAAAGAGGCCGGTGTTTCCCAGGCAGAAGCCATCGACGCCCGCCTTCCACAGATCGCGCACGCTCTCCATGGACACGCCGCCATCGACCAGGATTTTGTAGCCATACTCATCCTTGTGCTCAACGAGTTTCTTGATCTTCTCGTCGACAAAAGGAAGCGCCTTCTGGCCCGCAAAGCCGGGGTTCACGCGCATCACAAGGACGTAATCGCAGACGTTGAGAGACTCCTGAATGGTCTCGAACGAAGTGCAAGGGCTGATAGCCAAGCTCGACTTGGCACCGAGGTCACGAATGTGCTGAAGGGTACGGGTGATCTGGGTGTCGTTTTCGCCATGGACATGCACAATCTGTGCGCCCAGCCCAACAAACATATCGATGTACTTGGGAGCATCCTGAACCATCAGGTGTACATCGCAGACCTTGCCGGTGAGTTCCTTGATCGCCTTGACGTCCTGCGGACCCAGCGCGATGTTAGGAACAAACGTGCCGTCCATGATGTCGAGGTGATACAGGTCCACGCCTGCCTCATCAAGCTCTTTGACGAGCGCGCTCAGATTCTTGTAATCTGCGCAATTCATGCAAGCGCCGATAATCTTCTCTCCGTCTTTCCAATCCTTAGGCTCCATGATTGCTTCCTTTCTTGTTGGATTGCTTTTTGCTGCTTCGCGGCCGGCTCTCCTTTGGGCTCAGCACGCGCCAATGGCCTTCTTTAGGAGACGAGAGGGCGACCAAGCTGCCATACGTTTCAAAGCCCTTGCTCCCCCACTCGTTCTCGAGCATCTTTAGCGCTCGCAGTCGATGAGGATCTTGCCTTTGACAAGACCGGGGGTACGGTATTGATCAAACGCCTCGGAGATCTTCTCGAGCGGATACTTGGCAAAAATGTGCCCCTCGTCATAGGGAATCATGCCGTTCTTGTAAGCCTCGGCTGTGAGCGTCCATTCATGCCCCGGGAAGGGAGCGGTGTAGCCGAGCCACGACCCGGTGAGTTTAAATTCCTTGCGATTGAGCTTTTCCCACTCGCCAACAGTAAATGTGAGCTCGCGTGTGGGCTTACCGATGAGGCACGCCTCGCCCTTATTGCCCACGACTTCAAAGACCATATGCATGGTGGCGTTAGCACCGGCCGTCTCGTAGACGTAGTCGTAGCCGCGACCATCTGTGATGGCAGCAACCTGGTCGCGCCAATCGTCATCCATAGAATTGACGGTACTCGTGGCGCCCATGTGGCGCGCGAACTCAAGACGCTCGGGTATCACATCAAACACCGTGACTTCACGCGCGCCAAAGGCACGGGCCCACTGTGCCGTAATGATTCCAATGGTGCCGCCGCCAAGCACTGCCACGGTCTTACCGCCCTTGAAGTCAAGACGCTCAAGGCCGTGAAGAGCAATGGTGGTAGGCTCAATCAACGCTGCCTGCTCAAAGCTCACCGAGTCATCGAACTTAACGGCGCAGACAGCAGGGATGCACACGTACTCGGCAAAGCTGCCAAACTGGCGGGTACCGATAAAGCTGTAATGCTTGCAAAGCGAATAATCGCCACGCTGGCAATCCTCGCACTCCATGCAAGGGACCAGCGGCGCGCCTGCTACGCGATCGCCGACCTTGAGCTTCTCGACGCCCTCGCCGACCTCGGCGATGGTACCCGAGAACTCATGGCCCAGCACGTTGGGATAGTAATGGCAGGCATCACCCAGGACGCGCGGAACATCCGAGCCGCAAATGCCCGAGTATTTGACCTTGACGAGGACCTCACCCGCTTTGGGCGCGGGCTTTTCGATCTCCTCAAAACGGATGTCGTCCTTTGCGTGAACCACGCCGGCCCACATTTTTTGGCACTGTTCGCACACGATTGAACCTCCTTGCCTTGCCGCCGGCTCCGCGCCAGCTGGTCTTTGCTTGACAAGGACAGATTACGTTTGCGCAGGTAAAGGCAACAGTCCAATGCGCGTAACCGCCGTTGGCGGGAATTGTGCACAATACAGCGACGCAAAGTAGCCCCGAAGCGACGGACGCTCCGGGGCCACTACAGTTGCAGCTTGGGACGGATGCAGTTTTACCCCTCAATGGAAGGCTAAATCCGGCTCCGCCCCTCTATTTGGTACGCGGCCGACGATTGAACATCAAGTTGCCGCTTTGGCGGGCTTGCAGCGTCGAGTCGTTACGCGGGTTGGTAAACCCGCGTAACCTAGAGCTCGGTAACCTCAACCGCGGTGTAGACCTCGCCCCACTTTTCGATGACGAGGTGGCCGGTCTTGGGATCCATGGCATTGAGCTTACCGCAGGTGTTGGCGGTCTTAAGGACCGTCACGTCATCCGCACCCGCAGCGATGGCATGTGCAAAACCAGCGATGGTCGAGTCACCCGAGCCGGTGGCATTGACCGCGGGGATGTTGGGCGTCTTGGCACGAAAGGCACGGCCATTATGGAAGCCCACGGAGCCCGCTGCGCCCATGGACACAACGACCCAGGGAATGTCAGCAAAGCGCTTATCGGCAGCAAGAGCCTCGCGCAGGGCGTCAACGTCCTCGGTAGTAAAGCTCGTGCCCAAAAGGCCGTTGATCTCTGTAAGGTTGGGCTTGACGAGCTCGGGCTTAACATCGCTCTCGAGCGCCGCGTCGAGCGAGGCTCCCGAGGTGTCGAGCAGCACCTTGGCGCCGGCCTCGGCCGCAATCTTAACGAGCTCGGCATAGTAGCCAGCCTCAACGCCACGCGGCAGGGAACCAGAGAGCGTCACAACGCTAGTCTGGGCAACGAGCTCGCGGAACTTGGCCGTAAAAGCCTCGAGCTCCTCGGGCGCAATCTGAGGGCCGCTCTCAAGCAGCTCGGTCTGGTTGCCCTCGTGAAGGATATTGAGACAGATGCGGGTCTCGCCCTTGATGGGCACAAAGTCGTTCTTGACGCCATCGGCATCCATGAGCTCGACCATGTAGGCACCCATGTGGCCGCCGAGGAGGCCCGTGGCCACCACGTCATCGCCCAGCTGCAACAAAACGCGGCTCACGTTGAGACCCTTGCCGCCGGCGGTCTTTTCGGGCGTTACACGGTTGACGTCGTCGATGGTGAGTTTATCGAGCTGGTAGCGGGTATCGACAGACGGGTTCATGGTTACGGTAAGGATCATGATGACTCCTATTCTGGGGTCTCTCGAACGGCTCCGTTTCTGGGGCCTCTCGGAGCTGCCCCGTTTTGTTGCTCAGGGCTCTAGAGAATCTCAATCGAGAAGCCGCGCGCGATGGTCTCACCCGGTTTGGCGATGAGACAGCCGCGCTTGTGCTCAAACACATCGTCCTCGTCAGAACAGGTCGAAAGACCACCCCACGGCTCCACGGCCACAAAATCGCCCTCGGGCTTGCCCCATACGATAAGGTAAGGCATGTCGGAAAACGTCAGGCGCAGGCCCTTCTCCTCGTCCTTCTTGACATAGTCAACCACGTGGCTGTTAAGCACATCAAAGATGGTCTCGGCAAAATCAAAGAGCTCGTGCGTGAGCGGCAGGTCGCAGCCCTGCATGGGGTTGGCGCTGCGGTTCTCCACGTCGATGAGACCCGTGGAGGGAACGGCAGTGCAAAGCTTGGCGGCCTCTTCGGCCTCAAAGCGCAGCTTGTAGTCGCTGTAGCTCTCGCCCTCGTCAAGCGGGCAGGCAAAAGCCGGATGACCGCCCACAAAGAACGGCATGTCCTCGGTGCCCTCATTGGTGACCTCGTAGGTCACGTGCACGCGTTTGCCCTCGAGGCTGTAGCGCGCGACGATCTTAAACGGGAAGGGGTACTGCTCCAGCAGCTCGGCACGAGAAGAGCTCTCGAGCTTGAGCGCGATCATAGTATCCGTCTGCTCCACGAGCTTCCACTCTTGTTTGCGCGCAAAGCCATGACGGGCGAGCCTAACCTCGTGGCCGCTGCGGGTCATTGCGCGACCGTCGCGCAGGCCGCCGCAAATGGGAAAGCAGATGGGAGCCTGCCCCGACCACACAGCCGGGTCGCCCTGCCACAGGTATTCGCGGCCCTGAGCTTTGATGCTGGTAAACGAGCCGCCGGCGGTAGTAAGGCCGATCGAAAGCTCACCATTATCGAGCGTGTAATTCATGTTATTGCTCCTTATCCTTATGGAATAGCTGCATCACATAAGGTAATCGCGCCGTTTTGCCGCAAACAGCCCAATCCTCGGCAGCAAGGCATACAGGATTTTGACAAAGCGCCGCCGCACAAAAAAGGGGGCGCCTGCGACACACATCGCAGGCGCCCCCTGGCACATAAATATTACTCTGCTTTGCCCACAGAGTTGAGGTTGGTCATGCGGATCTTAACCAGCTCGGTGATCTCACGCATGCCCTCCTTGGCCGGCTTCTTGGGATCGAAGCAGGCGGGGTTCTCGGCCATGTAGGCCATGAAGCCCTTGGTGTAGGCCTGACGCAGCTCGGTGGCGTAGTTAACCTTGCAGATGCCGTTCTTCACAGCCTCGGCAACCTGTTCATCGGGCACACCGGAGGTGCCGTGCAGAACCAGCGGCACGTCGACGGCGTCGCGGATGGCCTTGACCACGGACTGCTCGATATGAGGATCGCTCGTGTACACGCCGTGGCTGGTGCCAACGCCAATGGCCAGCGAGGTGCAGCCGGTGCGCTCGACGAACTCCTTGGCCTCGACAGGATCGGTGTAAGGGCTCTCGCCCTCAACCGCAGGACCATCGTCCTCCTTGCCGCCAACCTTGCCGAGCTCGGCCTCGACGGGCACACCCATGGCGCGTCCAGCATCGGCGACGGACTTGGTCAGGGCAATGTTGTCCTCGAAGGACTCGTGCGAACCGTCGATCATGACAGAGGTGTAGCCAGTGCGGAAAGCCTGCATGCAGCGGTCATAGCCATCGCCGTGATCGAGGTGCAGGGCGACGGGCACGGAAGCGCGCTCGGCGGCGGCCTTCACCATACCGTAGAAGTAGTCCAGACCAGCGGTCTTGATGGTGCCCGGGGTGGTCTGCATGATGACGGGGGACTTGGTCTCCTCGGCAGCGGCCAGAATGGCCATAACAAACTCGAGGTTCTCGACGTTGAACGCGCCGACGGCGTAGTGGCCGGCCTGAGCGTCCTTGAGCATCTTTTCGGTGGTAACAAGTGCCATGAGCGTTTGCTCCTCTCCCTCGCCCGCATCTGGACATCGGGCGTAGTTGTTCACAAGGCGTTTTACCTTGCGTTTTACTGCGTTTATTGTATGAAATTCAGTGGCTTTGCACGTGCGAGATATTGAACCCATGCAGGTCAATACAGTCGTTTTTGAAAAGTAAACGGAAGGAATTGGAGCCGAGCGGGCGTGTTCGATATTGAATTTTGGGCGTTCATCGTCTTTCTTCTATAGAAAAAATAAGTAATCGAAAGGTGTTTTCTTACAAAAAAAGAAAATGAACGAAAATAGACTCAACACAATTCCTGCAAATTTCGGTCAAGAATGGAGCAGCCATGGCCCCCGTAACAAACCGTGCATTTGCCGATGAACGTCGCGCCGCCATCATGGAAATGCTCGAGCACAACGCCTCGGTGCAGGTAGCCGAAATCGCCCAGACCTTTGGCGTGTCCTCCGTCACCGCTCGCTCCGATCTGGACGCGCTCGCCGAGTCCGGCAAGCTGCGCCGCACGCATGGTGGTGCCGTATCGCTCCACAAGCGCTTGACTGTTTCCACGCAGGATCGCCGTATTAACGTTAACGTTGCCGCCAAGCAAGCTATCGCCCAAAGTGCCATGGAGCTCGTCAATGACGGCGATACGCTGCTCGTTGACTCGGGCACCACCGCTCTCGAGTTTGTCCGGCTCCTCGACCAGCGCGACGGCATCACCGTTATCACGGCTGACATTACCATTGCCGATTATATCGACGAGAGCATGCCCTCAGTCGATGTCGTCATGCTGGGCGGGGCGTTGCGCAAAGGCCATCGTTATTTGTACGGACCGCTCACTATGCAAGCGCTCCAAATGGTCCATGCCGATCTTGCCGTCATGTGCCCTGGCGCTTTTGTTCCAGACTGCGGCTTTACCACGGACTTTCCGCAGATGGCCGAGACCAAGGCCGCCATGATTGGAGCAGCCCGCAAAAGCGTGGTGCTTATGGATGCCAGCAAGGTCGACGGGCGCGGTATGTATCGTTTTGCGCAGCTTGCCGACGTGGATGCCATCGTCATGGACAACGACCCCAACGGCATCGTCGAATCTTCCCTCGTCGCAATCTCGGACCGCACCAACCCCAACCTCATCATCGCCGCCGCCTAATTCCAGCACAAAGGGGACGGTGCACCTTCGTGATGGTTTCAACCAAAACGTCGATAGCAGCGAGGCAATTGGGCCTCAACGCAAAAACCGCCACAAAGGTGTCTGTCCCCTTTGTGGCGGAAAATGAGGCGTCGCATAGGGATAGGCCCCCTATGCGACGCCTTCATGGCTGGATTGCGACTACAGGATGCTTTCAATGCTGTCTAGGATACTTTCAGCATTCTGCGTGGCGTAATCCTCGGTAGTGATAACGCGAACGTTTTTGGCACCGGCTTCCTCAAACGCCTCTTTGGCAAAACCGACCTGCGGCCCCAGCAAAACGGCATCGGCGTCACTGATATGATCGGCGGCGGTGGAAATCGGCGATGCTTCGATCTCGATCTCGAGACCACGAGTCTCGGCGACGGCCTTAATCTTTGCGACCAGCAAGCTGGTGGTCACACCGGTGTTGCAACAGACGAGGACCTTTTTCATAAGGAAACCCTGCCTCCCTCTTTAATCTTGTCCGCAAGACAAGACGGCTATCAACTTGGAATACGAGCATAGCGACCAAGTCATGCGCCACACTCGTCAATCCCAAAGAACTACAAGCTGCACCCCACGCCCTTAAAAAAGGGGGCCGGAGGATGGCAGCCGGCTCCCCTTTTATATCACGCGGAGATGCGAAGATCGCTATTTCTTCTGGACGTACTTGAGGCAGTCGAGCGTAACGGCGACGAGAATGATCAGGCCGGAGAACACGAACTGTAGGTTAGTATCAATACCCAGAATGGTCAGTGCATAGGTAAGAGCGGTGAAGATCAGCACGCCGACGGTGACGCCGGAAATCTTGCCGATACCGCCGGTGAAGGAAACGCCACCGACAACGCACGCGGCGATAGCGTCCATTTCCCAGCCCTGGCCGTAAGCAGCGGAGCCAGAACCGACCATGCGGATGCACTCGAGCCAAGAACCAAAGCCGTACAGGATGCCGGCGAGGATGAAGGCGCCGATGGAAACAGCGAAGACGTTGATGCCAGAGACGGAAGCAGCCTCGGGGTTGCCGCCGACGGCGAACATGTTCTTACCGAAGGTGGTCTTGTTCCAAATGAACCACACGACCACGATAGCAGCGACGGCCCACAGGATGATCGTCGGGAAGCTGCCAATACGCGGAGTGACCATGGCGGGGATCAGAGGATTGATCGAACCGAAGGACACACCCTTGGTGGCATAGGTGACGAGACCGAAGATGATGAGCATGTTAGCCATCGTCGAGATGAACCAGTGCATCTTAAACTTAGCGGTAAAGAAGCCAGCAATGGCAGAGAATGCGGTGCACAGGACAACGCAGACAACAAGTGCCAGGATAATCTGGCCCACGACGGGCATGGTGGAGAAGTCGAAAGCGATGCCAAACACGGTACCGGTGTTAGGGCCGGCGTGCATGATGATGGTAGACGCCACCATACTCATACCGACCATACGGCCAATCGACAGGTCGGTACCGGTCTGGAGAATCAGTCCGGCAACACCAAGCGCTAAGAACATACGGGGCGAAGCCTGCTGGAAAATGTTCAGCACGTTCTGAGTCGTGAGCAGCTGCGTGCCCTTAACAACCGGCGTGATGGCGCACAGCGCGATGAAGATGAGCGCAATGGCAATGTACAGGCCGTTGTTAAGCAAGAACGTACGCGTGTTGAATGTGTACTTGTAGTTCTCCCAGCGCTGAGCCATATTCTCGGCAAACGTAAACTTGCCGATGCGCAGTAGGTCGATCAGGTGATAACGATAGGCAAAAGCCTCATGCTCACGATCCTTAATCTGCTGAAGCTCCTGCTGGTAAGTCACCTTGGCGTCGAACTGCTTGTTCTTGTAGACGTACTTTTCTTCCTTGATCTCGGCCTGGTCGGTGATACCGGCGATGCCCTCCTGGTGCTCTTTCTCGAGCTTGGCGAGCTGCTTTTGATAGGCAGCCTTGGCAGCCTCGCGCTCGGCGGCACAGCTGGCCTTAACGGAAGCGAGATACTCGGACTCATAATGAGCCTTCAGGTAATTCTCGGCGTCGGCAACGAGCGAGTTGATCTGACCCTTGTTCTGGGACTCGACCTGCTTGGCCTTCTCCATCTGGGCCTTGTATTTGTTAATGGCCTCATCGCGCTCGGCCTTGGTGAGCACGCGGTCGTTCTTGGTGGCGTCAATGCTGCTCTGCAGCTCCACGATGCGCGTGGTGCCGTCGGCTCGCAGGTCATCGACCTTTTTCTGAATCTCGTTAACATAGCTGTCGATCGGTTGGAGGAGTTTGGTCTCCTCTTCGACCGACAGAATCTTACCGGATACGGTAGGCATGTGTTCCATCCCCTTCATCTACAGATACTTGGCACTCAAACGGAGCAGCTCTTCCTGGTTCGTCTCCTTGGTGTTGACAATGCCCGAAAGGTGTCCGTTCGACATGACGCCAATGCGGTTGGTGATGCCGAGAATCTCGGGCATCTCGGAGGAAACCACGATGACCGTAGTGCCCTTCTTAGCCATGTCGATGATGAGCTGGTAAATCTCGTACTTAGCGCCAACATCGATACCACGGGTGGGCTCGTCCATCAGGAACACCTGCGGATAGCGCTCAAGCCACTTACCAAAAATGACCTTTTGCTGGTTGCCGCCAGAGAGGCTCGAAATCAGATCATCGGGACCCATGCACTTGGTATGCATGGTCTTGATCTCTTTGTTCGTCGCGCGAACCATCTTGTCGTTGGACAGCGCGGGACCGCTCTTGTACTGATCAAGGTTAGCGATGGTGGTGTTAAACGTCAGGTCGCCCTTCAGGAACAGGCCGTTTGCCTTGCGCTCTTCGGTAATCAGAGCAAAGCCGTGCTCCATGGCGTCGCGCGCCGAGGAAAAGTTCATCAGGCGGTCACGGAAGTACACACGGCCTGCCGCGCGGGTACGAATACCAAAGATCGTCTCGAGCAGCTCGGTACGTCCGGCGCCGACCAGACCATACAGACCAAAGATCTCGCCCTTGCGCACGTCGAAGGTGATGTCCACCAGGTGCGGATCGAATTTCGTGGACAGGTGTTGCACCGAAAGAACGTTGTCGCCGGGAATGTTATCCACGGGCGGAAAACGGTTGTCCAGCGAACGGCCGACCATGGCGCTTACGAGCTCATTCATGTTGGTGTCACTCGTGCGCTTGGTCATAACCAGATTACCGTCACGCAGAACCGACACGTCGTCGCAGATCTCGAAGATCTCGTCCATCTTGTGCGAGATGTAGATCAGAGCGATGCCCTGCTCCTTGAGCTTACGCATCATCTCGAACAGCTTATCGACCTCTTGCGCCATCAGCGAACTGGTAGGCTCGTCCAAAACGATAACTTTGGCGTTATAGGACATAGCCTTGGCGATCTCGACCATCTGGCGCTGAGAGACGCTCATGTTTTTCATGGGCTGGGTCAGGTTGACGGTCATGCCCAGACGACGGAACAGATCCGAAGCCTCTTTGCGCATGCGCGCCTCGTCGATCACACCGCCCTTAACCGGATAGCGGCCCAAGAACAGGTTATCGACCACGTTACGCTCGAGGCACTGGTTGAGCTCCTGGTGGACCATGGCGATGCCGTTTTCGAGAGCATCCTTAGGACCGGAGAAGCTCACCTCCTTGCCATCGAGGAAAATGGAACCCTCGTCCTTTTGATAAGTGCCGAACAGGCATTTCATCATCGTGGACTTGCCTGCGCCGTTCTCACCCATCAGGCCCATGACGGTGCCGCGGCGGACGTCGAGGTCGATGTGATCGAGTACGCGGTTGCGCCCGAACGTCTTGCTCATCCCTCGGATCGACAGGACGATGTCGTCTTGCTTGTCTGACATGTATTCACCCCTCGTTTCCCTCGATATCCTCCCCGTGCAACCTTATTTGCGCAGCTACGATAGGGAGAACGTCCTGATATGAGACCATAACGAAATGTTTACGTACTCATAGTCTCTGAAAAGCAAGGGGGAGCAGCCTCCTGATCCCCCTTGCCAACATACTTGCATACTCTCGCGAGCAATCACAGCCTACTGGCCAAGAATCGACGTGTAGGAAGCGCCGTTGTCAGTCTTCACCATGTTAATGGCAAAGGCATCGAAGTCGGCCGGGTTACCAAGCTTGTTGGTAATGGAGGACTCGTTCTGGCCGTCGCCCTGGACAACTTCGAGATCGAGGTTGAGCAGCGGGGCATACTTCTCGAGCAGCGGCTTGTAAGTTGAACCCAGGAAGTTGTCGGCGGAGTTGTAAATGCTCAGCCAGACCTTCTTCTTGGCGCTATCGCCCTCATCGAGCTGGGCCTGAGCCGTCTCGTACAGGGTGTTCGCCGGGTCCATGAAGTCCTTGTAGTTGTCTGCCGTAACCTCGAGGTTCATCGCGTAGAAGGAGCGATCCTTCTCGCTGTACTTAAAGTCGTCCTTGGCGATGACGTTACCGGCATCGTCAGCCTTGCCCACGCCGGTGTTGACGTCGACGCCGTCAAGAGAGTTGCGGAGCAGACGCAGGGTGAGGTAAGCCTGGACAGCGGGGTTCTGGGAAATGGTGCCACCATAGGGGAAGTCGGTGTCGCCCAGGGCGGCAACGGCATCGGAGTTGGCATCGTAACCAAAGACGGGGACCTTGTTCTCCTTGGCCCAGTTGGAGTACATGGACATGCCCATGCCGTCGTTGTTAGAGACAACGATATCAATCTGCTCGCCGAAAGCGGAAGCCCAGGTGCCAGACAGAGCGTTACCGGCGGTCGGGGCGTCCCAAGTAGCGCCGGCAGAGGTCTTCATCTCCTGGCTGGCAAGCTCACGAATCTTGAACTTCTTACCGTCGACCTCGATCTCGCCGTCCTTGACCTTGTCCGACTTACCATCCGTGTTAGTGCCGACGGGGTCAGAAACAATCTGGCCGTCCTTCTCGACAGCGGTGCCCAGGGCCTTGCGGCAGCCACGAGTACGAGCGATGGAGTCGTTGTGTCCCACATCACCGATGGCGAGGACGTAGCCGATGACGCCGTCACCGTTGCGGTCGATCTCGGCAGCGTGGGCCTTGATGTACTCGACGACCATCTGGCCCTCGAGCTCGCCACCCTGCTTGGCGTCAAATCCGACGTAGTAGGTGTCATCGTTCCACTTGAGCGTAGTCATGTCCAACTCGCCGGTGGAAGAGTTAGAAGGCTGGCGGTTGTAGAAAACGACCGGCTTCTTAGCGTTCGCGCTTCCGCCGGCGGCTGCACCGCCATCGCTACCAGAGCCACCGCAGCCCGCAAGGGAGCCGGCAGTAGCGACGCTCATCACGCCGAGTCCGCAAGCCTGAAGGAATTGACGACGAGAAAGTGCCATGAGGAATTCCCCTTTCTTAGCGCATACCTTAATGCGCTTTGACTACCAAATACGAGCGCCGGGGGATGTTAGATGTTTGCGCTAACATCCTTCGCCCCACGGCGGGCTCTTGCTCCCTGCCATAGCGCAACAGCAAGGACGAGTCGTTACTGAGTACGTTAACAGCCTGTGGAATAAAGACTACCCAGAGTTTTATCGAAGACGCCGAACGGTCGAAACACCTTGATTATCAACTTTATCCGAACACCTCCCACATTCATCCGCACATGTGCGGATGAATGTGGGAACCCGATACCTTGAGGGCCGGACCGGCCGGCCCC
>CEAZ01020530.1_pt1 | contig 27250 bp, 28 predicted proteins | sample 557361 | NCBI WGS metagenome assembly CEAZ01 (sample SAMEA3182074, study PRJEB8094) | gut metagenome | biome: human; feature: gut; material: Stool; isolation source: human stools | place: Canada | collected 2012-02-22 | reverse complement strand
CCGCGGCGGGTGTCGACGTCGTGTCCACCGAGCCGATAAAGGGCGACAATCCCCTGCTGACAGCGAAAAACTGCATAATCACCCCGCATATAAGCTGGGCGTCCAAGGAGGCGCGGGAGCGCATCATGGTCTGCACGGAGCAGAACGTGCGCGCATACATCGAGGGCAGCCCGGTCAACGTCATAAACGGAGCAGGGGCGTGAAATGAAAAAATGCTTGGTTGTGTCCGACTCGTTCAAGGGAACCGTTTCGAGCCGTGAGATATGCGCCATCGCGCAGCGGGTGATACCGCGGCACTTCCCCGCCTGTGAGGTCGTCTGCATCCCCGTGGCCGACGGCGGCGAGGGCACGGTGGACTGCTTCATTCAGGCCATGGGCGCGCAGCGCGTTGAGGTCACGGTCACGAACGCGCTGGGCGAAAAGTCCGCCGCCGCATACGCGCGTCTCGACGAGCTTGCAATAATAGAGATGGCCGCCGCGGCAGGTCTGCCGCAGGTCGGAGCTCGCCGCTGCCCCGGCACCGCGACGACTTACGGCGTCGGTGAGCTTATCGTCCACGCCGTGGGTTCCGGATGTAAAAGGATACTCCTCGGTCTCGGCGGCAGCGCCACGAATGACGGCGGCTGCGGCTGTGCCGCGGCGCTTGGGGTCGGCTTTCTTGACGCGGACGGGCAGAGCTTCATCCCCGTCGGCGATACGCTCGGACGCATAGGGCGCATCGATACCGCCAAAGCCGAAGAGCTTCTTCACGGCGTGGAGCTTACGATCATGTGCGACGTCACGAACCCGCTTTACGGCCCGACCGGCGCGGCATACGTTTTCGCCCCGCAGAAGGGTGCGGACGCGGAAAAGGTGAAGAGACTTGACGCGGGACTGCGGCACTTCGGCGATGTGATACGCTCTCAGCTCGGTATCGATGTGAGCGCGATGCCCGGCGCAGGCGCGGCGGGCGGCATGGGCGCGGGCTGCGTCGCGCTGCTCGGCGGGATGATACAGTCCGGCATCGACGCAGTGCTCGATGTCACGGGCTTTGACCGGCAGCTTGAGGGAGCTGACCTCGTCATCACCGGCGAGGGTCGCATAGACTCCCAGAGCGCGGACGGCAAGGTCATCTCCGGCGTCGCACGGCGCACTAGGACAAAGGGCATACCGCTCATTGCCATCGCCGGGGGCATTGCGGATTCAGCCGGGGCAGTATACGACATCGGCGTGAGCGCCATGTTCTCTACGGACAGGGCGGCACTCCCGGTCGATATGCTGGGTGCGCGAAGCCCCGGCGATTATGAGGCGACGCTCAACGATATCATGAGCCTGATCGCCATTGCGGAGCGCTTTGCCTGATATGTTTTACTTTTATGAAACATCTTATCGCTTAAACCTGAAACATCTTTCTGCTATATTATACTTGCAAGTGCAGAGCGATCTTTTTTCATTTTTGTTCTCTTTATAAACGGCGCCGCCCAATGGGGCGGCGTCGTTTTTTTGTTTACCTGTAAAAGATTTCGTGTTGACTGAATACGCATCTGAGGATATACTTTAGTCAATACGTAAAAAGGAACACAATATATGCTGAATATAAAGAAATTTGTCACCGGCTTCCTCGCAGCGCTGTGCCTGATATCTGCATTGCTGCCTGCTGCGCTTGCCGCCCCGGCGGAGGACGACGGGAGCTGGGACAAGATCACCGCGGATTTTCTCGATAAATATGAGGACCGCAACAAGTCCTGCTCGATAACCCTCGGCTACCGCAACCTTGTCACCGGCGAGGAGCACTTCTACAAGGGCGGGGAGTACATGGTGGCATGCAGCATGTATAAGGTGCCGCTGAACATGTATTTTACCGAGAAGGTATATAACGGTGAAATGGACTGGGACACGGAGATCGGCGGCGTGAAGTATTCCGATATTCTTGAGGGCAGCATCGTCCGTTCCAGCAACGGTAAGTCGGAGCTGCTCATCAACGAGATCGGCACTTATAATGACTACCGCCGCGCGATATGCCAGTACATGGGCGAGGATCCCGACACGGTCGACGCGAAATATTATGAGAACAATTTCTTCACCGCTGAGCAGATGATCTTCTGCCTGCGCACACTGTACGAAAATCAGGAGCGGTTCCCCGGACTTATCGACCGTATGCTTGAAGCGGAGCCGGAGCGCTTTTTCAATTACCATGAGCAGAAATATGCCGTCGCCCACAAGTACGGCTACCTGTCCGACCCGAGCTACGGCAAGCGGTACCAGAACGACTGCGCTATCGTCTATACCGACGAGCCTATCGCCATCGTCATGTTTACCGACAACTCGCCTGACAGCGACAATGCCCTCGCGGATTACTGCACGCTGATGGCGGACTACGCCCAGAGCCATCTCAAGTCCGCGGCATCCGCATCCCCGAAGCCCACGGCCGCGCCCTCCGCTTCACCGGCGGCTGGGGCAAGTCCGGCACCGTCTTCCGAAGTCCCGTCCTCGCCGACGCCCACTCCCGTGCCGACGAAAAGCCCGACCTACGCAATGGGCAAAAAGGTGGCGGAGTTCGCGCTGCAATATGTCGGTTATAACTACCTCTACGGCGGCAAGGAGCCCGAAACGGGCTTTGACTGCTCCGGGCTGGTGTACTACACCTACGGCAGCTTCGGCTACCGGCTCGACCGCACCGCCGCGGCTCAGGCCAAGAACGGCGAGCGCGTCGAGCTTGACGCCCTCGAGCCGGGCGATATCCTGTGCTTTTATAACGGCGGCTCATGGATCGGCCACGTCGGGATATACATCGGTGACGGCGAATATGTCCATGCACAGAACGAGGCCACGGGCGTGATCGTCTCCGCCCTGAGTGACGTCAGCTGCAAAATAGAGGCGCGCAGGATACTGATCCCCGGCGCGGAATTATAAGCACGGCAGATAAAAAGTGCGTCTGCGCACTTTCGAGAGGAGATAAACACATGGGGAACCTATATCCGGTATGGCCGGGCTGGGAGACCGTGCGCGTTATAGGACGCGGCGGCTATGGCGCGGTATATGAGATCGCGCGCTGCGACTGCAACGGCGAAATAGAAAGAGCCGCAATGAAGGTCATTTCCATCCCGCAGAATCCCGGAGTCATCGAGACGATGTATTCCGAGGGCTATGACACCGAGAGCATCACCCGTACTCTTGAAAAGTACTCCAACGACATCGTCTCCGAGTATTCGATCATGCGCAAGCTGAACGGGACAGCCAATGTCGTCAGCTGCGACGATTACCGGAAGGTGCGCCATGCCGACGGCCTCGGCTGGGACATCTTTATCCGCATGGAGCTGCTGACACCGCTCACGAAGGCTCTGCCGGAACATGTAAGCGAGGAGACCGTACTGGAGATCGGGCTCGATCTTACCTCCGCGCTCGAACTGTGCAGCCGCTTCAGCATTGTCCACAGGGACATAAAGCCGCAGAACATTTTCGTCTCCGATCTCGGCGATTATAAGCTCGGCGACTTCGGCATCGCAAAGACGATGGAGCGCACCATGAACGGGACGATGATCGGCACTTACAACTATATGGCTCCCGAGGTTTTCAGCAGCCGTCCATACGGCAGCACGGCGGATATATATTCTCTGGGACTGGTGCTGTACTGGCTGCTCAACGAGCGGCGCCTGCCGTTTCTCCCGCTGCCGCCGGCAGCGCTCAGTGCCGAAGAGGATGAACAGGCGCGTATCTGCAGGCTCCGCGGCGATAGGATACCCGCGCCCAAAAACGGCAGTGCGCCTCTCAGGCGCATAGTCCTGAAGGCCTGTGAATTCAAGCCCGAAAATCGCTACCAGTCTGCCGCCGAAATGCACAAGGATCTGCTGCACTTCCGAATTGACGTCCCGCCCAAGCCGATTCCCCGGCCTATAAAAAACAGCCGGGCGATAATCGCCGCGGCAGGAGTTACGGCGATCGTCGCCCTTGTAGTGCTCATAAAGGCGTGTACTGCCCTCGCTCCGGGCTCGAAAGACAGCTCCGATCCCGTCCGCACAGCTTCTCCCGCCCCGATACAGACGCCGGTTTTCACCGCCGCGCCAACAGCGGAGCCTACGCCTGTGTCAACTCCGGCCCCTACGCCCGTGCCAACTCTGGTTTCTACTCCTGCGCCGACTCCAAGCCCGACGCCCGTGTCCACACCTGTCCGCTCTTCAAAATATGATTTTCTGAGCATCCTGCCGGAGGAGCCAAGCTCCGAATACGGCAAGGCGCTGCGGAGCAGTCTGGAATCCGGGCGGGACGAGCTGACGGATGCGCAGAAGACCAAGATAGTCGGCAACACGTATAACGATCGGAAAGCGCCCTCCGGCAAATACAGAGACGGATTTTCCGGCTGGACGACCAAAGCCTATGAGAACAGCTCCGGCCACAAGATAAGCTTTTACTCGGCTGATAACGTGATCTACTTTGCCATTGTCTATGACTCCACCGACGTTCCGCTTGTCAAGCTCCACTATTGGGGAGATCAGATAGTCGGCTACCGGGATTACAGGTCTGACAAAGAGCTGCGCTATACCGACGGATATGATTATGACGCCATCTGCGACGAGTTCGACATCGTATTTGACATAGGCATGGGTACCAGCGACTGAGCCCCGGCGATCATAAAAGAATACAAAGACGACAAAAAAGAGGCGGTCAGGTGACCGTCTCTTTCTTGTCGTCAAAAACTGTGTGCAGACGAGGACATGCTCTTGGGGCTCTTCTGCTGCTATTCCGCCGTGTCCTCAAGCAGCGGCGAGAGAAACCCGACCACAAAATCGTCTCTGCCCGCGTCCCACTGAAACGCGGTCAGGTATTCGATGCTCTTGCGCTGTGTATCGACCGCGGCAACGTCCATGCAGTACGGCTTTCCGTCGAGTATCTCATCATCGCAGTAGCTGGAAAAGCCGTAAAATCCATTGACCTCACCGTTCACGAGGTAATAGATTTTTCCGTCGGCCTCAATGCAGTCCGGCAGCGAGTAATCCAGTCCAAGGGTTTCCTTGATACGGGCAATCTCCGCGGTGAAACTGTCGGTATCATATTGGAACACCGCGTATATGTAGAAGCTGTGGTCGTCCAGAAAAACATACTTGAAGTCGTATATGTACTCGGTGCAGTACTGGGCAGCAAGTTCCTTGTCCGGCAGAACGCTCTCCCAATTGTACTTGTTGAATATGCTCATCGTCAAATTATTAAATTGGCCATAGTCTTCCTCCGACTCTGTCCTGAACGACCGGCCGCAGCCCGTGCCGATGAACAGGAAAGCAAAGCACAGCAGAAAAACCGTACATTTTTTTGCAAAAGCTTTCATAAACACCTCTTCACACCTTACGGATCGCCGCATTCATCAGCTTTTTATAATAGTCACTTGTCCGTATACCGCGCGCAGAACCACGCTTTCAGCAGAAACGAACCCGTCATGCCCATCACAAGTGACAGTACCAGCAGCCCCACGGCGATAACCGCAATGACCGTCTGTTGGGATTGGCCTTGCAGGAAGACTCTGGCAAGCCCCATGCCGGCGAATACGAACAGACCCGGCAGCCAGAAGTTTGGCTTCGATGGATCCGAGCTTGAGAATTTCCCGGCTCTTATCCACGAAACGGTGATCGCGGCAAATGCCGCGGCCCATATGAGCAGCAGCCCCAGCATCGCTATGAGCCGCAGAACGCTTGACCCGGCCTGCAATGCGGTGCATCGGTACGCGCCCAAATTCATAATTACCGCAATGTAAAGGCCGAATATCCCGTCGCACAGGTACCGCGATATGCGCAGGCTGCTGAACCGTACCATCAGCACGATAAACGCAGCTGTTATAAGCAGGCTCAGGAGCCCGACCGGCACAGCCCACGGCAGGCTCCGCTCCCTGATCAGGCACAGCCCGGCGCCTGACAGCAGGACGATAAAGATGCGTCTGACACACTGTGCCTTGCTGAACGGTACGTATTTGTAATCAAGGTATGCGGCGATATCCTCGGTGCTCAGTGCTTTTGATTCTGCGGAAGTCGTGTTTCGCTTTGAAGTCTTCATCGGCAGCCTCCTCCGTCACGCTAAACCGAAATGCGCAAGTGCCGTCTCGTAATAATAGTTCACTAACAGGTCGACACACGCGCCGTAGCTTCGCATACCGAGCTTCTGGTCATAGCTTTGCAGAAATCCCTCGTACACGGTGTTTGAAACGCTCTGCACCAGCGTCTCGAACTGTGCCCAGTATTCCTGGCTCGCCGCGAGATCGGCAAGTACGCCGTCGCTCAGCCCGCGGTAGACCTCCTGCCACGCTCCGGCATCTGCACTATAAAGAGCGCTGCCGAGGTGCGTGTAGGCAAGCAGACAGGCCGAGTAGCAGTAGTCGGCGTCACCGTATTCAAGGCAGGCCAGCACCGCGGTGAAGTTTGCCTCCTGCTCGCGCGCCACGCCGCGCTGGTGCGACAGCTCATGCGCGATAGTCGAGGCGAAGAGCGCGCCGGGAAAGTCCGTGTTGACGTTCGCCTCCGCCGTAAACGGGAAGAAAAAGCCCGTGAAGTTCAGATAGCTCATCACGCGCGAAAAGTGTACGCCCTTCGCGCGGATGTCCGGCCCCTCAAGGCAGGGAAACTCCTGCTCGACAGCTTTGAAGACCTCGTCCGAGCGCGCCAGAAGCGCCGCGAGGTCGGCGGCGTACTGCCCGTTTTCGTCGCGCTCCACCTCACGTCCGTACTGGTTGAGCAGGTCGGCAAAGTATACCGTCACTGTCTCAAGCTGCTCAGCGGATATTTCCCCGCTCTCAAGCCCGCTTGCGTCGAGGAAGCTGTCGCCGTAGTAGTACGTGCCCCACAGCAGGCAGAACAGCGCGTAAACCGTGAGCCCCGCCGCGAGCAGCCGCAGCACCAGCGTGTAGAGCCTTTTCAGCCGTCCCGGACGCGCGATGAGCAGCACCAAGGTGACGAGTATGTACCCCACTATGCACGCGGCGAATATGCCTATAAGCAGCTCCGCCAGCGAGAACTCAAACTTCGACGCAAAGGCCGCCATGAGCCGATGCAGCGGGCGTATGACTTTCTGCGACATAGCCTGCATCAGCGCATAGTTTCCCCGCAGCATAAGGTGCAGCGCGATAACGAGCGCGCTTATCATGGCGATGATGTGCGCCGCCGGGCAGAGCCTGTATAACTCGGCAAGCCCGCGTCTTTTTCTTGTTTCGGTACTCATGACACCATAATACTACAAACCCCGCCCCGCGGCAAGAAAGAATAGTTGGAAAAGCACCGCGCCGCTGCCGGGGGCAGCATTGTATTCACGCTTGAAAATGTATTGCAGGCCGGCGCAATATACTGTAAAATAACCTTGATATCAAACGGAGGTAAAGGTATGTACGACTGGAACGGCAACGGTCAGATCGACCCCATGGATCAGTTCATAGACTATATGGTTTTTCAGGAAGTCATGGGCAGAGGCAGCAATGATGAGGATGACAGTGAGGATGACGAGGACGATTAAAAAGATGGGTGTACCCGTTTTATGCGGGTACACCCATCTTTTTGTTTAGAGTCAAAGTTTAATCCCGGTTCTTTTAATGACGATAGGTGAAGAAAACTCTTCCTTGATCTCAGGGTAATCCTCTCTGTAATGGCTGCCCCGACTTTCTTTCCTCTGCTCCGCAGCAATGGTCATGACATACGCCGCATTTAACTTGTGGTACAGCTCAAGATTTCCGCGGCACATCACTGGTTCGTTGTTCGGTAATCCGGCATCCGGCAGATTCTTGAACGCATGTTTGATTTCGTAATTCTCCAATTCGACACCCCCTTAGAACGCAAAAAGGCCGGGGCCTTTGATTTCTCAAAAGCTCCGACCTTACCGATTTAATATTCTGTTGTCTATTCAATTCACCTGCTTATCTCTCGCTCACAACATCCAACAACTCACAGATAAACTCTGAAATCCCGTTAAGCGGCGGTTCGAGTCCGGTCAGTCGCTCAAAAACAGAGTTTGTCATCAATGGAAAAATAAAAAGCTTTCCGAGCTGAAAAAGCCCGGAAAGCCTTGATGGCACTGCATTGGGAGCAGTGTCATCAAAATTGGCTGACCATGATGGTGCTGGTGGCCGGACTCGAACCGGCATACTGTTGCCAGCGAGGGATTTTAAGTCCCTTGTGTCTACCATTTCACCACACCAGCAGGTGTATATAACAATTTACCACTCATTGGCCCGATAGTCAAGTCATGGGTGCAAAGGAACTTTTTTACAAAAGCTGCGTCTATATACCCGATCGACAGATCCAAAACGGAATGCGGAGGTACATGAATGCAGCAAGCTGTTTCACTGATGCTCACCGGTATATGGATGCTGGTGCTGATAAATGAAAGCGAGAGAATGACCGCGCTGCCCGATACGAAGTCCCCGGCTTATATCGACGGCAAAATAGAATCGCTGCCGAACGACAGGGACGCTGAAACCTGAATACACCCACAGCTATGAAGCCCGGAGTGATTCGGGCTTCAATTGCGTTATTGTTGCTCTGACATTACACGTCCGCGTCGCGCAGGACTTTACCGGCCATCACGCGCGTACCGAGCAGCCAGACGATATCGTTATCCTGAATGGTCATATTGACATCCGGCTGGACAATGGGCAGGTTGCCGCGCTGCAGGCCGAGGATCATGCAGTCATAGTTCTCGCGGATACCGCTGTCCTTTATGCTGCGCCCGTCAAGTGAGTCGCCCTTGTCGACGTGCAGCGCATAGGAATACAGGCCGCCCTCCGCCTCAATCTCGGAGCTGGTATACTCCCTGAGCGTCGGCGCGTCGGTGCGCTCCTCAAGACCAAGGCTGAGACGCAGCGTGCGCAGGTTCTCCCGCTCGCCGACGACATAGACAGTGTCCCCGGCGGCAAGCGCCGTGTTCCCCGCGGGCATGTTCTTTCTGCGCTTACCGTGGACAAGCTTTATAACATTGACGCCGAAGCGACGACCCCAGCCGAGATCCTTGAGGCTCTGTCCGGTAAAGCCGGCAGGCAGAGAGAAGGAATCCACGCAGAGCTTTTCATCGAGCCACTGCTCGTATTCGCCGCTTTCGGAAAAATGCTGGAGCTGGCGCTCATTGAGGTTCGTAAGGAAGCGCGCTTCAACATTGAGGTATGCCGAGGCAAGCCAGCCCATGCGCGAGGCGAGCAGCAGCGCCGCGACTATGACCGGCAGCAGCCACGCGCTGCCGATACCGGCGATGTTCCGAAGCGGAATGAATGCGATGAGGGCGATGAGCAGTATCCTTATCCCGGACAGCGCCATGAGCGGCAGGCGGAAGCTGCGCTTTTTCATCCACAGTACCGTATACTGCGGGGAGCGCGTATCGAGCATGGGGCGGATGAACAGCGCCATGCCGAGATAGATGCCTGCGAGCGTGACGGCCTTTGCGGCAGCGTCCGACGGCAGCGCGGTCTCGAGCAGCGGCAGCAGCCAGTACCGGCCGATGATCCCGATGCCGACCATTATGACGCCGTAGAGCGCGACGGTGCGGATATAGCGGCTGAGGAAAGCAGACCAATCGCTGTCCTGCTCTTTCTCGCTCTGCTCCTCATCGGTGTAGCGTTCGAGCTTCTTGGTCAGCTTATCGGGCAGGATCTTTACGACGAAGGCATATATATTATCGCTGTGCTTGATGAAAAACGGCGTTGTCAGAGTCGTGATGACGGAGACGGCGATGATGATAGGATAGATATAGTCCGCGATAACGCCGAGGGACAGGCCAAGGCTCGCTATGATAAAGGCAAATTCACCGATCTGCGCAAGCGAGCAGCCGCAGTGAACAGCATTCTTCAGGCTCTGCCCGGAGAGCAGCACCCCCATCGAGGAGAAGAACAGCTTGCCGACGATGGTAACAAGGGTGAGGACAAGGATCGGGACGATGTATTTCACTACCATGGCGGGGTCGAGCATCATGCCGACCGAGATGAAGAACACTGCGCCGAAGAGATCCTTTACCCCCTGCGTCAGATGCTCCACGCGCTCGGCATGTACCGTGCCCGCAAGCAGCGAGCCTGCGAGGAATGCGCCGAGAGCCGAGGAGAAGCCGAGGGCATCGGCCAGGAGCACCATACCGAAGCACAGGCCGAGGGAGACGACCAGCAGAGTCTCATCGCTCATAAGAGGCGAAGCCTTGTTGAGCAGCGTCGGCAGCAGGTAGATGCCGAGGATAAGCCAGAGCGCGAGATACAGCACCAGCATGCCGAGCTTGAGCGCAAGCTCCATGCCGGAGATGCCCTGCCCGACGGAAATGGTCGAGAGGATTATCATCATGAATATTCCCGCGATATCCTCAATGACCAGCGTGCCGAACACAAGCTGGGCAAAGCGCTCCTTCTGGACGCCGAGGTCATCAAAGGCCTTGATGATGATAGTGGTGGAGCTCATGGAGAGCATGCCGCCGAGGAAGACGCTGTCCATCGTGCCCCAGCCGAGCGCCTGACCGACAAGGTAGCCGAAGAGCAGCATGCCGCCGACCTCGGTCAGGGCGGTTATGATAGCCGTGCCGCCGACGCTCACGAGCTTATGGAGATTGAACTCCAGCCCAAGGCCGAACATGAGGATTATTATGCCGATCTCGCTCCATGTGCTTATGGATGCGCTGTCGGTGACGTTGAAGAAGAACGGCATATACGGGCCGATCAGGAAGCCCGCGAGTATGTAGCCTAAGACGAGCGGCTGATTCAGCTTTTTGAAAATGACGGTGACGATGCCGCCGGTAAGAAGTATGACAGCAAGGTCGGAAATAAGTTCAGGCAGATGCAATATTAGTCCTCCGTTTCTGCCGCCGCGGCTTTTACCTCTGCCCGGCGGCTGGTTGAATTTATGATACTATTATACTAAATTTTACCCTCCGCGCACAATGGCAAGCCTGTGAATTCTTTGTTAAGATATTTGGCCGTCAAGTCCTTGAAGAAAGCGGGCAAATGAATTATAATCGTGCTCATAGAAATAAAACCACGCAACAGCGCGGATCATCGGAGCGTGATGATATGAGCAAATTCAAGGCTTTTCTGAAGAAAAAGGACATAACCGTGACATGGCAGAGATACGGCATTGAGGCACTCGGCGCGATGGCGCAGGGGCTTTTCTGCTCACTGCTCATCGGCACGATAATAAAAACGCTGGGCACACAGCTCGGCGTGCAGTTCATCACGGATATAGGCACCTACGCCATGGCTGTCTCCGGCCCGGCAATGGCAGTCGCGATAGGCTACGCGCTTAAATCGCCCCCGATGGTGCTGTTTTCGCTCGCGGCGGTCGGCTGGGCGGCAAACGCCGAGGGCGGCGCGGGCGGCCCGCTCGCGGTGCTGATAATAGCCATCGCCGCCGCGGAGTGCGGCAAGGCCGTTTCCAAGGAGACGAAGGTCGACCTGCTCGTCACGCCGGGCGTGACGATACTCGTCGGCGTCGCGCTGGCAAAGCTCATCGCGCCGCCGATCGGGACGGCGGCAAACGCGCTCGGCCTGCTGATAATCGAGGCGACGAACCTGCGCCCGTTCTTTATGGGCATTCTGGTGTCGGTGATAGTGGGCGTCGCGCTCACGCTGCCTATCTCCTCGGCGGCGATATGCTCGGTGCTCGGCCTGACAGGGCTTGCCGGCGGCGCTGCCGTGGCCGGCTGCTGCGCGCAGATGGTGGGCTTCGCGGTCATCTCTTTCAGAGAGAACGGCTGGGGCGGCATCGTGTCACAGGGGCTGGGAACATCGATGCTGCAGATGAGCAACATTCTGAAGAACCCGCGGATATGGATCGCGCCGACGCTGGCCTCGGCTGTATCTGGGCCGCTCGCGACCTGCCTTTTCAAGCTCCAGATGAACGGCGCGCCGATAAACTCCGGCATGGGTACCTGCGGAATGTGCGGGCCGATCGGCGTGATAACCGGCTGGTTCGAGCCGTCCGAAGCCGCGCTCGCGAGCGGCGCCGCGGCGATAACGCCGGGCGCGTTCGACTGGATAGGCCTTGCGCTGATAGCCATCGTCCTGCCGGCGGTGCTCTCGTTGCTCTTCAACGCCGTACTCAGGAAGCTCGGCTGGGTACGCGACGGCGACATGAAGCTGTCGTGAGGCGAAATAAATTAATTCCCTGCACACGAAAACTGTGCAGGGAATTTTTGTATATGCGGTTCTTTTTGTGCTGCATCATGAGATTGGGATAAGCTCGGGCAGGAAAACTGTATTCCTCCAGCTTTCTGCTGTCTCCATATACTGTTCAAAAGAGATACGTTCGTCACCCCTGTAAGCAATGATATTCCCAGATTCGTCCACGCCGTCTGTCCGCATACTGTCCTCTGCGGTAAGCTGTCCGCCGCTGTACAACAGCAAACAACTCGAACTGTTTGAAGCTCCGCCAGAGCCTTCATTATAAATATAGCCGTCCGATGTCAGCTGATAGCGGTTCCGTGCCCAGCCTGAAAACACGGTTCTGACTTCGCCGTCTATGATCGTATGCATCGAGTAGATAATTCCCTGATCTGCGCCGTACCATACCTCGCCCGTTGCGCTGACAAACAGTTCGGGTATCCCATCCCAGTCCATGTCTCTGAGGAAATAACCAAATGTTGTGCTAAACTCGTTTCCAATACAGTCCCGGCAGCTTCCAAGTCCAAGATAACTATACGCAGCGACCTGCTCGCTGTCAAAGCCATAGTTCATGACTGCTCTGTAATAAGCAAGAATATCTGCATACTCGCTGAGAATATCGGTGACTGTTATTAAAGCCGGGTCTGTAACTGCGCTTGTCCCCGCGCCGTCAAACCTCGCCTGTATTGTCCAGCCGTCCATCTCAAGAGGTATATTCCGGAGCGCGATCGTATCCTCAGGCAAAACTTCTACTTCAAGTCCCGGAAGCTGGAGCGTTACTTCTTCTGCGTCGAATGTCTCGCCTGACGGGTTCGTGAAGAGCCACTCAAGGCTTTCTGCATTTTCAGCATGGGCGATAAACCATGTCTTTCCTTCCGGAACAACACTTTCCCCGGATGGACTTTTCGTTATCATCACTGGCACAGCCGGCTTCTGAGACGGTGTTGGCAATGGGGTCGGTGTAGGAATCTCTGTAACAGGCAGTGTCGTTTCTGGCAACGGCATGGTTTCTATCGTGGTCGGCGATTCACTCGTCTTCGGCAAATCAGTATTCTGCACATTCGTTCCATAACCTGACAGGAACAAACATACCAGAGCTGCAACAATGGGTTTTACATTAGCAGACATTTTCATCTCTCTTTACTCCAAGCTGCGTGTTTTGAGCATTTATCAATGATGCTTTGATGTTATCACAAGTTCAGTGTAAAAACAACATAATATTTTTGTAAAGAGCTTCCATCTTACTTGCCCATGAGCACTAACGAAGTTCTCCAACTTTGCTTGGTTATCATCGGTATTTGTAACCTGTTTATACAGGCAAAAAAGAAGTAATCGCCGTTCCCTCGGAAAGTCCGGCGATTACTTCAAAGCACTTATAGGGAGCTGACCGTCAACCGGCAGCGCCTTTTTTGTAATTTCATTATACAGCCCTCTCGGTGCTTTTGTCAAGCGCTGATCGGGCTGTTTGTTTGAGGACAAAAATAATCCAGATACCTTTCGATATCTGGATTATTGGCACGCCGTAAGGGATTCGAACCCCTGACCTTCTGGTCCGTAGATCGAAAAAGTTCTTCTCACGCTCTTTCGTTGTTTGCCAAAACCATTGATTTTACTCGGTTTTTTGCATGTGCGCTTGTCATATCTTCCCGTATCTTTTGGCGCACACGCATATCCTTGTGCGCTAAATGTGCGCCAAATTTTGGAACGCTTTTCCCGCTCTCACTCTTGCAATCTGTCGAAAGCTATGATATGCTGTCGACGGTGCGAAAGCACTAAGGCGCTGCAAGGCAACGGTAGGCGGTTAGCTCCCTGTACTTACGGGGGCAGCTTCTTGCCCCCTGATCTGAAAGGGGGGCTGCTCATGAGTACGGACGAAGTTCTCCAACTTTGCTTAGTAATCATTGGTATTTGCAACCTGTTCATACAGGCAAGTAAAAAGAAGTAACCGCCGTTCCCTCGATAAGACCGGCGATTACTTCAAAAGCTATCTAGGGAGCTGACCGTCAACCGGTAGCGCCTTTTTGCATGTTCATTATACAGCCCGCTCGGTGCTTTTGTCAAGCGCTGAGACGGGCTTTTCTTTTGCTCCGGAGCAGGAACCGGCGGCGTGCTGGAGGCTGCCGTGAGCGGGAGTCAGCGCGGGAAAGCCCCGCCGCGCGTCCGTCCTGCCGCGTCTGCCCGTGTGTCGTGCTTCGGCGGTGTCGCTGCATACCTGAGAGCGGGCGCTGCTTCTGCGGCCTTGTGGCGCGTCCTGCGCCGCCATGAGTGGGAGCCAGGGCAAAACCCGAAAGCGTATTCGGATTTACTCGCCCTGCTCGATGCAGCAAGGGAGCGGGCATAAAAACAGGAAGCACTTTACCCGTCCGCCAATAAGGGGTGGGCGGGAGTGCTTCCATGTGTTCATTATAAAGGGCAGGGCAGCACTTGTCAAGCTCAGAGCGGGAGAGCGTAAAAAGAAGCATACCCGCACACCTCCACCAATAAGGGGCGGGGGCGTGTCGAATACGCTTCCAAGGGTTATTATAATGCCGTGCCGGGTGCCTGTCAAGCCCGGAGCGGGAACGGGTTTACTCCCGCTCGCTTTTGTCGCGCGCGATCTGGTTATCGATCGCGCGGCTGATGAATCCATTCACGCTTTCGCCCATGCTTTCGGAATGAGCCTTGATAATCTCTTTTTTCCCTTTGGGGAGGGCAATTGAGAGTCGGTCAAGATTTGCGCTGTCCCATTTTTGGTTTGCTTTCTTCCGTGCATCTGAATATTTACGATCTGCCATTTTCTACGTCCTTTCTTGCGGTGGGGCGTTTTTATCTTGGACGCTCCTTTTTCCAGCATACACATTATATCACGGCAGCAGGACACTTATCAAGTACAAAAGTATACGAATTTTACACTTAATAATTGTATGCTTTGCCAATTGCTTTTACACTTAATAAGTGGTATTATATAGACAGTTAAGAGAGATAAACAGCCGGAAACAGACGGGAAACGGCCCCGAAACAGACTCTGGAATCTCCCCGAAACCAAAGCCCCGTGAACTGCTGGAAACGCACAGGAACCGGCCTTGAAACAACTCAGGAGCGGGAAAAAGAAAAGGAGAATACAACATGAGCACACAGGAAATCGAAAGAAAGATCAGGCTGCTGCGCGAAATGCAACGCATGGCGGAGGAGGCACAGACCGAGGCCGACGCACTCAAGGACGAAATAAAGGCGTATATGGGCGATTCGGAGGAGCTTTACGCCGGTGAGTACAAAGTCACATGGAAGCCCGTGGAGAGCTCCAGAATCGACACGGCGGCCTTGAAGAAGGCTCTCCCGGAGCTTGCGGCGCAGTTCACCAAAACCGCGACGACCCGCCGCTTCTGCATCGCATGAGAAAAGCCCCTTGCCTGAACGCCGACCAAAGCAACAGGCAAAGAGCTTATAAGGCCACCCGGAGCGGGTGTGTATAGATTATATTGCGCCCGCTCCATTACGTCAAGGAGGATCATAGACATGACAGAATCTTTTATCCAGAATACCCCGGTGCCGGCAGCCCTGTCTCTGGAAGAGCAGGAGCGGGAGGCGGAGATCAGGAAGATATACAGGCTGCTCCAGTCCCTGAGTCTGAAGAAGCTCCAGAACCTGTATTTCCTTGTGCTGTATATGTGAGGAACGGGGCACATGAGGATCCCCGAAGCTCCCCCGCGCGCGCGTATATACGCGGAACGTCAGGTTTTCTCAGGTTTTCCGCTCCAACTCTTGGCGCCGTGTGCCTGAAGCAGCCCGCCTCTGTCGCTGATTGCGCAAGCGTGAAATATAGTCTCCAGAGCGGGGCAATTCCCGCTCTGATTTTTTCCCTTTTTAGGGACTCCGATTTCTCCGGATTTATCTTGCCTCTTCACAACGCTCGAAACCGTTCAAAACACTGAGCTTTTCCCGCTCTACCAGCTTCAAACTGTACGCGATTTCACGGATGAAATCTCCGTGCCACCGTTTGGCCGTTGCCTCGCTGACTCCGGACAGCTTCAGCGCCGCACCGGGGAGGTTATACCGCGTGTTTGCCCAATACATCAGCCGTATAAGCTCCAGGCGCTGTTTTGCATCGCGCTTTTCCTTTGTGGCCTGTATGGCCTCTTCAACCGCGCGGCGCTCTGACGCGCGCTGACAATTCGGATAGCGGTAAAGGATCAGCTTTATATAACCCCACCAATCATACCTCGGTTTGCTCATAGAATAACCTCCTGCTTCAATGTCCCGCTCCGGGCAGACATCATAGCAGAGGGCGCATACCCCGGCCTTATACCGTTGACTCGAAGCTGAATATTTTCAGCGTCTCTTCCGGCTTGCCGTATACCGCGCGGCGGCTGGTAAAGGAAACTTCGCTCGGAAGTCCGTCGTCGCCCGGATTGAAAATGATATCCACATAATCTTCACCGCAGTTTATGATTCCCTTTGCCATCTGGTAAAAATCCGATGCTGAGAGCGTGAACTTTCTGATATTGACTTCCATGGTTAACCTCCAAAATCTTGTTATGTGGCCGTCTGTGGCCTCTCTGATCGTGTTTGTCCGCCTCGGCGCGGCGTGGTATCTCCCGCTCCGAGCGGGTATGTATGGCTGCTGTCGGCCTTTGAGCCGGGGTCATAATACCGCACGTACTGAGACGCGCCCCGTGTATAAGGCGCTCTGTAAAGCAGCGTGCAGCCGCGGGGGACGCGCATTTCGGACTCGGCATATCTGACGATCTCCACCGGCGCAGACACTGCCGGGGGCGTCAGATTGCGCGAGAGCGTGTATCTCTTGGCGTTCTGGATATAACGCACCTGACGGATAAGGTATTGTGCAAGCGCCGTGAAATCGCCGTTGACATGGTACAGCTCTTCCTCCATGACAAAGCCCATCCGTGCCCACTTGGTCATGCAAACCTTGAGCGCAGCGCGGTTGATGATCACATGATGATGCAGCCGTACCGGCTTTCCCGTGTCTCCGTCCATGTCGGACGTGATCCCGATATAGCGGAGCTCGATAGTGCCGACGTCGTACCGAACGCGGCGAACGAAGTTTTCAAGCTCTTTCTGTGCAGCCATGAAAAGCGCGTCTGCCTCGCTCCGGACACCGGCGGCCATGAGCTGCGCTGCTCTCGCTTGCAAGCGCTCATACCCCCGCTCTGAATAGGTGAGAAGTAAATGCACATCTTCCTCAGCGGAGAAATTGTTGTTCAGCCACCGGGCGAGCTCCCGCTCCGCGTTGTCAGATGCGCGGGAGGCGCGGGCGATCTCCTTCTTGCGCTCCCTCTTCGTTGTCCCTGCCGGAACGTGGGCGGGGAATTTGGTTTTCTCGACTATTCCGTTTTTGCAGATATACTTTCGGGTCAGCCATATCACCGCCGTACTGCTCATGCTCCCTCTCCTTTTCTGGTTTCGTCCTAAACCGTGCCGTTATCGAGATAGGAAGAAGCGCCGCCGCGCCGAGGCGAAATCCCGCTCCCTCGTGATCGAGGGAACAGGATTTTCAAATCAGAAGCTGTCTATACGCTGCTGGCCGGTTATTTTGTCCAGCACATTCCCCAGCGCCGTTGCCGTGGCCGTGATCTCATGCAAGCGGCCTTTGAGCGAACGCAGATACTCTTCAAGCTGTTTTGCGTCCTCAGCAATGTAATAGCCCGGTGTTTCTCCGGTCGACGCGCAGATCGGGACACCTGCACAGCGCAGCTTCTGGATTCTCTTCGCGATTTCCCGCGGCGTAGAATCGAGCATTTTTGCCAGAACTGCCCCGGTGACGGGACTGTCGGGGCCGAGCGGGATATAATCCCGAAGCTCCCCTTGCTCTGACATTGAGCTTGTGATATACTGATCAGCGGGAATTGCGATTTCTTCAAAGGGGTTTCGCGTTTCTCTGTCCCGCTCCGGTGTTGCCGCACCTGAGCGGGCTTTTTCTTTGTCGAGGCTCATTGCATTGCCTCCTGATGTTCCAGCGCTGGAAACGGCACGATATTTGAGCCGTTCAGGAAGCTTTCCAGCACTTCGAGATTGACGAGGTACTTACCGCCGACACGCACCGCGGGGAGCTGCCCTGTCGTCACCAGACGCCGCAGCGCGGTCTTTGTGAGCGCCGTTTCGGGGTCCCGCTCCATGATCCATGCGTGCGCTTGGTCTAATGTCCTCATGCGCGGCATATCAAGACACCCCCTCGGCGGAGATTTCATCGATAAGGTTAATAATGCGCACTTTCTCTTCGTCCGGAAGCTCATGTCTCAATTTCCGCGACAAGCTATAGTCTGCGATTCCCAACTTATCGGCAATTTGCCAGATACGAACCTTTTTCTCCGCTGCATACTTTTTTATTTCGCCATTGTTCATTTTGCTTGCCTCCAAATTGTTGTTGCAATTATTTCTTGCTCGTGTTATAGTATATATGCCGCAACAGCAATGTGCAATGATTTTTTGCCAAAATTCTAAAAGCGCAACAGATTCTTGCTAAAACGGGGTGAATTGATATGCCACGCAAGCGCGAAACATTACCTGAAAACTATAATGCAGATTTCCCTAAACGATTACGCGAGCTTTTGGCCGAAAATGGTAAATCACAAAAAGAGCTTGCCGAAGCCATGGGTAAGACTCGACAGGCTATCGGCTATTATGCAGATGGTTCTTCCTCCCCCGATTGGGAGGCTCTAAAATTCATTGCTAATTATTTTGAGGTTTCCGCAGATTATCTATTAGGGCTCAGTGATGTAAGGAGTCCTGAGGTAAATATGCAGATAGTGTGTAATTATACTGGACTTTCAGAAGATGCTATCCTTGTTTTGCGAGATGCGTTTACATCTGTTCATCATTACTGTGCGCTGAGTGACTTAATCGAAAGTGATGATTATTTGAATTACTATTTATGCAGAGTCCGTGAAGAAACCATCGCTTTAGATAAACTCTGTGAGGATTTGAAAGCAAACTTCCCAACTATCGAGCAGCTCAAATGCAACGCAATGAAATTCGCAGAGCCAGTTATAACCGCCAGAGAGCGCTTAGAAGTTGCTTTGTATCGTTTATCAGACGCCCTCACATTTGATGTAAACGAGTTATATTCATCAAGAAACGCTTTATATGAGGCTACAGAACTCATAGATGAAATTTTTATCAGCGTCTCTGACCCAGCGCCCATCAACACAGGAGATACACCCGATGGCGAACATAAAGAGGATTGACGGCAAGACCGGCACGGCCTTTAAGATCACAGTCACCAAAGGCCGCGATCTGGACGGAAAACAGATACGTCATTACCGGACATGGACGCCCGCTCCCGGAATGACAGAAAGGCAAATGGAGAAAGCCGTGCGGTGTGCAGCTATGGACTTTGAGCGGGAGATTTCCCAAGGGTATCAGGCAGACGACCGGCAGAGCTTCGCAGAATATGCCGAGTACGTGCTTGACCTGAAGGAGCGGAGCGGGTGCAAGACGCGCACGGTGCTTTCATACCGGGAGCTGCTGCGCCGCATAAACCCGGCGATCGGACACATGAAGCTTGCGGACATCCGCCCGCTGCACCTAAACCGCTTTTATAAGTCTCTGGCCGCCGAGGGCGTGCGCAGAGCGGGCACGAAAGCCCGGTTGACCGGAGACATGGCCGCCGTGCTGAAAGAGCGCGGAATGACCCACAAGGACGCAGCAGAGGCCGCGGGCATATCCCCGGCGACTGTGGACGCCGTCTGTCTCGGACGCACGGTATCAAAGGAGTCGGCAGAGAAGCTCTGCACCGGCCTGAAGCTCCCGCTCGCGAAGTATTTCGTAATGGAGCAGGACACGCGCCCGCTCTCAGGTAAAACAATACTGGAGTATCACCGCTGCATACACGCTATACTTGCTCAAGCGGAGCGGGAAATGCTTGTATCTTACAATGCGGCTGCAAAGGCAACGCCGCCGAAGCCCGAACGCCGGGAGGTAAACTATTTCCAGCCTGAGGAGCTGCCGCGCATACTCGACGCGCTGGACGAAGAGCCTATCAAATGGCGCGCGCTTGTGAATCTCCTCATTGTCACCGGCTGCCGCCGTGGGGAAATAGCCGCCCTCAAGTGGGCAAAGGTCGATTTCAAAAACAGCAAGATCACCATAGACTCGACGCTGATATACACCCCTCAGACCGGCATACAGGAAAACGCCACCAAGACGCGGGACGTGCGATATCTGAAGCTGCCCGCCGAGACTATGGCACTGCTGAGGAGTTACCGGCAATGGTGGGTAGAGCTGCGCTTCAAGAACGGCGACCAATGGGCAGGAACTGATTACCTGTTTGTCCAGAACGACGGCAAGCCCATGAACCCGGACACGATCTCCGCTTGGGTCTCCGCCTTCTCCGTCCGCCGCGGACTGCCGCACATCAACCCGCACGCTTTCAGGCACACAGTGGCCTCCGTGCTTATCAATAACGGGCAGGACATCGTTACCGTTTCCCGGAGGCTTGGCCACTCCCGCACATCTACCACGCTCGACATATACTCTCACCTTATCGCCGAGGCCGACGCCGACGCCAGCGAGTGCATAGCAAACTCACTCCTCCGCCGACAGGCATAAGAGAGGGCAGCCTCCAGTATACAGGATCAGCAGAAAAGCAAAAACGGCTGCACTCCTTTTCCGGAGTACAGCCGTTTTTTCGGGCTTGTGCGCTAAATGTGCGCCAAATCGTGATTTTGGGGGAATGGCTATAAAAAGCGGAAAGCCTGTAACCATTGAGATTACAGGCTTTTTCGTGGCACGCCGTAAGGGATTCGAACCCCTGACCTTCTGGTCCGTAGCCAGACGCTCTATCCAGCTGAGCTAACGGCGCATTTAGGCTCTCACCTGAGAGCTTGTTTATATTAGCACAGTCGGAAGAATAATGCAATACCTTTTTTCAATTTTATTGGAAAAATTTTGTCTGGCTGCGTTCAGCCGCGCTTTTACCAGCCCATGGAATCGCAGACGGAATCGGCGATGTCGCCGACTGCCTTGAGAGTACGGCCGACTGCGCTCTTCATGGGGTGCTTCTTGGGACGCATCGCGATCATGGCCGCGCTGCCGACGATCAGCCCCATACCCATACCGACATAGAAATTTCTTTTATTCATTTTTTACACCTCCATAATCAGGTATCTATATTATGTGCGCAAAATGCGTTGATACATCGAGGCAAATTGTGGTAGAATAAAGGCATGAAACAAGTATCAGTCAAATCGGAGGGATATATATGAGCGTAAGAATACTGGCGGTCGGCGACGTGTGCGGCCAGCCGGGTCTGGATTTTTTGGAAAAGCGCCTGAAAGAATACAAAAAGGAACAAAACATCGCCTTTGCCGTCGTCAACGGTGAAAATGCAAACGTCGTCGGCATCACGCCGCGGCAGGCCGATGCGATCCTCCGCGCCGGCGCGGACGTCATCACGCTCGGCAACCACACATGGACGCGCACGGAGCTTCAGCCCTATCTCGACGAGCGGCGCAAGATCCTGCGCCCGGCAAACTTCGGCCCGCAGTGCCCCGGACGCGGCATCAACGTATACTCCACGCCCTTCGGTGATGTCTGCGTGCTGAACTTGATGGGGCGCTTCACGCTTGACAGCAACACCGACAATCCCTTTGTAATTGCCGACGGGTACATGGCCGAGATAAAGGAGAAGATCATCCTTGTGGACTTCCACGCCGAGGGCACGAGCGAGAAACGCGCGATGGGCTATATGCTCGACGGCCGCGCCTCCGCGGTCTGGGGCACGCACACCCATGTGCAGACCTCGGACGCGTGCGTGCTGCCTAAAGGCACGGGCTACATCACCGACCTCGGCATGACGGGAGCGGTACACTCCGTGCTCGGCGTCGACCCGGAGCAGAGCATAGGCAAGTTCATGGGCGACCCGCCGCGCCGCTACGAGGCCGCGAAGGGGCCGGCAAAGCTTGAGGGCTGCATATTTGAGATAGACCCGGAGACGGGCAGGTGCCTGAGCGCCGAAGGGATAAGACTGACATGAGCAAGATAAAAATTCTCCATGCCGCCGACCTGCATCTGGACTCCCCGTTTGAGGGGCTCCCGGCAGGCAAGGCCGCAATACGCCGCGGAGAGCAGCGCGCGCTGCTTTCGCGGATCGCCGAGCTTACGCGCCGTGAGGGCGTGCAGCTGGTGCTGCTCGCGGGCGACCTGCTCGACAGTGAAAATACATACTACGAGACCGGCGAGGAGCTTTGCCGCTCGCTGAGCCAGATAGCAGTGCCGGTATTCATCTCCCCCGGCAACCACGATTTCTATTCGCCGAAATCCGTCTACGCGCGCCTCAAGCTCCCGGAGAACGTGCATGTGTTCACCTCCGGGGACATTGAAGCCGTCACGCTGCCGGAGATAGGTGTGCGTGTGTTCGGTGCGGCGTTCACCGATAAGCGCAGCGGAGCGATGCTGCGCGGCTTCCACGCCGAGCGCAAGGACGGACTACTGAACATTCTGTGCATCCACGGCGACGTAGGCGTCAGGGACTCGGTCTATGACCCCATAAGCGAGGACGAGCTCAGAGCCAGCGGCATGGACTACGCTGCGCTGGGGCACGTCCACAAGGCCAGCGGCCTTAAAAAGGCCGGGGACACATGGTACTCATGGCCTGGCTGCCCGGAAGGGCGCGGCTTTGACGAGACTGGCGAAAAGACCGTGAGCCTCGTCACCCTCGGCGACGGCGAATGCAGCCTTGAGCCCGTGTGCATCGCGAGCCGCCGGTACGAGATACTGAAGATCGACGTCACGGGCACCGATCCGCTGCTCGCGATCCACACCTCGCTGCCTGATGAGACGGTGAAGGACGTCTACCGCATCATCCTCACGGGCGAATCGGACACGAGCCCCGACCTGAGCCGCCTGCACTATAACCTTGAGGAGCTGTTCTTCGAGCTTCAGCTGCGCGACGAGACGCGGCTGCGCCGAAGCGTATGGGAACGCGCGGGGGACGACACTCTGCGTGGGCTCTTCCTCAAAAAGCTCCGGACAAAATACGACGCGGCGCGCGACGATGAGCAGCGCCGCCGCATAGAGCATGCCGCCCGCTGGGGGCTCGCCGCGCTCGACAACATGGAGGAGGTCGCAAAGCATGAAGATCAATAAGCTGACTGCGTCCTTCGGCAAGCTGGAAAACGAGACGCTGAGCCTGCACGACGGGCTGAACGTTATATACGCGCCGAACGAGAGCGGCAAATCCACATGGTGCGCGTTCATCATGGCGATGCTCTACGGGGTGGATTCCTCGGAGCGCGCCCGCGCAGGCTACCTGCCCGACAAGCTGCGCTACGCCCCGTGGTCGGGCGCACCGATGGAGGGCAGCATGGAGCTGACCGCCGACCGGCGCGACATTACCATCACGCGCAGGACGCGCACGAAGAGCGCGCCGATGCGCGACTTCACAGCGGTGTACACCGGCAGCAGCGTTCCGGTGAAGGAGCTCAACGGCAGCAACGCCGGGGAAATGCTGACGGGCGTATCGAAGGACGTGTTTCGCCGCAGCGCATTCATCGCGCAGGGTACGGTCGCCGTATCGGGAAGCCCGGAGCTTGAGAAGCGGATAAACGCGATAGTCTCCACCGGCGAGGAATCCGGCTCGTTCAGCGAGGCGGACGAGCGGCTGCGCGCATGGCAGCGCAAGCGGCGCTACAACCGTAAGGGCATGCTGCCGGAGCTTGAGGCTAAGATGGACGACACCCAGCGCCGGCTTGACGATATGGGCGGTTCTATCGGGGACGTCGAGTCCCTCGAAAAGCAGCTCGATGAGACGAAGGCGCGCTGCACCCTGCTTGAGCAGGAGGTCACGGACGCGCGCCGACGCCAGCGCCGCGAGGCGCTCGACCGGCTGAATGCCGGGCGCGCGGAGCTTCAGCGCAGCAGCGAGGAGCACGACGCGGCAATGACGCTGCTCTCGCAGCGGCGCGAGGAGCTGGGCGCAAGTCCCTTCGGCAGCCGTGAGCCGGGAGAGCTTGACGCGGAAGTGCAGACCGACCTTGACGAGCTCGATGAGCTTCGCGCCGCGGCATCGAAGAAGCCGAAGCCCCTGTGGGGCGTATTGCTGATGGTGCTGGCAGTCGCAGCGGCGGCGCTGTACACGAGCCTTGACGTGCTCGCGTTCATGATCGCCGCGGCAGTGTTCTGCGTCGGCGCGATAGTGATGCTGCTGCGCTACGGCAAGGAGCGCAGCGCAGCGGCAGCGGCGCTTGAACGTCAGACAGTGCTGTTGAGGAAATACCAGGCGCGGTCATCCGGCGAGATAAAGGCGGCGCTGGAGGGCTACGAGCAGCTCTGGGAGAGCGCAAGGGACGCGGAGCAGCAGGAGCTGCACACGCGCCGCGCTTACGAAAACGCCCGCAATATGCAGAGCGGTCTTGAAGAGTCGGCACTGGGCGAGCTCGACTTTGCTTCCGGTGACTCCGAGGCCGCGCGGCTCGGACGTGAACTGACCGCGGCGCGCGGCGAGGCCGAACGCCTGAGTCAGCAGATCGCCGGGATAAACGGACGGCTCGCCGCGATGGGCGACCCGCTCGTCCTCTCCAGCAGCCTGAGCTGCATGAGGGAGGAGTACGAGCTCATCTGCGACGAGTACGACGCGATAAACCTCGCCATCGACACGCTGCGCGAGGCGGACGCCGAGATACAGAGCCGCTTCTCCCCGGAGCTGGGGCGCGTCGCCGCGGGCTATATGTCTGCCGTGACCGGCGGGCGCTATTCCGACGTGCTCATAAACCGTGACTTCACGGCGAAGGCGCGCACGAAGGACGACGTTGTGGCGCACGACGCGGAGTATCTGAGCGCGGGTACGCTGGATATAATGTATCTGGCGGTGCGCCTTGCGGTGTGCGAGCTTGCGCTGCCGGAGGGCGAGACCTGCCCGCTGATAATAGACGATGCGCTCGTAAACCTTGACGAGACGCGTCTTGAACAGGCAATGGCGCTCCTGCGCGAGATTGCGAAGGAGCGGCAGATAATACTCTTCAGCTGCCGCAGAACGGACGGCAGATAAGCGACAAACAGAAAGCGAGGCTTACAGATGAAATACGATTTTACAACAGTGCTCGACCGGCACGGCAAGGACTCTCTTGCCTTCGACAAGATACCCTTCGCAGGCGTGAAGCCCGACGAGGGCTTTGACTCGATTCCGATGTGGATCGCGGACATGAGCTTTGTCGCCGCGCCCCCGGCCATGGAGGCGATACTCAAGCGCATGGAGATGCCGAACTTCGGCTACTTCGCCCTGCCGGACGAATACTTTGACAGCATCATAAACTGGCAGCGCACGCGCAACGGCGTCGAGGGGCTGCTCCCGGAGCACATCGGCTATGAAAACGGCGTACTCGGCGGCGTGAGCTCGGCGGTGCAGAGCTTCACCTCGCCGGGGGACAAGATACTCATCCACTCCCCCACCTACGTCGGCTTCACGCACACTATGGACGACACCGGGCGCGTCATAGTCCACAGCGAACTCAAGCGCGACGAGAACGGCATCTGGCGCATGGACTATGAGGACATGGACAGGAAGATAAAGGAGAACAACATCCATTTCGCGATCTTCTGCTCTCCGCACAATCCCTGCGGCAGAGTGTGGGAGCGGTGGGAGATAGAAAAGGCGATGGAGGTCTACGCCGCGAACGACTGCATCGTCATCTCTGACGAGATATGGTCGGACATCATCATGCCCGGACACAAGCACATCCCGACGCAGTCCGTCTCCGAGGACGCAAGGAACCGCGTCATCGCCTTCTACGCGCCGAGCAAGACCTTCTCTCTGGCCGGGCTTGTCGGCTCCTACCATATCATCTATAACAAATACCTGCGTGACCGTGTCGTCCGCCGCGGCGAAATGAGCCATTACAACGAGTGCAACGTTCTGTCCATGCACGCGCTCATCGGCGCTTTCAGTCCGGAGGGCATGGAGTGGGCGAGCGAGATGTGCCGTGTCATTGACGAGAACCTTGAGTACGCCTGCAATTTCATAAACGCAAACTTCAAGGGAGTGAGCTGCCAGCGGCCGCAGGGGACATATATGCTCTTCCTCGACTGCGCGGGCTACTGCGCCGAGCACGGCATAAGCATAACGGAGCTTCAGCACCGCGGGGTGCGCTGCGGTGTTATCTGGCAGAACGGCGAGGACTTCATCTATCCCAAGTCCATCCGTATGAATCTCGCCCTGCCGAAGTCAAGGCTCATTGAGGCCTTCGACCGGCTGAAGAAGTACGTGTTTATCTGAAGGGAAAAGTTGGACTCGCCGCAAGGTGCTTGCAGTTTTGGCAGAGCTGATTTTTGTTCAGGCAAGGCAAAGCCCTTGGTAATACTTTGTGTATTGCCAAGGGCTTTAACGACGCATGGGCGGAAATCAGCCTGCCAAAATCGGTAGATCTAATGGTTCCCCCGTCGACGCGATCAGGGCTGCGGCATTGTGCCGCAGCCCTGATTTTTTGTTTATGCTTTTGTTTCGCTATGCCGTTTCGGCTCAGTCATTGCCGGTGCGGCGCTTCTTGTAGATCACTATTGCCGCGCCCGCGCATGCGAGGGACGCCGCCATGACTGCAATCCACAGACCGAGGTTGGATTCGTCGCCGGTCTTCGGTGCGCCCTTGCCGTCGGTGACGATGACTATCGCGGTGTCATTCAGCCACAGGTTCTCAAAGACGTATTCCTGACCGTCAATGGTGACGCCGGTGACATATGCGGTGTTCTCGATCTTTGTGCCGGTGGACAGGCCGGAGTTGAGTCTTACCCTGATCGTTGCCGTCGCGGACTTGCCGTCTGCGAGTCTTGCGATCGTCCATGAGCTTGTGCCGCTGTTGTATCCGCCGAAGCTGCTGGAATAGCGGACAGTGGACGGGAGGTAATCGAGCACGTTGACATTTGTCAGGTCAACGCCGGTGTTGTTGGTGACGGTGATGGTGTACTTCACGTAGGAGCCGGGAGTCGCGTAGGTCTTATCCGCGGTCTTGGTGATAGTCAGGCCGCCCCAGTTGATCTTGGTGTAGTTGATAACGATCTCGACGTTGATACCGTTGTCTGTTGCTGTCACAGTCTTTTCAACTACGGCTTTTCCATCACAGCTATAGCCAAAAACATCATAGCCGGACTGCGTGAACCTAACGGTGTAATCCCTGCCGGGAACTGCACTGACCTTTTCGGTGTAGGTCGCGGTCTTGTTCGTCGGATCCATCGTAAGTGCAATATTTACACCAT
>CEAZ01042698.1_pt1 | contig 27888 bp, 21 predicted proteins | sample 557361 | NCBI WGS metagenome assembly CEAZ01 (sample SAMEA3182074, study PRJEB8094) | gut metagenome | biome: human; feature: gut; material: Stool; isolation source: human stools | place: Canada | collected 2012-02-22 | reverse complement strand
AGGATTTTTTCTTCCGTAGGGGCGCACAGTGTGCGCCCATTTCTCTACCTCTACGCAGTTCTCGCCTACCCTGCTGCTACATATACGGTTTACTCTCCGCAGGCGCGACACAACAGTGTCGCGCAACTCGTTTGCGCGTTGTGATAGACGGCACCTGCGAATATTTTCTTGTGCCTGCGTTTCACCTTACCTCTCTTCACTCTAATCCTCAGCTCTGCACCAATGAAAAAGGAGAACCCACCCGGGTTCTCCTTTTTCATTACGCCATATCCTTGAGCAGACCATGCTTCTCATAGGTGGTGGTGCGGACGATCTTATTTTCCTCATCCACAAACACGACCTGCGGAGCATAGCCGTTCCTGACCTCCTCCGGTGTCAGCTGCGCGTACGCCATCAGAATAACCTTATCACCCACGCTGACACAGCGCGCCGCCGCGCCGTTCAGGCAGATCATACCGCTGCCTCGCTCACCGGCGATGGTATAGGTCTCAAAGCGGCTGCCGTTCTCAATATCCACGATGGCAACCTTCTCGTATTCGTAAATGCCGGCCGCATCCAGCAGATCGGCATCAACCGTGATCGAGCCGACGTAGTTCAGCTCGGCCTGCTTGACCGTTGCACGGTGGATTTTACCCTTGAGCATCTGTACTGTCATGACTTAGCCCTCCACCGAAAAGTTGTCGATCAGGCGCGTTTTGCCGATATAGACCGCCATAGCGATCAGTTCGCCGCCGTTGATCTCATGCACCGGCAGCATGGTCAGGCCGTCCACTGCGGAGACGTAATCAATACGCGCGAGCGGCTCCTGCTCGATAAGCGCACGCATGGCATTGACGATTGCATCCGCGTTTTTCTCGCCGTTCTGGACCAGCTCCTGGCCGAGCTTTACAGCACGCGACAGCACGAGCGCCGCCTTGCGCTCCTCTGCGCTCAGATAGGTATTGCGCGAGGACTTCGCCAGACCGTCTGCCTCACGGATGATCGGGCAGCCGACGATCTCAATGCCCATGGACAGATCGAGCACCATGCGGCGGATGATCGCCAGCTGCTGTGCGTCCTTCTGACCGAAGAACGCCTTATCCGGCGTTACGATGTTGAACAGCTTGGAAACGACCGTGCATACGCCGCGGAAATGAATCGGACGGGTCTTGCCGCACAGCTGACGCGGCATTTCGGACTGCACCTCAACAAAGGTGGCAAAGCCGTCCGGATACATCTCGGACACCTCGGGATGGAACACCATGTCACAGCCGCATTCGGTCAGCAGCGCACAGTCGTGCTCGAAATCACGCGGATAGGTCTCCAGATCCTCACCCGGACCGAACTGGGTCGGATTGAGGAACACGGACGCTACCGTGCGGTCGCACTGCTGCACGGACGTTTTGACCAGACTGGCGTGTCCTTCATGCAGATAGCCCATGGTCGGCACCAGACCGACGGTCAGACCCTGCTGTTTCCACTCGCGCACCTGTGCGCGTACTTCTGCGATGGTTGTTGCGATTTTCATTGTATATGCTCCTGTTTCTCTTAAAATTCAGCATCGAGTTTGGCGAGATATTCATCGCTGCAGTCAGACTTGACAAAACTCTGCTTTTCGGTCGGGAACGTGCCGTTCTGCACCTCGTTCATGTAAGTGCGGAACGCATCCACCATGCGCTCACCGATATTGTCGAACTGCTTGGCGAACTTGGGCGTGAAGTCCATGTTCATGCCGAGCATGTCCTGATAGACCAGCACCTGTCCGTCACAGCCTGCGCCCGCGCCGATGCCGATGGTCGGGATGGTCAGCTTTTTCGAGATGAGCGCCGCCAGCTTGGGCGGTACGCACTCGAGCACGACCGAAAATGCACCGGCCTCCTGTACGGTGAAGGCATCCTCGAGCAGCCGCTTTGCCGCCTCCTCGCCCTTGCCCTGTACCTTAAAGCCGCCGAACACGTTGACGCTCTGCGGCGTCATGCCGATATGTGCCTGCACCGGAATGCCAGAATCCGTAATGGCGCGAATCTGCTCGGCAACGGCTGCGCCGCCCTCCAGCTTGACCGCGTGTCCGCGCGCCTCCTTCATCAGTCGGCCTGCGTTGCGCACGGCTTCGGAAACCGACGCCTGATAGCTCATAAACGGCATATCCATGATGACCATGGTGTTCTCGCACGCGCGCACGACGCAGGCGCTGTGGTGGATCATGTCCTCCATCGTAACCGGCAGCGTGGTGTCGTAGCCCATCATCGTCATGCCGAGCGAATCGCCCACCAGAATGGCGTTGATGCCCGCTTTTTCCACCAGCTTGGCGGTCGTGTAATCGTAGCTGGTAATCTCGGTGAGGCGTTCGCCGTTTTGCTTCATCGAGAGAAATGTGCTCACTGTGTTCTTCATTCGTTCTGCTCCTTTTCCCTATTCAGCAGGGCGGCAAGCGTGCCGTAATCCTGCTCAGGATGTTTTTCCTGTGCCATTTTGACCTGTTCGAGTCCCAGCAGCGCGTAAAGCTGCCGGTCATCTCGTTCTGTCAGGCACGACAGATGCTTTTGCACGGTCTGCGTGTCGCCGCGCTCAATGGGTCCGGTCAGCGCTGAGACGGCACCGTGCTCGATCACATGCGCCAGATTGCTCCGCATGAGCGGCGCAAGCGCGTGCAGTGCGTCCGTTTGGGAGAATCCGCAGCCGCCCAGCAATTCGGCACTGCGCTGCACAAGTGCGCAGACAAAGTTGCTTGCCAGTGCACAGCTGAGGTGGTACTGCGCCTTGCTCTCCGGCGAAATGGTCTGCACCTGCAGCCCCAGTCCGCGCAGCAGCGGTACAAAGACCTCGACCGCCTGCGCGTCACCCTCGACGCAAAAAAAAGCACCTGCCAGCTCCCGCCAGCAGTTATACTTGCTGCTGATCGGAAATAGCAGATGAATGGATATTGCATAGGCTCCCTGCGCGTGAATACCCGGAAAGGCTTCCTCGGCTGTGCAGGCGCCGCTGCAATGACATATATACTTGTCCTGAATTTCAAATTCTGCGACCTGCCGATACACCTCGGTGATCGCATTATCCGGAACGGTGATGAAAATCGCGTCACTATCTTCGATGAGTTTGCCCAGGTCGGTATAGTGTCCGGAATTTGTAAATTCTGCGGCTTCTCTTGCGCTGTCGGAATTGCGGCTGTAATAGCCGGATATCCGCACGCCTTTTTCGGCAAGCAGTCTGCCAAAGGAAAAGCCGACTTTTCCTGCTCCAACAATGCCAATGTTCATGCTGTCACCCGCTTTCTGTGGTGTGACGCAACGTAAAATCACTGTCGGAAAAATTTGAAAAACATGTTGTGACAAGGTATAGCTTCCGCTCTGCGGAATGCCATCCATCAATGGGTATTATACCCGCTTGAGATAAGAATGTAAAGGAAAAGTTTTTGGCTCCGGGGAGTCAATCAATAGCGAACGTACGTTCATTTATGCGGATTTCGTTCTGTAATTCTGCTCATAATCGTTAAAACCGCTCTGTATCAAAAGATACAGAGCGGTTTCCGGTTATGCGTAATACGCGATCCTGAGCAGCTCCTCCGGTGTAGTAACACCCTGTTTTACCAGTTCCAGACCCTTTTCCTTCAGGCTGCGCATGCCCTGCTGTTCCCGCGCGTAGGCCTCGATCTCCTCGGTTTCGGCGCCGCGGCTGATCATGCGGCGGATATTGCGGTCGATCGTGACGATCTCATGCACGGCAATACGGCCACGGTAGCCGGTGCCGTTGCAGTGCGTACAGCCTGTGCCGCGCTTGATGGTCGTGATATCCTTGCCGAGCAGCGCCTGCTCCTGCGGCGTAACTGCGACCTCTCTGCCGCAGTGCGGGCACACCTTGCGCATCAGTCGCTGCGCGACCAGACCGACCAGCGAATTTGCGATCAGATAGTGGTCGATGCCCATATCGGCCAGACGGACGATGCTCGAGACCGCATCGTTGGTATGCAGCGTACTCAGCACCAGATGACCGGTGATGGCCGCACGAACCGAAATACCGGCGGTTTCGCCGTCACGGGTCTCACCGACCATGATGATATCCGGGTCCTGACGCAGCAGCGCGCGCAGACCGGACTCAAACGTCAGTCCGGCAACCGGATTGACCTGCGTCTGGTTGACGCTCGGCACGTTCTTCTCCACCGGATCCTCAACCGTGGAGATATTCACCTGCCGGTGCGACAGGTACTCGAGCACCATGTACAGTGTGGTGGACTTACCCGAACCGGTAGGACCGGTGATATAAATAATGCCGTTCGGTGAGTTCAGCATAGGCAGGAACCTTGCATAGCTTTCGTCATCCATGCCGAAGTGGCTGGCGTGATCGACCTGACCCGCCGTTGCCAGAATTCGCAGCACGGCTTTTTCTCCGAACACGGTCGGCAGCAGCGATACACGGATGTTGACGTACTCGCTCTGTCCCACACGGATACGGAAATGACCGTCCTGCGGCAGACGGCGCTCGGCAATATCGAGATTCGCCATGATCTTGATTCGCGCGATCAGCGGCTGGTGCACACTGCGCTGCAGCGTTACATAATCGACGATCGTGCCGTCGATACGCATGCGCACGCGCGTGCTGCCCTCAAACGGCTCGATATGCACGTCGCTCGCGCCGGTGCTGATGGCACGGTCGAGCAGGCTGTTGAGCAGCTTGACGATCGGCGCTTCCGGATCGCCGCTTTCGCTCTCTTCGACCTGCAGCATCTCCACATTGCGCTCTGCAAAGTCCTCGTTGGCGGTCTGTGCCGCCTGCTGTGCACCGACCTCGGCGTAATAGTAGCGGATTGCGCTCTGCAGCGGACCCATTTCGCTCAGGCGGATGACCACCTGACAGCCGGTCAGCTGGCGCACTTCCTCAAAGGCAAAGTAGTTGAGCGGATCGTTCGTCACGACCTCGAGGCTCTTGTCCGCAAAGCCGACCGCAAGCAGGTTCTGCTTTTCCGCCAGCTCACGCGGAATCATGCGGACAGCGGTCAGATCGACCTGCATCTGCCCGATGCTCACGATCTCCAGTCCCAGACGGGCAGCCAGTGCCTCGAGCACCTGCGCCTCGGTGACAAAGCCCAGCTCGATCAGGATCTGACCGACTCGCTTTTCACGGTGCTCCTTCTGGTAGGCGAGCGCCTGCTCCATCTGCTCCTGCGTGATGTAATTGCGCTCCATCAGCACTTCGCCGATACGCAAATTGGTTTTCATGCGTCTGCCTCCTTGTCGCTGACACACATGTAGATCTCCAGCGTGCCGGTGATCAGATTGGTGCTGACCGCCTGCGTGTTGTTTGCCACATAATCATAGTCTGCAATACTGAAATTGGTCACACGCAGACCCTTGTACCTGTGCTCCACCTCATCGAGGAAGTTCAGCCACTGGGTTACAGCGCCCTGCGCCGAGATAGTCGCAGTGCCGATATAAACGTAGTTGACCGGCTGTATCAGCGTTGCCGATGTATCGTCGGTCGAATCGGTGGATTCCGCATCGGATGAGGTGTCCGCACTGCCGTCCGTCTGCGCAGCTTCCTGCTCGGCGAGATACGCGCTGACCGCACCCGGAGCGGCTTCCGTCAGCGTCAGCGACTGCGGAAACAGCCCGTTCTCGAGCGCGATACCCGTGATGATATCGTCCATCTGACGGGTTTCCAGATCGCTCTTGTAGTATTTTTCGCTTGCCGTGTTCAGCGCGGCTTCATTCTGCGCGATAATATCGTCAATCGTCGCGAGTGCGGCAATCTGCGTCTGATATTCCTGCTGCTTCTGTTCGGCGGCGTCATACTCGTTCTGCAGCGTTTCGTGATTTTCCATCGCAGGACGGATGAGATACATGCCGAAAATGACGATTATCGCCAGACAGGCCACCAGCCGGAGCAGCTTTTTATCACGTTCAGTTACAACGATGTTCATTCGGCTGCCTCCTCTCCCAGCAGGATACAGTTCAGGCTGAGGACGTACACGCCGTCCTCATAGGTATAGCCGGTGTAGTCCACCTTGCGGAACAGGCCGGTTTTCTGCAGCTTGAGCACATAGCTCGGAATGTCGATAACGCTGCCGCTCTGTGCATCGAACTGCAGCGCGCCGGTAGCCGCATCATAGCCGGTCAGCACCATGCTGACCTGAGCGCCGCCTGCCGCGCCGATCTTGCTCATCAGGGCGCTGTCCACCTGCGGATAGGTGGCAAGCGCGTCCGTCAGATTGCGCACCTGCTGCAGTCCCTGCACCAGATTGTCATTGCGCTGCTGCTTTTCGGCAGCCTCGTTGTACTGCTCGATCACGGTCGGATCGTTCAGCCAGTCGTTGATGTCGTCGGTCCTGTGGCTCAGGCTGCTGTTCATCTGCAGGAACACACACCAGACCACAGCGCACACCACCAGACATACCGCAATCGGTGTGTAGAAGCTGTGCAGCAGGCCGGTCTGCCCTTTGCTGCCGCGGGACAAACGCCGATAGCTGCGGAGCAGATCCAGCTCCTTGTTTGCACGAAGCACGGTTCGAATCAAAGTCTCGGCACAGCCGAGCCAGTCGTCCAGCCGCTCGCCGGTCGACAGGGAGCGGAACGCACGGCATTCGGGCAGACGGCTCACTTTCAGACCCAGACCGCGGATACCCGCCAGACACACCTCGAAATCATCATCCGAGCAGCCGGCGTAATACACATCGGTCAGCGTGCCGCCCGAGCGGCTTGCCGTGTGGAACTGCATGGTGCCGGAAACGTTTCTCGTCATCTCAGTGCCGAAATCCACCGTGCCCGGCTCACTGAAAATACGGCTGCGGCTGGAATAACGGTACTCGCCGTTCTCGACCAGCAGCGAAAGCACGCTGCTGCCCTCAAAGCACAGCCAGATACAGGTCTTGCCCTGCATGGACTGCATGGCATGCAGGAGCTTGAGCCGTCCTGCCATAGTAACGGTAACGCTCTGCAGGCGCAGGCCGAGCCGGTCGGTCATTGCAAGGTATTCCTCCATCGTTTCCTTGCGGCAGGCAGCGCAGAACAGCTGCTGACGGCCTTCGGCATCTGTGCCGAGCGGCACATAGTCCGCCGCCGCAAGCTGATCCTCCCGCGGACGCATTTCGTGCCGCACAAGCTCCTCCAGCTTGTTTACCGGCATGCTCGGTGCGGTGATCGTCTTGGTGGCAACCGCCTCATCCGGCAGGACGAGCGTGATGCCGCGGGTCGGCAGCCTGTGCTGCTGCCAGAGTGCGCCTATCGCCTTCTCCCAGTTTTCCATGCCGCCGCCGTGTGCGGGGGCACTGTAAAGCGCCTGCACGGAAGGCTGCGCGCCGGACTTGCCGACCGCGACAAGCACCTGCTCCTCCTGTAGCGCCAAAACGGTTGTGTTCATTCTCATTTCTCCCCTTTTGTGAGGTTTACACGTTTCCGAGGTTATGCGTTCCCCGAACTCTCAATCGCGCTGTACGAGCCGATGATCGGCGACATGACTGCGATAATGATAAAGCCGACCACGAACGCCATCAGCACGATCAGCATCGGCTCCAGAATGGTCATCATGCGCTTGCTCGCCTGCTGTGCATCGTACTCCATCGAATCCGCGATGGAATCCAGCATGGAGTCCAGTCGTCCGGTCTCCTCGCCAACTGCAATGCTGCTGCACAGCTTGCGCTGAAAGCCGTCTACGGTCTCAAGGGCGGCGGACAGGCTGACGCCCGAACGCACCTGCACGAGCACATCATCGAACTGCGAAACGATGTAAGCGTTGCCGATGGTATCACGGGCGGTCTGCAGCGCAGTGACGATCGGCAGACCGCTCGAGTACAGGCTGCTGATGGTTCGCGCGAACCGCGCCGTGCAGATAACCTGATTGAGCGGACCGAAAACCGGCATTTTGAGCTTGCGTCGGTCCATTTCCAGCCGGACGGCCGGAATGCGCAGCAGCGTGCGGATAACCATGACCACTGCCGCGACACCCAGTATCATCAGATACCATTTGGTAACCATAAAATTGGAAAACGCCATCAGCGCCAGCGTAACGCCCGGCAGCGAATCCATTGTGGAGAACAGATCGCTGAACTGCGGCAGCACGAAGGTTACGATAACGATAACGACCGCGACCGCCAGAATCGCAAGAATCATCGGGTACATGAGCGCCGACTTGACCTGCTGGTTCATCTGGTGCGCCTTCTCGTAGTGGATGGCGAGCCGCTCCGCGACCTGATCCAGCTTGCCGCTGCCCTCGCCTGCGCGGATCATGCCGAGCATGAGCGTCGGGAACACCTGCTGCGCCTCGAGTGCGGCGGAAAGGCTCGATCCTTTCCGGACTTCACCCAGCACACTCTCGTAAATGCGGCGCAGACCCGCGCTGATGCCCTCATCCTGCGAGATGATCGTCAGCGCGCGCACCAGACTGACGCCCGAAGCCAGCAGCGTGGACAGCTGACGGCACAGGTCGCTCAGCTCCTGCGGACGCAGTGTGCGCGGCTTGCGGCCCGCACCGCGGCGGGTCGCACTCTGCAGATACAGCCCCTGTGCGAGTAATTGGGTATACAACATGTCATAGTCCGCAGCCTCCATCGCGCCGCGGACTACCTTTCCGTCTATGTCCTTTGCCGTGTAGCGGAACAGCGTGTGACCGCTGTTCGGTTTGACCGTGACGGTCAGCCTGTGGTTGTTGGATGCAGCCATGCTGACCCTCCTCTCCATTCATTACAATAATCCCATATACCAGTCCGCGATCGTTTCTCCGAAAAACATGGCGATCGCAATGCCGATGCACAAAAACGGACCGAATGCGAACTGGCTTTTCCGGTTTGCCTTCTTTTGGGCGAGCAGCAGCGCGCCGAAGCCGCCGCCGAGCAGAATGCCGATAAACGCGGCAACGACCGTCAGCTTTGCGCCGAGGAAAAAGCCCGCGCCGAACATCAGCTTGATATCACCGCCGCCGAAGCCGCCGGGCACGATGAGCGCCAGAAGCAGCATCGGCACGCTGACGATTACGCAGCCGATCAGCCGCGATTTTATCCCCAGGCTGGGGATAAGTATGTGCGCAGCGATGCCGCAGACAAACAGCAGCACCGGAAACCGGTCGTAGATTTCAAGCGTGTCCATGTCCATGAGCGCCACGACCGTCAGAATACCGAGCACGGCGAACGCCAGCGCCGCCTGTGCGGTCTCGCCGCCGAAGGCGTATGCGCAGGCACAGGAGCACAAGCCGCCGAGCACCTCGATCCAGAAATCCCTTGCGGGGATTTTTGCACCGCAGCCGCGGCATTTGCCGCCCTGCAGGAGATAACTCAGGCACGGGAGCAGCTCCGCCGCCGACAGCGTGCGCCCGCACACCGGACAGTGACTGCGTCCCTTCACCACGCTCTCTCTGCGCGGCAGGCGCCATACCACCACACCGAGAAAGCTGAATACGCATGCGCCCAATGCGAACCGTAACAGCCATAATACAGCATAGGCGATGTAAAGCATTGGTTTCCTCCTCGTTGGGTTGGTTTGAAATGATTTTTTACAAATAGAATCTGCCATACAAAAACCGTATGACAGGTCACAGCCACTTAAACGTTAAGGGGCTGTGACCCGCCATACCGTCCTCAAGCCGAACGCAGGCACCGTTACTGCGTTCCGCATCGTTACAGCGGTATGAATCAGGTCGCCACCGACGGACACCGTACCGCACCGTGGTTAGACGGTGCGGTGCGGGCGGGGTGGTTGGTGGGGTTAGGCATACTTACTTACCAGACTTCGGATTTACTTCATAAGTGCTACCATCATAAACACACTTATCAGAACCGGAAGTATAGGTCAATGCAGAAACCTTGTGAGAGGTACCATCAATAGCCAGACCAGAAATATCGCCCTTTACTTCTGCCAGTTTTTTCAGCTCATCCGTCTTAACATTCTCCTCCGTTGCAGAAGAATTCTTGCCATATGCTTCATCATAAAGTGTCTGCGCTGCCATTACACACTGACGAGTCTCAGCAACAATTCTCTTCTGCTTCGCCTTATCAATATAACCAGTCAGCGCCGGAATCAGCAGCGCTGCCAGAATTGCCAGAATAACCAAAACCACGATCAGCTCTACCAGCGTAAAGCCGCCCTTCTTGCTGCGGCGCTTCTGCTGCAGCGCGATCATTTTTTCCATCATGATCTTATTCCTCCAATTTCATTTTTGTTTTTCTATCTCTGTAAGCTGCGGCGGTGCTCCGCAGAGTTACACATATTGCATTGCCGTTATACCGGCTTTTTCGTTGCCGTTACCTCGGTTTTCACCGGAATATCGTACCGCAGGTCGATAATGAGCGAATCCGAATAGATTTTATCGGTCAAATCCTTATCGCAGTAAATTGTCACGGTGGCGGTAACGGTGTGCTTTGCTTCGTCGATTTTGAAATGCAGTCCGGCGCGGAGCCCCATATAAAAGCCCTCTGCGTAGGTTTTCGTCATGGCTCGGGCAATGGGATTGCCGTCCGCATCCTGACTATATCCATCTTTATAATAGCGCTCGACAAGATAACCCTTTTCCACTCGAGGCTGCTCACCGGAGTCCTTATCGGCAATCACGATTTTGGTTGGTCCGCAGCCGTCTGCCGTCAGCAGCTCCGCCGCGTTATATCCCTGTTCGGTCTCATAGCCAAACTCGATCGCCGAGCCTTCGGACGAGCCGGTTTTATTCGTCACGTCCGTGCCGCTGTCGTAGCATTTGATGTAATCCGTGGCGGTCTCCACCTTGCTGCGCACGGTTTCGAGCAGGTCGTCCGCGATCAGCTCGGCGCTGTTCAGCTCCTGCGTGCGGCGCGATACCTCGGCCGCCGGCCGCAGCGATGCACTGAATATGCCGATGACCAGACACAGCAGTCCGGCGCCGACCACCAGTTCCACCAGCGTCATGCCTTCCCGGCCGCGCAGGATTGAGCGAATGCGTTTCATGCCGTCACTCTCCCTTCGCAAACCTGTAGAAGGGCACGGTTTTGCCGTCCTCGGTTTTAGCGTTTACGGTCTGCTTTTTTACCTTTACGTGGAAGGCGTCAATATCGGTATCTTCGCCGTTCGACGTCGTCACCTTAAAATTGTACGCGGCAGCTTCGCCGTCCGCGACTTCTGCATTTCCGCGCACGCTTTCCTGCAGTTCGGTCGCGTCCCTGCGGAGCTGCTCCGACTTGCGCTGCGCATTTGAGGCAAAGCCGACTGCGCCGTTCAGCGCGCCCAGCAGCAGCATGAACACCACCGTGGAAACCAGAATTTCCACCATGGATTCGCCCCGGCGGTCGCGCAGCACGCGAATCAGTCTATTCATCGGCTGCACCTCCGGTTGTCCGGGCTGCCGGCTTGTGAATGGGTTCGTATCGGCTGTACGTCGGATTGTTGATATCATAGGTATAGCTGATCTCCACATGCTCCGTGCGGGCATCCTTGCCCTCGCCAATGACCTTGGGTTCTACCGGCTCCTTGCCGTTGGCACTTCGGCAAAAGCGGCCGTTTACCCAGTAGACCGGGAACTGTCCGCTGACGCCGTCTTCCCCTTTCCATGTGTAGATTGGCTGAAAACTGTCCTTTCGGCGGTATTCTGTGGTGTACATGTAGCTGTCCGCTCCCTTTTCCGCCTTGACGCCCACCCAAACCTGATGTCTGTTAAAGGTTGTCTGCTCTGCCTTTTCGGTGCCTTCGTCCCGATCATCGTATGCAAAGGTATCGCCTGTGATCGGGTCCTGCACATCGGTAACATCACGGAGCAGAATCGTAATCCTGCCGTAGTTATCCTCGGTCGAACCCGCATTATAGCAGGCAGTGGTTTCATCTGAACGGTCCGGATCGTAAATACCCAATCCCGTATCTTCCGCTAAAATGTTGTTCACTTCACGGTAGAAACAGCCTTCCGGCGCAAAATTGGTATCCAATTCCGGCTTTATTGTTTTGTATTCCTGCAGTTCACTGTCCAGAACCTGTGCAAAGGACTGCGCCAGCTGATAACAGCGTTCCCTGCCGATCTTGCGGTTGGCCCGCGAGAGCAGCATGGATGAGGAATACACGATACTGAGCGAAAGTCCGATCAGGACGGCGACAGCACAAAGTGCTACGATCAGCGAAACACCGCTTCGCCTGTTGCGCCGCAGGGTGTTCCATCCCTGACGTATCCGCTTCATGTCTGCCGCCTCCCTTCGTAACTAAAATCTGCGCTCAGCAGGATCGGATTCCGTATAACGGTCGCTCTTGCTGTCCGCAATGACAGTTACCCTGCTGATCTGTATACCATTCGTCAGCTGCAGGGTCTGATTCTCGTGCGTTACCACGGAGAAAATGTTAGGCAGCTTCAAGGTAAATGTGCCATTCTTCACCTGCAGCATGGTATCCGGCTGATAGCTGTAATAACGAATGCTGCCATTGGTAAGGCTGTATCTGCCGTTGACCGCACTGCCCTGTTTTACAGTATACCAGTCATCCCCTGCAACTGCAAACGTATTTTGACCATTTATGATAATCTCCGGCAGGTTCCCGCTCATATCGACGGTAACCGTCGTGGATTTATCGTCCTTATCGGTCAATTCAATCCGATACAGGTCAGCCTCTGCCACCTCGTCCCACGAGAGCGCGGTAAGCTGTGCAGCCCACTCTGCCGTGTTGATAAGACGATTCATCGGACCATAGCTGACCGCAAGCGTCTCATTCACGTTTGCCAGCGACGCGCTCGGTGCTTCCAGCTTCACACGCGGGAATACCACATCGCCGCTCGATACCCAGGCCGAGCTTACCTGTCCCGCCGACTGCGAAATACGAGCCTCAAACCGTACAGAACAGCCTGCGTATTTCGTATCCAGATCGGTCAGGCTGCAGACGTAGCTGCCGCCGCTTTCGCTCATTGCGGAAACGGGGTAAGTCACCGTTGTGCCGTCCGTCCCGGTGATTTTTGCCCGCAGCAGATAGGTGCTGCCGCCGGGCGGTACGCTGGCCTCATTCTCCGGCGTAACGGTGACCTGCAGGCCTCCGCTTCGGAAGCCGGCCGCCGGAATCGGGTTGTTTGCTGTCGCATTCCAGTTGTACGACCACTTGACGCTCGGCGTATTCAGACGCATCGGCACGGTCATCGTGTACACGATACCGTTCGGGCTGTCCGCGTAGCCGGAATCATCAGCAGCCACCGCCACCAGATAGAGGTCGATGGTCTTGCCGGCGTAATCCTCCAGACTGCGGCTTACCGAGCAGGTGCCGCCCCTGACGGGCACAAGCGCACCCAGGGCAGCGGCCGTTTCGCCCTCCGGCTGCACATAAATCTGATAGCCTGCACAGCCGTTTTCGCTGCCGATGGCACTCCAGCCGATGGTGTATTCCAGCTCGTTGGTATCCGGGTTGATTACCAATGGCTGTCCCGGACGCTCGAGGCGCTGCTTGACAGCGTACTTCTTCGTCGTACTCAGGCCAACCTCGCCGTATGCCTGTCCCAGACGAGTAACGGTCAGCTCAACCTCGGCGTACTGCCAGTCGTCCGCGTTGATGGTGAACGATTGGGAAGTATTCGGATTCTCCTGCGTGCCATAAACCTCGTTGACCGGAATGCCGATTCTTGCACCTGCCGCCGTAATGCCGGTCAGCTTGACCGTGTACTGCGCTCCGCTCTCATTCGGCTGTGTCCACGAGAATTTGTAGCTCATGCTGCCGTTTTCAACAAGCTTCACCGGTTCATTGAGTTTCGGTGCTGCCAGCGGCTTGATGTTCAGCGCCGCGGCTTTAATGTAGTTTGCAAAGTCAGTCGCATGGCCAAGAACATGGCTGTAAATGGTCTTGTCCTGCTGCTGAACGCCCTCCGCGCTGTAAGTCCGCAGCGTAACGGACGCATCGCCGGTCTGCCAGGTATCGCCATAGGTGTAAACCGGTCCCAGACCGGACGCGGCGTACCATGCACGCACCCGACGATTTGTGACATTCTCCGCGAAATACTCCTTCGGCAGGTCGCGGAAGTTTGCTGTAACCGTGTTGCCCGCCGAGGTCAGCACATCCTCATACGCAAACACATACTCATTTGTGCCAACCGTGCCGAGCACCTCGATACGGTAAATCGGCGGTGTTTCCATCTGCGGCTCGTTGACCGTCAGTGCAGCCGTGACCGTGCAATCATCCACCGTACTGCCCGAGTACGATACCGACAGCTTGTTAATACTGCCGTCCGGCTTGTACTTTGGCGTGTCGGTCGGGATGGTATCCGTCACGGAGGCCGGCTGAATGCCGTTCGTAATGCCCGCCGCTGCCGTGACGATCAGCTCCTTCAAATCATCGCCGCTGATCTCGGCGGTATGGTTGTTCTGATCAATGGTTACGGTCTGCGATCCAAGCCTGAAGGTGACCTTCCAGTTGCTGAAGACCGCATAATCCGCAAGGTTTTTCAGCGAGATCTGGTATTTAGCGCCATTGTTCCAATGGCTCACCAGTCGGATATTGACATCCGGTGTCGGCAGCACCGACACATCCTGCGTCGCCGCAGTTTTCCATGCAGAAGGCGCGGTATCCTCAAACAGACTGACAGCACGAACAGACAATGTAATGGTCTTGCCTGCTGTGTCTGCCGCAAGGCTTGCCGGCAGCTGGAACGTACCGCTGGTCGTACCGGAGCCGTACGCCTGTGTGCCGTTCAGCTTCGGGTCCCACTGTCCCTGTCCCTTTTGGTTCGGGATAAAGCGCAGATTAGACATTACTTCCTTGCCATCAACGAGCACTGTACCCTCGTAGTACAGGGGACGGTCCGTATCCTCGATGGATACATCGAAACTGCCATCTGTCTGCTGTTTCAAGTCAACCGTGAACGAGGTATCCAGCTTTTTGCTGTTTTGTCCGTGCTCCATGGTGCGGTATGCCTCACGAACATAATCGTCCATGATCTTTCCGCCTGACAGGTTGTTCAGTTTGCCGTTTTTCTGGCTAATGGCAGGCATTAGGTTGTTTGCATTCCATGTGCGTACCTGATTATAAGAATAATCCGGCGGCATTTCAAACAGGATTCTTCCGGTAATTTTTTCCGTACCATCATTGAATTTGCTGATCAGGATACCATTTTCAACCCTTGTATTAGAATCTGTCATGTTGTAATAAATGCCGCATTTTGTCCGGGCATCCTCATTTTGTGTCAAGTTCAAAGTCGGATCCAGACGCGGACCAACAATCGCCGCATAGAATTTTCCGTCAAACTCACCATATGCAGCCATGCGCGCATAACCACGCCGCGATTCACCTGCACCGTTGTTGCGCGCTTCGTCCGTTTTATAAGTAATGCCAGCTGTATTCCCTCTCTCTGTCAGCCCCCATGTATCAAAGAAATAATAGTTATTGCCCACCCGGTTTACATCCAGCCGCGTAGAACGGCCAGTCTGGAACGAAATAATGCCGTTATCCGACCTGATCGGCACAGAATAGCAATTCTGGATATAAGTATTCTGTGTCGCAGCCGAACCGTAGCGGTCACCGAAGATACCGGCGCGGAAGGTAGTACCCACCAAATCGTTCGTGTACGCATAGTTGCGGCAACGGTCGATATTCAGCACGATATTCGCCGTCGATGCCGTGATGGAAGCACCGTTGTTCGATGTTGCGTTATCGACCGAGAAGAAGCCCACGATACCGGAAGCCATCGAGCCCGAATAAATTTTAACACCCGGTGCATTGAGGCAGTCCACTACATTGATATTGAACTGCTGTCCCATGGCGGCCGAACTTGCCGTATACGCCGTAATATTACCCAGAATGCCGGCACTGTCATTTGCACTGTAGCTCGTGTTGTTACCCCAGCGGCCATAAATACTGCCATGATTCTGGCAGCTCAGAATATTGAAATCCTGACCGGAGGCCGCATGATACAGCTGTGCCACGATACCGCCGGATGCACCGACCCAGTTGGCTGCATAAGTGGTCTGCAAATTGCCGTAATTGTAGCAATCCTCAACCGTGCCGCCGTTATTCGTCCACTGGCCGACAATGCCGCCCGAATAGTGCGACAGATAGCCGTAAACCGTGCCATAATTGATGCAGTTCTCAATCGTCCAGTCGCTTGTGGTCTTGTTGGACTGCGTGCCGATGATACCGCCCGCAAAGCGGCTGGTATTCTGCTGTTTCAGCTGGCGGCCGACAAACGCCTGATTGAGCAGATAGGACAAGTCCTTTTCGCTCTCGTTCATGCCGACAATACCGCCGGTGCCGACACCGATGCCGTCCGACTTGTTGACCAGCAGCCAGCTGCCGCTGACGCAGCGATTCAGCTCACCGGTCGGCGCGTTGTAGCCCGCCACGCCGCCGAGGTTGCCGTTGCTCGATACGATGATCTGCATGGTGCGGTCTGCCGCTACGCTCTTGCTGCCGCCGTTGTAGGACAGTTTTTCCACATCCGTCCGGTCTGCCCACTTTACCCAGGTGGAATCCGCAGACAGCTTCTGTGCCTTGGCATTCGCCAGCAACTCGCTCACCTTGGTGACATTTTTCATCAAGGCTTCGGTGCTCTTATCGCCGGACATGGTGATCGTGCCCTTGTTATAGCCGGTCACACCGCCGACCATGCCGTTTTTGACCGTGATCGTGCCGGTTCCGGTATTGTCTATGTAGCACTGCTCGATGATACCGGTCGTATCATTCTTGCCTGCAATGCCGCCGATATGCGAGGACAGGCGTTCCTTCTCTGCCGCCGAGCTGGTGGAGGTTGCGGTGTACACACCGTCCGCCGTCAGTGTCAGTCCGGAAACGGTGCTGCCCTGCAGCAGACCGCCGTTCAGTCCGGCAATGCCGCCGTAGCAGTTGCCGACCGCGCTCTTTCCTTCGTCGATCGTGCCGGAGTAAGTGCATTCGGTTACCTTGCCGCTTGCATTATTCTGACCGACTACACCGCCGAGATAGGTATACTTAGTGAATTTCTCGAAATCCGAGGTGACCTTCACCTTGCTGACCGTACCGCCCGCTCGATTGATGCCGACTGCACCGCCGACCTGCAGCGTGCTTGCGGAAACGCTGTATGTCGGCTGCTGCGAAACCTCGGTTTCCGTGACCGTACCGCTGTTGTCTCCGACAACAGCACCCAGAATGAATGCACTGCCGGAAATCGTGATATGATCGCCGAGTACCGCTCCCTGAACCGTACCGCCCTTGTGGTTTACCGCACAGATCGCGCCTGCCGCAGTCTTGTTGCGGGTGATGAGCGTTACCCTGTTATCCGTGCCGACGCTGCAGCTCCTGATCATACCGTAGTTTTCGCTGGCAACGCCGCCTGCATAGCCGTCGTTACTGGTGACGCTGCCGTTGCCGATGCAGTTCTCGACCGTGCTGCTCGCGCTGTTCATGCCGACAATACCACCTGCCGCACCGACATTTGCGGTCACCTGACCGAGATTCTTCGCGTACCGCAGAACAGCCTTTGCGCCCTCCTGCGCGCCGACAACGCCGCCTGCACTGCCCGCCGCTGCGCGGACCTCTGCCGCCTGATTGGTCAGGCAGTTGATGCTCGTGCCGCCGAGTGTGCCGCGGTTGATGCCGGCAATACCGCCGACCATACTGCTGCCGCGCACGGTCAGCCTGTTATCCGCGGCAATGACATCGCCCTGTGCGCTGCCGCTTGCCGGACTGAGCGTGCCGGTTGCGGTATTCACGCCGATCACGCCGCCGATGCCGCTGCCGCTGCCGTTGACACGGCGCTTTCCTGCCGGTGTGCTCGAAAGCGTGATCGCACCGCCGTTTTCGCCCGCAATACCGCCGACACGGCCTGCACCGCTGACATTGGCGCTGCTGGTATTGTTCTGTATCCTGCCGCCGCTGAGATTATAGCCGACGATGCCGCCGACCGTGTTCCGTCCGGTGACGGTGCAGTTTTTCTCGGTCGTGCAGTTTTCAATCGTGCCCGCCGTCGTGCCCGCTGTCCTGCCGCCGACATTCAGACCCGCGATACCGCCGATATAATCCTGCGTTGCGCTGCCCATGCTGCCGGAGAGCGTGCAGCCGCGGATGATGCCCTCGTTCAGACCGACCACGCCGCCCATGGCATTCAGACCGTTCATCGTGCCCTTGCTGGCACAGTGCTCTATCACATGATTCTCACCGTTGACGCCGATCACACCGCCGATGACGGAAACACGCAGCTCGCCGCCGCCCAGCTCATCGGAGAGTGCCTTCGCGGCATCCGTGTACTTCTGCGCCTTCAGATAGGATACCATATCCACACCTGTTTTCAGCTTGCTGTCCGGGAAGGTGTCCTCTGCCGGACGGTCAAAGCCGCCCGCATTCAGGCAGTGCTCCACTTTCATTCGGGTCTGCGGCTCACAGCTGCCGATAATGCCGCCTGCATACGCATATGCACGGATGGTCATGTTGTTGGAAACCGCAGACAGCCTGCCTGCACTGTTGCCGTCCGCTGTGATGGTGATGGTATGCGTATTGGTAGAAGCCGTGACCGTTCCCGGTACATTGCTGTTGTTTGCCGCGATGCCCGGCAGAAGCGCATACAGCGTTCCGCTTTCCCGGTCTTTCTCCGTGTAGGTGCGCTGATAACCGATCAGACCGCCGCAGAATGCCTCTGCAGTGACCGTGCCAAGGCTGTTATCGACCTTGAGACCGCTGACCGTGACATTCTCTTCCGGATTGACCACATTTGCACCGATCGCACCGCCGACATAGTACCGTCCCTGCACACTGCTCGGCTTGATGGTCAGCTTCTTCTCGAGCATCTCCGTCGAAGCATTCAGACCGACCAGACCGCCGACACAATCTCCGGTTGCGGCAACACGGTCGCCGATGAGCGTGTAATTGATGTCAATCGTGCCGTCCGTGTCGTTATAGCCGACCAGACCGCCGACATAGTGCCTGCCGACAACGATACCCGCCACACTCCGGTTGGAGACTGCGTTATCCTTGTCGCTGAAGGTGATCGTGCCGCTGTTGTAGCCGGTCAGACCGCCCGCATAGCTGCCGACAGCTCCCCAGTCCGTTACACGCCTGTAGATCGCATTATTGGTGTCCGAAACATAGCTTGCACAGTTTATGATGGCCGCCTTGTTCTCATTTGCACCGCAAATACCGCCGATATACGCATTGTATCCCGCAGCGACACCTGTGTTGACGCAGTTTTTGATCGTCGAACCGCCTTTATTCTCACCGATGATGCCGCCGACATACGAATTGCCGATGACATAGCTTGCGTTAACGGTTGTTCTGGTGCCGTTTTCACTGAGCAGTGCCGTCTGCGTATCAGACTGATTCAGCGCACCGATGATGCCGCCGACATACTCGCTGCCGAGAACGTAGCCGTTTGCCTCGGTCTCGCAGTCATACAGCACACTTTGTTCGCCGTAGCCGACAATGCCGCCGACATATCTGCCGCGCAGCTTGTCTCTATCCTCCTGCTTATAGGTGTAGCCGTCCGCATATCCGGCACGGCTCCTGCATTCCGAAAGAGACACATGATGCGCGTAGCCGACAATGCCGCCGATATAATGTCCTGCCAGCGAATCATTGTCCGCGGCTATGCTGCTGAGAATCAGACCCTCATTTTGGCAGTCAGCCATATCTTTTCCCGTGGCCTGATTCTTGCCGGAAAAATAGCCTGCAATGCCGCCAACCGAGCGATTGCCCGTTACAGCGGCGCTGTTGGTCAGGGTCTTGACTGCGGCACCGTTTGTTGTCAGGCTGCCCGCAATACCGCCGATACCGCGCGCAGTATCGCCGGTCGGCAGCGTACCGCTCACGGTACCCGATGCAGACAGCTTGATTACTGACTTAGAATCGCCGACCTCAATCACACCGGCCACACCGCCGATGCCCTGCGCGTTCGTGCTGCCCGCCAGATTAACATCGACAGCCGCACCTGTGACTTCGCTGTCTTTCAGGCTGCCGCTGCTGAAGCCGCAGACTGCGCCCACGCCCTTGAGGGAATCCGAAGTGACCTTGACCGACGGATTTGCGAGCTTGAGGTTGATGATACTGCCCTCGTTTTGCTGGAACAGGCCGAGGTATTCGCTGCCGCTGGCAACCGAATCCTCATCCAGCTTCAGGTTACTGATGGTGTTGCCGCCGGTGATAACACTGACGATGCGGTTCAGCAGACCGCCTGTGCCGTCCAGTGTCTGATTGCTGCGCAGCGCAGGGATACTCGGGAAGCCGATATCCTTGCCGGCGGAGACCGAAAGCGCGCCGCGGGCTGCCGTACCGTAAACCTTTACACTGTCGCTCGTCCAGTCCAGCGAACGTGCGGTAACGGCAAATGCCGCCTCCGTATCCATATAACGGATATTGGACAGATGACGGAAGGTTTCGATCTCGCACCGGCTGTTATCCGACCGGGTGCCGTCACCGAAAAGCGTGTTCGCCTTATTGGATTCGATAGCATCACTCTTTTGATACTCCTCACCGCCGGTGTTTTCTGCGTTCGGGTCCGGAAATACCTGCACAGCTGCGTAAACATTCAGCGGGTTTTCCAGTTTGCCGCCGAAGCGCGTGATGCTGGTATCGCTGCTCTGCCGGAAGGCTGCTTCGCTATCAGCGGACAGCTTATCCAGCCGGTCGTACAGCTTCGCATTCATCATACCGTCCAGCACAAGTGTTGCCCGCTTGTTGGTACGGTCGTATTCCACGGGGAAGGTATAATCCTTCATCACGTTGTCCTCGGTCGTAACCGCAACCGACTGCGAACCCGTTTTCAAATTCCTGCCCGGAATATTGATCGACAGGAGCTGCGCTTTGTCCTCACTGCTGTACAGCTTGACCTCGTAATAAACCTTATCCAGATCCTGATCCTTCACATTGCTCGACCAGTTCAGCGACAGGGTTTCACCATTTACCAGATTGATCGAGGTGATCTTCAGCTTGGTCGCATCCAGACTGACAGCATTGACTGCATCCTGAACCGAGTAATAGCCCAGCCGTTCTTTCCGGCGCGTATCGCGGTCGCGCTTACTGTAATCAATATCCAGCCAGCTGCCGGACAGATCCGCCGGTTTGCTGTCCTCATTCGATCCGTAGTACAGTCCCTTGCAGTTTGTGCCGTAGAAAACCGAATAAACCTGACCGCTTTCTACGTCGATTTCGATGCAGATTGCAGCATTCAGCACACTTTTATCGTAGGTATCCTGCGAAAGAAGCGCACCGACGAGCGCACCGTCACCCGACAGCTCGCCTTCTGCGTATTCGCCTGCATCCAGACGAATGCCGTAAATACGTCCGACCAGCTTTTTCTGGTCCTCATCCGACTCATCAAACGACTGATTCAGCACGCCTTCCTTCTTCACCTTGCTGCAGAATGACTCCCATTCACCGCCGGTACGAAGGTAGGTCAGCTCGGATTCTGCCGACAGATACATGGTCTTAGCGTACGATTCATTCTTTCGGAACTGCGACAGATGGATATACCCCAGAAGGCTCGGTACAGCGATGGCAAACAGAATGCTCAGAATGACCAGCGTAACCACCAGCTCTACAAGAGTAAAGCCGCCTTTTCCGCACTTTTTGCGCTGCTGTGTCATATTCGCTGCCTCCTTCCCTTTGGATACAAGATAAACGGGTATACTGCCCAAATTTAGTCGTTTTATATTTTACCAACTCCTACGTTTTCTGTCAAGTATCGACACCGTTCAACTGCAATCTCCGCTGTTTTCGCTTATTTTCTCTGATATTTACCATGATTTTCATGCCACAAAAAAAGGCTGCCGAAGCGAGCTTCGGCAGCCTTCTGCAATCTTTACGATTTCTGAATTAGAGGAAGATATACTTGAGTACGAACAGTACTGCCAGAACGTACATCAGCGGAGCAATCTTCTTGCCCTTGCCGGCTGCAACATTCAGCAGAACGTAGGAGATAACGCCCATAGAGATACCCTCGGAGATGCTGTAGAACAGCGGCATAGCGATGATGGCGAGGTAAGCCGGGATGGACTCGGTCAGGTTGTCCAGATCGAAGTTGATCTCGGTTACGGTGCCTACCATCAGGAAGCCGACCATGATCAGCGCCGGAGCGGTTGCGAAGGACGGGATGGCGGTGAAGATCGGTGCAAACAGCGTGGATACAAGGAACAGGATGCCGGTAACCAGAGCGGTCAGGCCGGTACGGCCGCCGACTGCAACGCCGGATGCGGACTCAACGAAGGTGGTGGTGGTGGAAGTACCCAGAATTGCACCTGCGGAGGTTGCAATCGAGTCTGCCAGCAGAGCGGGCTTGATGCCCGGCAGCTTGCCGTCCTTATCGAGCATCTTCGCCTTGGTGGCAACACCGATCAGCGTGCCCAGAGTATCGAAAATATCAACGAACAGGAACGAGAAGATGACAACGATAAAGTTTACGATGCCGACTGCGCTGAAATCCACGTTGAAGCACTGGCCGAAGGTCAGACCCAGCTTGGAGAAGTCGGTCATGCCCCAGCTCGGGAACAGGGAATAGAAGCCTGCGTCCGGCGTCGGAACGTAAAGGCCGGTCACCTGACAGAGCATGCCGAGGATCCAGGTCAGCAGGATGCCGTACAGGATGGCGCCCTTCATTTTGCGGGTATAGAATACTGCGGTGAAGAACAGGCCGATCAGCGTCAGCAGTGCGCAGATGCCTGCGGTGTGGAAATTCTCCGGGAAGCTGATGATGCCGACCAGCGTAGCGGAGTCTACGCACAGACCGGAGTTCTGCAGACCGATGAAGGCAATGAACAGACCGATACCAACCGAAACGCCCTTTTTGAGCGTCAGCGGAATGGCATTGAAGATGGCCTCACGCACATTGGTCAGCGACAGGACGATGAAGAGCAGGCCCTCAATGAATACGGCCAGCAGCGCAACCTGCCAACTGTAGCCATAGCCTGCAACAACGGTGTACGCCATGAAGGCGTTCAGACCCATGCCGGCAGAGAGTGCGAACGGCAGGTTTGCCATAAACGCCATGCACAGCGTGCCCAGGCAGGATGCCAGGGCGGTTGCCAGCAATACCGCGGTGGTATCCATACCGGTGGAGCCGAGTACGCTCGGGTTTACGGCAAGGATGTACGCCATGGTCATAAAGGTAGTAATACCGGCCATGACCTCGGTCTTGACTGTGGTTTTGTGTTCCGATAGCTTGAAAACACGTTCAAACATCGAATAACCCCCTTTTTAATTTTCAGGCTTTCGCCTTGATTACTGTGAAATGTCTTGGGCAACACCGCAAAATTCACTTGCAAATCACTCTTGTTCAATTATGCGGTATTGCCCTTGCTTACTTCCCCTCGTAAGCGACAACCGTCTCCGCCGGACAGGTTTTGATGCGGTCGCGTCCGTGCAGACCCTTGAGCTCCAGCAGGCAGACAACCTTGACGACCTTTGCGCCGAGCTGCTCCAACAGATGGACAGCCGCCTCAAGCGTACCGCCGGTAGCGATCAGGTCATCGACAACGACGATCTTCATCCCCGGCTTGATGTCATCGCGGTGTACCTCGATGGTCTCCATGCCGTACTCCAACTCGTAGGACATGCGGGACGTTGCACGCGGCAGCTTGCCCTGCTTGCGGATCGGAATGAATGCCTTATGCAGATTATACGCCATCGGTGCACCGAACAGGAATCCGCGGGATTCCAGACCGGCGATCGCGTCAAACTCTACGCCGTCCAGCAGCGCAGTCATCTCGTCCACCGCCAGATGGAAGCCGTCCGCGTCACCGAGCACGGTGGTAATATCGCGGAAGATGATGCCTTCCTTCGGAAAATCCGGAATGCTGGTGATATACTGCTCAACCTTACTCATGAAACCTCAATTTCCTCCTTATCCCTGCCGCCCGGCAGAGAATCAATTATGCTGTTTTGTCATTTGGCAAGCAAAACAGCAATACACTTTATATATTATCAAATCGTGTCGTTTGTGACAAGAGATTGATTGTACGAAATGCAGATTTTTATCATGAAGATTATTGCCGCTATACAAATCCTCATCAAATTGTTCACTATCGGATATGGAGCGGGCGCCGTCCGGACGACTGGGCGGTTCGCCGCACCCGCGGCGGCGGGCAACTCGTTGGCCCAGTGGTTACGGACGGCACCTGAGAGTTTCATCTTTAGTACCTCTTACCTTTATATAACCGCTATTTACTGTAACCATCTGCATCACATTTATTGCGTTCTTCCTATCGCTGTGCTATGCTGTGTATATACCGACTAACCTCGTTTATGATGGGAGGCTACTGTGATGAATCGAAAAAGCGTTATCAATATTCTCTGTGCCCTGTCGGTCATGATTGCTGTCGGAATTGCGGTTTGGATCACTCTGACTGCCCACACACCGCACACGATGGACGATTATATCAACCATCAATACCTGATTGGTGTTTCCAGCGGAATCGCACTCATACTATGTATTATCCGCAGCTATATGCCAAAATAGCAGAAGAGACGCAACTGCGTCTCTTTTTTATTCTATGGATAGCGGTAAACCGCAAGTCTCTCTTCACTCTCACTCTAATTCTCAATTTTCCATTTCTCTCCTCATCCAGCTCATCAGCATTCCAACGATATAGACCTGCTGCTCCGCCGAAAGCGGCACGCCCTGCGGAATGCCGTGCCATTTCGCCAGACAGCCCCGGCAGCAGCAGGCGGTAGCGTGCTGCGCGATGAACACCGGATGTCCCCGCATGGGGGTCTGCTTGCCGTCGTTTTTCGGTTCGGCCGGTGCAAGCCGCTTGGAAACGAAATCTGCCGCGTGGTCAGCAACCGTGTTCCATCCCTTCTCGCGGATATACTGCTTGTCCTGCACCTTCAAATGAAAGCGGCTGCGGAAATTCGAGCGCGAAAGCCGCACGAGCATCTGCGCATAGGTTTCCTGCCGCTGTTTGTCTGTCATTGTGCTCACCTCTTTTTATAGTATACTCCGATCGACTTTTTTACGCAATCCGGATAGAACATTTGTTTTCTTTTCCCGAATATGATATACTATCTCTGCATTTGATTTTCTGTATCTTCAAACGAAACGAGGAAACCTATGGAACCGACCAAATTTGATATGAAATATGCCGCTGTCCGGCGTGCGATCATCGAACAGCGCTTTTCCAAGTTAAACGACAAGCAGCGCGAGGCTGTCTATCAGACCGAGGGTCCGCTGCTCATCCTGGCGGGTGCAGGCAGCGGCAAGACGACCGTGCTCATCAACCGCATCATCAACATTCTCAAGTTCGGCGATGGACTGGACAATTCCTATGCGCCCGACTGGGCGACCGAGGACGATCTTCTGTTCCTGACCGAATACCTGACCGATCCTAAGCCAGAGAACCGCGCCCGCGCGGAGCACCTGTGCGCGATGAATCCCGCCCGCCCGTGGCAGGTGATTGCGATCACGTTCACGAATAAGGCCGCGCGTGAGCTGCGCGAGCGTCTGGAATTTGCCCTCGGTGACGAGGAAGCCGCGTCCGCTGTCTGGGCATACACCTTCCACACCGCCTGCCTGCGCATCCTGCGCAAGCATGTTGATCTGCTCGGCTTTGAGAGCGCGTTCACCATCTACGATGAGGACGACAAGAAGCGCGTCATTCTCAACGTAATGAAAAAGCTCGATCTCGATCCCAAGAATTTCGATCCGCGAACCGTGATGGGCATGATTTCCCGCGCGAAGGACAAGCTGATGACCCCGCGTCAGTTCAGCGCGGATGCCGCCGGTGACTACTTCCGTGAAAAGGTCGCAGATGTCTACCGCGATTACGAAAAGGCCATGAAAAAGGCCTGTGCGCTGGATTTCGACGACATTATCATGAAAACCGTGCTGCTGCTGCAGAACAACCCCGAGGTGCTGGAATACTATCAGCGCCAGTTCCGCTATGTTCTCGTGGACGAGTATCAGGATACCAACTACGCGCAGTATGTGCTCACCAGCCTGCTGGCAGGTTATTATGAGAACATCTGCGTGGTCGGTGATGACGACCAGAGTATCTACAAGTTCCGCGGTGCAACCATCACGAACATTCTGGAGTTTGAAAAGCAGTTCAAGGACGCGAAAACCATCCGTCTGGAACAGAATTACCGCTCGACCGGCAACATTCTGAATGCCGCAAACGAGGTTATCCGCAACAACGTCGGCCGCAAGGGCAAGGAACTGTGGACCGACCACGGTGACGGTGCGAAAATCCGTCTGCATCGCTCGGACAGCCAGGAGGGCGAAGCCGCCTACATCGCGGACACCATCCGCGAGGGCGTGGAGCAGGGCCGAAAATGGGGAGATTTCGCCGTTCTGTACCGCAATAACGTCCTGTCGGATAACATTGCCGCCGCATTCATTCGCGCGGGCATTCCGTACCGCGTGTACAAGGGCCGCGACTTCTTCTCCCGCGCCGAGGTCAAGGACATGTTCGCCTACCTGTGGGTGATCGAAAATCCGGCGGACGAGCTCCGTCTGCGCCGCATCATCAACACGCCTGCCCGCAAGATTGGCGATAAATCGGTCGAAACCGCCATGCAGCTTGCCGTCGAGTACGGCACGACGCTGTATGATGTGGTATGCCATGCCTCTCAGTACCCTGCCCTGTCCCGCGGTGCCGCGGCAATGGAGAAGTTCGGCGAAATGATCGAAAATCTGCGCAAGCTGCGGGAATTTGTTTCGCTTTCCGAGCTGTACGATGAACTCATGGACAAAAGCGGCTACATCCGTGCGCTGCAGCTAAAGGGCGGCGTAGAAGAGGAAAGCCGCATTGAGCACATCGAGGAGTTAAAATCCTACATTGTCGATTACGAGGACAAGACCGAAACGCCGTCGCTCGGCGATTTTCTCGAGAACATGGCGCTGTACACGGATGCCGACCAGTCCGGCGAGGACGATGACGCGGTTATCATGATGACCATGCATGCCGCCAAGGGTCTGGAATTCCCTGTCGTATTCCTCGCGGGCATGGAAGACGGGCTGTTCCCCGGCTTCCGTGCAATGGAGAAGGACGAGGACATGGAGGAGGAACGCCGCCTGTGCTACGTTGCCGTCACCCGCGCGAAGGAGCAGCTGTATCTCACCTGCGCGGAGCGCCGCCTGCTGTACGGCCGCACGCAGTATTCGCATCCGTCGCGCTTTGTTGATGAGATGCCGGAAGAGCTGCTTGAGAGCAATATCACCGAGAGCCGCCGGTTCTCGAACGCGACTGCACCCGATCCGACGCTTTCGCGTCCGCAGGTGGCTCGCGCGCGGTACGTTTCCGCTGCAAATGCAGCGCCGAGCGCGTCGCTGGCCTCGGCAGCCAAGAGCAAGCCGCTGCCGAATTTTGCCGCAGGCGACCGCGTGTTCCATAAGGCCTTCGGCGATGGACTGATCGTGTCGGTAAAGCCGATGGGCGGCGATGCCCTGCTTGAAATTGCATTTGATCAGAAGGGCACCAAGCGGCTGATGGCCAAGTCGGCCGGACAGTTTATGCATAAATTATGAGCAAACGACAGGAATTCTGCCTGGCGCTGCACCATCTCGCGCTCACATTTTTCGTGATATGTGCGCTCCCGCTGTGGTATCTCACGGGTATTTTATCCGATGTTCCACCGGATGTCAGTGCAGACGCACTGCATGCAGGCCGCCGCCAGCTCGCGATTCTGTTTGCGGTATTTACCGTTATTTTTCTTATCGGTATGATTGTATTCCGATCGGGGCGGCTGCCGCGCAGTAAATTTCAGATTGCGGCGCTGATCGTACTTCTGATACTCGTCAGCTTTCCGTTTCTGCTGTACTGCTCGATTGCAGCTGAATTGCGGCTTGGCAGAGTGATACTTGCGCTTTATACTGCGTATCTGGTTGAAATTTGTGTGCTGATGGGACAAATCCTTCTGTCGCCGCACAAATAAAAAGGAGTTCTCTCACGAGAACTCCTTTTTAGGCTGTCAATTAAGTTCGTTTTCGCGATGCAGATGCTGTCGCGCGGCAGCGCGTATGAAATAGCATTTGCAGCCCAAATGCATGAAAACCGGGGGCGTGTACCTCGGTTTTCATACTTTCAGAGGGAGAAAGTTTCCGCACGGGAACTTTCGGACG
>CEAZ01054342.1_pt1 | contig 29003 bp, 27 predicted proteins | sample 557361 | NCBI WGS metagenome assembly CEAZ01 (sample SAMEA3182074, study PRJEB8094) | gut metagenome | biome: human; feature: gut; material: Stool; isolation source: human stools | place: Canada | collected 2012-02-22 | reverse complement strand
GGATCGCGGCGGCGCATATAGTCCTCCATGAAGTTGACGGCGGTGCCGTTCTTGCAGCGGACGACCTCGGCCTCCTTGACAAGACCCTTGCCGTCGATGCTGTAGCACACGTCAAACTTGGAGGTGTGCGTGGGGCCGTAGCACATCTCGATGAGCTGCTCCTTGGTTTCGGGATAGCAGAGGCAGTTGGAGTTTTTCAGTGTCTGCATGAGATCCTCAGGCAGAACGAACTTTGCCAGATAAGCGTCTGTATACATGTTCTAACCTCTTTTCTGATTTATGGCTCAATGAGCCTGGTCCACAAAAAACATAGACCCACTTTATTGTTAATATATTACCACTCTCCGCGTGATTCTTCAATTCTTAAATGTAATGAATTTGGTACTTTTCCCGTCAAGAAAACGCGGTGCGATATGTGTATTTTTAACAATTGCGCATTTATAATCAAGCAAACAGCTGATAAAAGTGTCTTGCAGGAAGTGTGCCGATAGTGTAAACTGGGGCTTGGAGGGGACGGCAATGAAGAATTACAGGCTCACGCTGTGCTATGACGGCAGCCGTTACAGCGGCTGGCAGAAGCAGGGCAACACCGGCAACACCATACAGGAAAAGATAGAGGCGCTGCTGACACGGCTGCTCGGCCAGCCGGTGGAGATATCCGGCTGCGGCAGGACAGACGCGGGAGTCCACGCAAGGCGTCAGGTCTGCTCCTTCCGGGCGCAGACCGATATGGACTGTGGTGAGCTTCTCGCGCGGCTGCGGCAGTACCTGCCGGAGGACATAGGCGCGCTCACGCTTGAAGAAGCGCCGCCGCGCTTTCATGCGCGGCTTTCCTGCACGGAGAAGAGCTACCTCTACCGCATATGGAACAGCGACGCGCCGAACGTGTTCGAGAGGAAATACGTCTACCGTTACCCCGGCGCGCTCGATACGGACGCGATGCGCCGTGCCGCGCAGGCGCTCATCGGTGAACACGATTTCACGGCCTTCTGCTCGAACCGGCATATGAAAAAATCCGCAGTGAGGACGCTCAGGAGCATTCAGATAGACCGGCAGGGCGACGAGCTGCGCATCCTGCTGACGGGAAACGGCTTTCTATATAATATGGTGCGCATCATCGTCGGGACACTTATCGAGGCCGGGCGCGGCGAGCGCGATGCAGATAACATCGCCGCGGCGCTGCAAAGCCGCGACAGGAAAAACGCGGGCTTCACTGCCCCCGCGCAGGGACTGTGCCTGTGGGACGTGCGGTACTGACAGTCAAAAACCTCTTTTGCCTTATCTGACAAAAGAGGTTTTTGACATATATCCGGAACATTATTCTCCGATCACAACGACGGAGCACTTTCTCTCGCGTGGATGTGTGCGGTCGAAATCGACGAAGTAGACATACCCCGTCGTGCCGACGCCGAGCTTGCCGTCCGTGACCTCAAAGGTCTGGCTCGAACCTATCACCGTCGCTTTAAGGTGCGCGTCTCCGTTATACAGGTCGCTTATATCGTCATTCGGCAGATATGCCGCCGCGTTCGGCCAGGAGCGCACCGCCGCGAAATGCTCGGGGCCGGGATACCGGAACTGACCGGCGTCCGTATGGTCGGGAATGATCTTTCCCAGCGCGTCGTTCAGGTCTGCCTGGAGGAACTCGTCCCCCTCGGGCGTGACGTCATGCACGAACTCCTCGAAGAACACGCCGCAGGTAGTGTGCGGGGAGATGACCACGCATATTCCCTCTTTGATGCCGCTGTTCTCTATCGCCGCCCTGACCTGCTGCGTCACGTTTATGTATGAGGGCGTGCCCCCGTGCGACTGTAATTTAAGATGCTCTTTGTATACGCTCATTGTTCAGTCTCCCTGCTGTTCTCTGTCTTTTACTGCCTGTGCCATTGCTCTGGCCATCTCCATCACTCTCAGGCACGGGTCAGGCGCCTTCAGGATGCCGCTGGTCGCGCCGGTGCCGTCCGCGCCGAGCCTGATAACGTTATACACATCGTCAGCCGTGGAGACGCCGGAAGCGATCATAACAAGTATCTCCGGGTTTATCGCGCGTATTTTCGATGTGGCCTCGATAACATAGCTGTTGTCCGCCACCTTGCCCGTCCCTATCAGGTCGGTCGGCTCGCACAGAAGGATATCCGGTTCGAGCATGGCTATGGCAAGTCCCTCCTTCACGGAGTCTGCGCAGACAACGGGGGCCATGTCCAGCTCCTTTGCGCGCTTTATGCACGCGGCAAGCTCGCACACGGGCAGCGGGTTCTCCGCATGGTTGAGGAACACCGCGTCGGCTCCCGCCGCCTTGAGGGATTCCGGCAGGACGTGCCCCATACCGCGTCCGGGGCGCAGGGACTCCATATGCTGCGCGGTGACTATCACGTGCTCCGTGTTCTGGCGTATGTAACGCAGATCCGCAAACGGCGCTGTGAAGAGGACTTCAACGCCGGTCTCGGCCGCGGCCTGATCCGCCGCCTTTGCAAGCTTCAGGCTCTCCTCGCCGTAGAGATACGACTTGGGATTAACTACAAGAAAAGGTACTCTTACTTTTTTCATCGTCTTTCACCATCACGCGTTGTATTTGCGTGTATCAAACACATCGTAGTAGTGCTCAAGGCACTCCATCATGCCATCCTTCATTGCCTGGCGGATCGCGTAATAGTCCTTGCCGCCGCGCTCCTGCACCTTCTTATAGGCGCTGAGGACAAAGTCGGTATAGATATTGATCTTGCTGATGCCGCCGGTCGCGCACCTGTGCAGGTTCTCATCGCCGGAGGAGGAGCCGCCGTGGAGCACCAGCGGAGTCTCTATTGCGGCGCGCAGCTCCGCAAGACGCTGGAAGTCGATATTGGGCGTGCCCTTATACGCGCCGTGCGCCGTACCGATAGAGACGGCGAGCGAGTCGACCTCCGTAAGCTCGCAGAACTTCTTGGCTTCCCCGACCGTTGTATAGATATTGTTGCTGGTATTGCGGTCGCTGTACTCGGAGCCTTCGCCGACATGGCCTATCTCCGCCTCGACGACAACGCCGCGCAGGTGTGCATAGTCCACGATCTCCTTCGTACGGCGGACGTTCTCCTCAAAGCTCTCCGCAGAAGCATCTATCATGACGGAGCTGAAGCCGGAGTCGATGGCCTTGAAAATAAAGTCCTTGTCCGTGCCGTGATCCAAATGGAGCACAACGGGCACCTTTGCGCTTTCGGCGTAGTATTTGCCGATCGCGATCGCCTCATCGAATGACAGGAACTGCTGATGCACCTGCGCGAAGGCGAGAACGAGGGGAATCCCCAGCTTCTCGGCGACAGCAATATGCGCCGACGCGGAAAGCTGATCCACAAAATTTGCCGCGGGGAAAGCAAAATTCTTTTCGCGCGCAGCTCTATACAATTCCTTAGATGATACCAACATTTCTTTTTCTCCTTAAAAATGTATTGCTCAAGTGGCTTTGCAGAGTGCGCCGGACGCTCCCTGCCGTATTATATATGTAACTGTCCTCACGGCCGCCCGCGCGCTCAGGCGCGTTCGGGCACCGCAGGATAAAACATATTCCGTTTTTATGTCTGCCGTCAGCTCAGGTCTTATTGCAGTAAAGCGCGCTACACGGCATATCGTAGTATTTTTTAAGTTCATCCGGCAGCAGCATCATGGATATCGCGATATCCGCGTTTGCCGCTCCGACCGGCACGGGGTTTATCAGTGCGTCATGCACGGCTATCCCCCGCTCTGTGAGGCTGCGGTACAGCTGGTAATTCACCCTGCCGAGCTCCGACAGACTGACTCCGCCCGCCCCGCTTATATAGGTACACACGGTGTCCCCCGTGCGTGCGCGCGAGGCCTGCCGCAGCTGGAAGGCTATCTTTTCCATAGTCCCTTCGCCGAAAAGCGCGCCGACGTCGTCTCTCCCCCGTCCTCCGGACGTGAGGGCAGCTCTGACGCTTATGCTCTTCACGAGGTTCCTTGCTTTTCTGACAGTGTAGTAGGTCTCTTTCAGGGTCATGCCGCTCGCCGCGGCCGCCCCCGCTATTTTTACGCAGTGGAAATAGCCCGCGTTCATCTGCTCCGTGCCGCCGGGCGCAATGCAGTCCTCAACATATACCACTTCATTGTTGAAACCGCTCTCCTCCAGCAGGCCGCCGGCCGCCATGACAACGCTCTTTTCCTCTTCGCTGCTGCCGCAGATGAGCAGCACGCCCCTGTCGCCGTAGTTTACGGAGATCGCCGTGCGCATGACCGCGTAGGGGTCGAGCTCCGGCTCTATCATGATCGCGTCCGCGAGGTTTTCGCCGAGCATGAACCCCAGCGCCGCTTCATATCCGACGCGACCGCATACGACTACGCTGACCTTATCGCGCTTGCAGGGTTCCGCGTGTACGCTCTGCGTACCTACGGTAAGCTTCCCGGCATTCCCGGCCGAAAGCCTGATGCCCTCCAGTGCCTTGCTGCGTTCATTCATGTTCATGCCGGTCATTGGTCATTTCCTCCTGTTCGGTGAAATCGATATGATTCGCGCTGCCGCGAATTTCAGGTTATTGACAATATTAATTATTTATGCTTATATTATTTTGTTATTCAAATCGTACAGGTTTTTGCATCGGTGTCACTATTCCGCTGAAATTTTTGTTGAATTTCTCTTCCATATCTTTTATAATGTAAACATGGTATACATTTGAAATCTTATCTGGGAGGAAAATATGTCAATATCAGCCGATCAACGTTATTATCTTAAACGTAAAGCTCTGTATTATTTCTATGAAAAGAACTATTCAAACACCGACATTGCCAAGATGCTCGGCATCTCCAGAGTGACGCTCAACCGTCTGCTTGCCGAAGCGAAGGACGAGGGCATGGTCAAGATCGAGATCATCGACACGCGGAACATCAATCACATCCTCGAGCTTGAGGACAGGATCAAAAGCCGCTACAACATGGAATATGTCAAGATTGTCGATACCGATACCACCGACCCCGACGCGCTCATCTCAAAGCTCGCCCTTGAGGGGGCGCGATACCTTGAGCGCATGCTGCGCAGCGGCATCAAGATCGGCCTTGGCTGGGGCAGGACGCTCAGCACGCTTATAAATGACCTCACACCAAACGCCGGCATAACCGGTATAGAGGTATACACGCTGATGGGCGGCGCGTGCAGTGAAGCGAACTTCCAGCCGAACCTGCTTGCGCAGTCGCTGCTGAATTATTACAGCGGCAGCTCATACATAATAAACGCGCCCTTTGTGTGCCATTCAGAGCTGCTGTGCGCCGAGATAAAGAAGGAGCCTTCCATCGCCAATATACTCAACGCAACTGATCGGCTTGACATTGCGCTTGTCGGCATAGGCCGCTTACCTACCCGCGAGCATCTCAAAAAGAGCTACTGGAATTTACCCGACGACGTTATAGACGAGATACTTGACGCCGGTGCCGTCGGCGATATATGCGGCAACTTCATTGATATAAACGGCAATGTCTGCAAGACAAGCGTGTCAAAGCGCATCGTCTCCGTTGACATCGATAGTCTGCGCAAACGCAGGCATGTCATGGCCGTTGCCGGCGGTGAAGCAAAGCCGCTCTCGATCCGCGGCGCGCTTAAAGGCGGCTTTATCGATATTCTGGTGACGGATTATAAAACCGCCCTTGCGGTAATTGAGGAATAAAGATCAGTTCTTTTTATACAGACACCCGAAACCGGGTGTCTGTATTTATTTTTGCTTATGCCAGCCGGTTCACCAGCTCCGCCTGAAGCCTGAAGCTCTCCTTGAGCGCAGGATACAGCGCCTTATACCGTGCATAGCATTCGTCGTAGATCGCGGCGTTATGCATATCGGGCTCGATGGTACGCGTGACCTTCAGCCATGCGTCGCAGCCCTCTTCGACCGTTGCGAAGTGTCCAGCGCCGACTGCCGCCAGTATCGCGGCTCCCGCTGCCGGGCCTTCCTCAACATTCATCGTCACGACCTGGGACTTGTATATATCCGCCTGCATCTGGAGCCACAGCTCGCTCTTCGCGCCGCCGCCGTTTGCGCGGATTTCGGTCACGGAGTGACCCATTTCCCTGCATATCTCTACGGAATCGCGCATGGCAAAGGTTATGCCCTCCATCACGCTTCTGGCGATCTCGTTTATGCCGTGGCGGTATGACAGCCCGAAAAGGACTCCGCGCGCGTTCTCGTCGGATATCGGGGTCTTCTCCCCGTTGAGGTACGGCAGGAAGGTCAGACCCTCGCAGCCAGGCTGCGCCTGAACGGCGAGAGAGGTCATATAGTCGTAAATGTCCGTGCCGTTCTTTACGCAGGCTTCCTTCTGCATCGGGAATATCGTATCCCTCAGCCACTTGAACGCGCCGCCCGCGCTGAGCACCAGTCCGAGGAAGCACCACTTATTCTCCACGGAGTGCGCCATGGACATTATCGCGCGGTTCTGCGCATCTATGAGCGGGGAGGACGTGCAGCCGAACACGACGCCGCTCGTGCCTATGGTCGAGCCGAGCACGCCGGGGCGCACTATGCCCGTCCCGACGCCGCCCGCCGGCTGGTCTCCCGCACCGGCAGCGACCGGAACGCCGGGAGCTATCCCCCACTCTTCCGCGACGCCGCGGCTGAGCCTGCCGACGACCTCGTAGGATTCCGCAAGCGTATCCGGCACAAGGCTGCGGTCGATACCCAGCCTGTCAAAGACGGGGTAAGACCATTTACGCGCGCCGACGTCCAGCATGAAGGAAAGCGACGCATCGCTGACCTCGGTCGCGACCTCGCCGGTCATGCACAGGCGGAGATAGTCCTTGACGAACATCACCTTATATGCGCGCTCATAATCCTCCGGTCTGTTCTCTCTTATCCAGAGGAGCTTCGGCGCCCAGAAGCTGTTGAGGCAGTGGTTGCTCGTCAGGCGCAGCGCATCATCATCCGCAATGAGTCCGCAAATCTCATCGACCTGCGCGCTGGAGCGCTGGTCGAGCCAGATGATGCAGTTGCCTATTGGTTCAAGGTTCCGGTCGACGAGCAGGCAGCCCTGCATCTGACCGGAAAAGCCAATGCCGCCGACCTCGATCTCTGCACCGACGCTGCCTATGGCCATCTTCACGGCCGCGCTGCATGCGTGCCACAGCTCGCGCGGATCCTGCTCGACCCAGCCCGGACGCGGCGTGATAACGTCGCACTCATGATAGCCGGTGCCGCACACCCTGCCAAGGGCGTCGAAAACAACGACCTTAATGCCGCTCGTTCCGGCATCTATTCCGATAAAACATTTCATAACCGATCCGCCCTGTCTCAGGTCTTGTACTTTTCGCGCAGTGCCATCGCGTCGGAGTAACCGAGGATATCCTGATACACCTGCTGCTTTTCAAAGATGCCTCTCTGATACATGCTCTTTGTATTGCCGGTCGCCTTGTATTCCTTATAGAGCTCGTTCATCGTGTAGGCCTCGTGCAGTATGCTTGCGAGGGGATGGATAACGAACTTGTAGCCCATCTCTTCAAGCTCCTGATTGCTGAATATACGGCCCTCTTCAAATTCGCACACGTCGTAAAGGACGATGGGCTTATCATCCCTGTACGGGGACTTGTAATTCACAAGCTCTCTTGCGACTCTTTCAACATCCTTGCGCTTGGTGAAATTCTCAGGCATGAGCATATCCGCACCGACGTCCCAGAACTTCTTGCAGCGGTCGATGGCCTCATCGATGCCGAGCGTGTTGAAGCAGTCGGTACGCGCGATTATCATGAAGTTCGGGTCTCTGCGCGCTTCGAGCGCCGCCTTTATCTTTGCGCATATCTCCTCGACGGGCACGACATGTACCCCGCCCATGGAGCCGCACTTCTTCGGCATGACCTGATCTTCAAAGTGGATACCGCTGACGCCTGCCGCCTCGTATTCTCTTACCGTGCGCACGACGCTGCTCACATCGCCGTAGCCGGTGTCTGCGTCACACACCAGCGGAATATCGAGTACTTCGGCAAGATAGCGGGCGCGCGTTATCATTTCCGTCGCGGTGCCGAGACCGATATCGGGAATGCCGAGATAGCTTGCCATAGTGCCGTTGCCGCCCATGTAGCATACCTGGAAGCCGTTCTGCTGTACCAGTCTTGCGGTCAGACCGTCGTGGCAGCCGGGAGCGACCACGATGCCGGGCTGACTTATAAGCTCACGGAGCCTTGCATTCTTTTTTACATCCATGTTATTACCTCTTTATTTATCTGCCGTTGTAGGCATATTCAAGGATAGGCTTAATGTAATTGTAGGTATCGATCGCGCCCTGCTTATAATCGCAGAAGCCCGCGTCCACCTCGAAGGCGATCCACTTGTCATAGCCCATTGCCTCAAGGATACAAATCACTTCCTTGAAGTCTATAATGCCCGTGCCGGGAACTCCGCCGTTGCTGTCTCTGAAATGTACATGGCCGCACAGCTCGCCGCTGCGCACGAAAGCCGCGCCTATCTGATAGTCTTCGAGGAAGGAGTGGTAGATGTCCATAAGGAGCATGACCTTGTGGCTGACGTCGCGGTTCATCTCCTGCACGTATGCCATCGTCTCCCGCGTGGTGTGGTTGTAGTTCATGTCATAGCGGTTGATGGGCTCATAGTCGAAGTTTATGCCGTACTGTGCGCAGTATTCGGTGCATTCCTTAACGCACTCGGCGATGTACTGCTTGCCCTGCTCGATGGATTCGCCCTCAGGGATCCAGCCCTGAACACGGCCGAAAAGCACATCGCAGTGGAAGTAGCCCGCAAGGTCGATCATTTCCTTCATAAGGCTGACCGCGCGCTCGCGCTCGGCCTTATCGGGATTTGAGAAGCGCGCGCCGCGCCTGTCATACAGGCCGCCGGAGCGAAGGCCGGAGAGCTTGAGGCCGTATTTGTCAAGTATCGCCTTTATCCCCTCTTTATCGAGCGTTGCCGGGGAGCAGACGGAGGGTTCAAGTCCGTCATAGCCGATCTCGCTGACAGTCTTTGCGGCGTATTCAAATTCCTCGAGCGACATATCGTCGAGCATACCGAGGCCGTAAGCTAATTTCATCATAGAGAAAACTCCTTTTTGTCGTAATTTGTCGTACTTATCGGATAAGGATGCAGTGCATATACACTGCATCCTTACCGTTTAGGCGACGCTTACTTGACCATGCTGTTGATCAGTTCGAGCATCTCAGGCAGAAGATCGGTGTATCCATTCTGCTCTGCGTTATTCTGATAGTAGTCTGCGAAGATGTCGAGGAACTCTGCGGGGTTCTCGGTGTAGGTGACGTTTGCACCGGCCTCTTCATAGATAGCGGGCCAGCTTGCATCCTCTTCCTTGACTCTTTCATTGAGAGCGGTGTAAGCCTTCTCCCACTCGCTGAAGAGTGCATCCTGGTACTCCTGGGGCAGACCTGCGAGGACGTCGTTATTGATGACGATGCCGACAGAGGAGAACATGTGGTTGGAGATCCAGACGGAAGCGTTGGCCATGGAGTCGAAGCCGTAGCTGTGGATGGAGGACTTGATGGTATCGACGCCGTCAACAACGCCGGACTGCATTGCGGTGTAAGCCTCGGTCCAGGTGATGACAACAGGGGTGAAGCCCATCAGGGAGAAGGTATCCTGATAGATCTGGGTCTCAGGGCTGCGGAGCTTGACGCCCTTGCAGTCAGCTGCGCTGGAGCAGGGAGTGTTGGTGACGATGGAGCGGAAGCCCTGATAGCACCAGCCAAGAGCGGTCATGTTCATGGTGTCGGACAGCTGAGCGTCGAGCTTGTCGATGATGTCGCTGTTGTAGAAGAGCTCGTCTGCAATGTCAAAATTGGTGATGAGCCAGGGGAGGTTGATCATGTTGTATGCGGGAACGTAGGTGGGGAGCATGGAGGTGTCGGCGTAGCACATATCGAGGGAACCGGTCATGACGGATTCGAGGTTCTCAGGCTGAGTGCCCATTGCGCCTGCGGGGTAGGTCGTGATGACGACGCCGCCGTTGGTGGCTTCCTTGACGCCGGCTGCGAAGGCTTCAAACGCCTCGCTGACCTCATGGTCGGTAGCCAGAGTGTACGCGAACTTCAGTTCATAGGTCTTGTCGGGTGCGGCTGCCGCAGCGTCGGCTGCAGGAGCGGCGTCGGTCTTGGTGCTGTCGGCTGCGGGAGCGTCATTGGAATTGGAGCCGCAGGCGCACAGCGCAAACACCATTGCCAGAGTGAGTACCAGAGCAATAATGCGTTTCATTTTGTTTCTCCTTTTTCTTTTTTGATGAATAATGTTGAATAAACCCTTGCAGGTCTGATTCCGATGATTAAGCCATCAGGCCGGGCAGCCATGTGCAGACCTGAGGAACAAAGATGACCATCAGGACGCCGATGGAGAAGATGATGATAAACGGCCAGATGTTGCTGATGATGCGCTTGAGGTCGGTATGCGTGACGCTGGATACGACATACATAACGATGCCGACAGGGGGCGAGATGCCGCCGAGAACCAGCGATATGATGCAGACCGTCGCGAAGTGGATCGGGTCGAAGCCGTATACCGAGATAAGCGGAGCGAAGAACGGGACGAGCATGAGCAGTATCGCAGTGGACTCGATGAACATGCCCGCGATGAAGATGATCACGAATATGAGCAGGAGGATGATATGTCCGTTGTTCGTGACGCTGCCCATGAAGTTTCCGACGACGGTGCCCATATCATAATAGGTAAGGACATAGGCCAGCAGGGACGCGAAGGAAATGATGATCATCGGCTGTGCCGCGCCCGCGACGGATTCCTCTATGCTCTTCCAGAGCTTCTTGATGTTGAGCTGCTTTGAAATGAAGCCGTAGCATATGCCGTAGATGATGGCCAGTATGCCGGATTCAGTAGCGGTGCAGATGCCGAGGACGATGCCGCCGATAATGATGAGCGGCATTACCAGAGCGCCGAAGGAGCGCAGGAAGCTCTTGCCGACGGCCTTCCAGCCTGCGAAGGTGCCCCTTCCGAGGCCGCGCTTCTTTGCGTAGATATAGCAGTAGATTATCATCATGACGCCGAGCATTATTCCGGGCAGCAGACCTGCCATGAACAGCTTGCCGACGGAGATTGAGACGACGCCGGAATAGACTATCATGATTATGCTCGGCGGAATGATGGGGCCGAGAGAACCGGCGGAGGAAATGAGAGCCCCGGCGAAGCCTCTGTCATAGCCGTTCTTTTCGAGCTGGGGAACCATGATGGTGCTGATCGCGGCAGCGTCCGCGACGGAGGAGCCGGACACGCCGGCCATGAGCATACCGGTCAGGACGACCGCGTGAGCCAGACCGCCCGTTATGTGGCCGACAAGGTTTTCAAAAAACTCAATGATCTTATCGGTTATGCCGGTGGAGTTCATAAGAGAACCGGCCATCATGAAAAGCGGGATCGCGATAAATGATATGGAGTCGACAGCTGTGTATATCTTCTGCGCGACTATGGTAGCCGGAAGCGAGGGGTTGAGGACTATCGCCGCCCCTGCGGACAGCGCCATGCAGAACGCTATCGGCATGCCGAGCACGAGGAAGACAAGGAAAACTACCATTACAAGTATAAGCATCAGTTCTTCCTCCCATCCTTGCGGATCGCAATGATCCTTCTGACAATGACCTCGATGCCGAAGATGCAGACGATCGCCGCGCCTACGGGCTCCGCCGCATAAATGGTGTTGTACGGAAGCTTGAGGTCAGCAAACTTCAGCTTGCTCAGGCTGTCGCAGAGCTTCACGGCGTTGATCCCCCAATAGGCGGAGAAAGCGACGATACCGGCATCGCAGATAAGCGCAAAGATATCTGAGACCACCGCGGGCAGAGCCTTCGCCAGCAGGTCGAAGCCGATGTTCCCGGAGTTTCTGACGAGCACGCCGGCATAGAGCATGATCATCCAGATAAACAGTGCGCGCGATGCGTGCTCAGACCAGGGTATCGCGTGTCCGAACAGGTAGCGGCTGAACACCTGTGCGGCCATCAGGATCATGATGCCTATAAAGAGGATCGCACAGATGAGTTTGATCACTTTTTCAAAGCGATCAAGGATTTTTGTCATTTTGCCTCTTCCTTTCTCTTGTGTTTATTTGCTGAGGCTGCCGGAATAACCGGTCGAGCCCTTGGAGCCCGTGGGCGGGACAAAGTAAGGATATGCATTGCACTTTATGATATCCCAGGCCTTGTCGCATTCCTTTACGATCTCGGGATCAAGCACGCCCTTCTCCACTGCCGCAATGTTCTGCTCAAGCTGAGAGAGCTTTGAAAAGCCCATCATCACGGAATCGACAAAGTCGTTCGACAGGCACCATCTGGTCGCCAGCTCCACGAGGGACATCCCGGCTTCCTCAGCGACGCCCTTGAGGATATCTATTGCGTCGAAGTTCTTGTCGTTCCAGTAGCGATCCTGATACATCTTGGAGTTGAAGCGGCTCCCCTCGGCGATGTGATCTCTCGTGTGCTTGCCGGTCAGCAGGCCGCCGGCCAGCGGATTATAGATAACAAAGCCGGTCTGATACTTTCTCAGGAAATACGCGAACTCGTCATCGGCGCCGCGGGTCAGCAGATTATAAACGTTCTGCGCGACCTTCGGGACTACAAAGCCGTTGGTCTTGGCAGTCCACATCATGTCGCAGGCTTCCCATGCGGAGTAATTGGAGAAGCCGACATAGCGCACCTTTCCGCTTCTGACAAGGCAGCTCATCGTATCGAGCGATTCTTCAAGCGGAGTGTTCCTGTCGGGATGGTGCAGGTAGTAGATATCTATGTAGTCCGTGCGCAGGGCGCGCAGCGAGTTCTCCACCGCGTTCATTATATTGATGCGGGAAGCGCCGCGCTCGTTCACGCCGTCGCCGGTCGGCAGGTCGACCTTTGTGCCGATGATGAGCTTGTCACGGTTGCCGCGTTCTTCGAGCCAGCGGCCTATGACGCGTTCGCTCTCGCCCCCGGCATACTGGTTTCCGGTGTCGATCATGTTGATGCCGTGATCCACTGCCGCGTCAAGCACGGTGCAGGAGCCTGCGTAATCAAGCTGATCGCCGAAGGTGGTCGAACCGAGCGACACTCTGGATATCATTGCGCCCGTTCCCGTAAGGTATTTATACTGCATGACATTCGCCCCTTTTGTTTTAGATTTACATTTGTAAACCAGTTTCAATCATGTAAACTTTACACCGCAATAATAACATAATTGCCGCCGATGTCAATCGAATTTTGGCTTCCCGCTGCATTTTTGGTCAGACTGCCATTTTACAAGTTTACATTTTGTACATAATGTTCAATCGTAAATTTATCGCGTCTTGATAAAAACTGACCCCACGGTGCATCAGTACCGTGGGGTCAGTTTATATACAATATTATTTATACTGTTCACTGCTTCCGGTAGCAGTCAATGATCATGTGCTTGAAAAGCTGCTCATGCACTGTGAGCTTGCGCCCTTTCTTTGTGATCAGGTTGAACGGCATGATGAAATCTTCGTTCAAAAGCTTCAGCACCTTTATCTTTTCAAGATCACTGTCGGTTATGTCGTCCGCCAGAGAGCGCGCCACTATCCTTTTATTGGACGAGGCAATGTCCACTGCCTGCCGCGGAGCGTTGCACTCGAAAGTGACATTCAGCTGCGCATTATGGCGGCGGAACATCTCGGCGACAGCCTTGCCGGGCTGCGTGTTGCTGTCGGGGATCAGCAGCGGCATGCCGTCAAGATCCTCGACCGTGATCTCATCGCGCGAAGCATACGGATGCTCCCGGTTAACAATGAACACCTGCTGCACATCCTCCAGCAGCACAGTGTCAAATTTTGAATTGCTGAAATTGCCGTAGACAAGGCCGAACACCGCGTCCCCGTCATAAACCATATCCGCACACACGCTGGCATATTCATTGTGCAGCTCTATGGCATAATCCTCCGGCGGGAGCATGAGCAGCTGCTGGAGCTGCGGGGGCAGCTTTGTAAAGCGGTTGAGCGTAAGCGCGACCTTTATATGCGCCTTGTTGTTCTCTTTATATGCGCGGCACATGGAATAGATGTTGTCGACATGCGTCAGGACAAGCTCCGCCTCATTGCGGAAAGCGCTGCCGAACTGAGTAAGAACAAGACCCTTGGCCTTATGGTAAAAGAGGTTGCAGCCAAGCTCCAACTCAAGGCGGCGCAGCGCGATGCTTATCCCCTGCTGGGTTATATGGAGCCTTTCGGCAGCCTTTGCCATGCTTCCGCAGTTGCAGACCTCAAGGAAATATTTCATCTGATTTATTTCCATTTACCAAAGCCCTCCTCTGTAAAAAAATGTTGTTGCATGATGAAAACTGCACAAAAAAGTTCACTCAATATTCACTTAGTCAGTAATTATATTGTTTCGCTGTTAATTTGTCAACGAACTATTTGTTAACACGCTACAACTGTCAGTTTAATAGCAAACTTTTTGTTTAGTTAAAAATTTGACGTTAAAAGTCAAACTATCGGTTGTTTTGTGACTAAATAGTGTTTCTTGTCTAAATAACACCAAAGTGATATTTTTTAGACACAAAATGTTTTAACGGTACACACTTAACAAAAAAGGAGATCGAACCTCATGGAGATGCCGCTTGCCGGAATAAGGGTCCTCGACCTGAGTACCATGTACCCCGGCCCCGTATGCACGATGACGCTTGCGGATTTCGGTGCGGAAGTCATACGCGTAGAGCCCACAAAGGGCGGCGACCTCTGGCGCTATTCCCTGCCGCTCGTGAACGGACTGGGTATGCCGTACCTTCAGGTCAACAGAAACAAGAAAAGCATTTGCCTGAACCTGAAAGACCCCGAAGCAAAGGAAATATTCTACCGTCTGGTAAAGGATGCCGACGTTGTTGTCGAGCAGTACCGTCCCGGTGTTGCGCAGCGGCTCGGCGTTGATTATGACACGCTCAGGAAGCTGAACGAGAAAATAGTTTACTGCTCGATATCCGGCTTCGGCCAGACCGGCCCCTACAGGCTCCTTGCCGGACACGATATCAATTATATAAGCTATGCCGGTATCCTCGGCTTGACGGCCAGGAAGGGTGAATGCCCCGTGCTCCCCGGCGTGCAGATAGGCGACGTCAGCGGCGGCGCGCTGTACGCGGTGATCGGTATACTGATGGCGCTGATGGGCGTCAAGCAGACCGGAAAGGGACAATACATCGACACGGCAATGTTCGACGGCGCTGTATCTATGATGCACTGGAACGCATCCAGCTGCCTTGCCGGCGGCGAGGCGATGCAGCCGCAGGGCAACATCCTCATCGGCCAGCTCGCCTGCTACAACGTCTATGAGACCAAGGATGGCCGCTACATAAGTCTCGGCGCAGTCGAGGCTCATCTGTGGGGCAACTTCTGTGAGAAGATAGGCCATCCGGAATTTACCGACAGTCAGAGAAAGGTCGAAAAGCAGCATGACATGATCGCTTTTCTCCGGACTCTTTTCAGAAGCAAGACGCTTGAAGAGTGGAAGCAGTTCCTCGCGGATACGGATTGCTGCTGGTCGCCTGTTGCCACAGTTGACGAGGTCATGAATGACCCGCAGGTGATGGCCAGAGGCATGATAACAGAGATGACGGATCCGAAGGGCGAGTACGGCACGGTGAAATTCATCGCCTCCCCCCTCAAGCTCTCCGAAACTCCTGCTCGCAATGAGCTGTTCCCGCCGCGCAAGGGCGAGCACACAAGAGAAGTCCTTCGCAGCTGCGGCTACAGTGAGGAAGAAATAGATAAATTTTACGCCGACGGCGCTGTCTGAAGCGCCGCAGCGATAAGAAAGAGGCAAAGAATACAGCATGAAGATCATAGTTTTCGTCAAGCAGATACCTGACACCAATGACGTAAAGCTCGACCCGAAAACAGGCAACCTTCGCCGCGACGGTGTCAAGTCCCGCATCAACCCCAACGATCTCAACGTTATTGAGACGGCAATGGAGCTCAAGAGAGCGCATGGTGCGCAGGTCTGCGCTGTGACTATGGGCCCCCCGCAGGCAAAGGCGGTGCTTCTCAAGGCGCTCGCCCTCGGCTGCGATGAGGCATACCTCCTCTCCGACAGAGCCTTCGGCGGTGCAGACTCCCTCGCAACGGCGTACACGCTTTCCAAGGCTGCGGAAAAGATCGGCGGCTACGATCTTCTCCTGACCGGCAGGAACTCTGACGACGGCGACACGGCTCAGGTCGGCGCGGCAATCGCGGCTTTCCTCGATATCCCTCAGGTCACGATGACCACGGCTCTCGAAGTCAAAGACGGCACTGCATACTGCTCGCGCACGCTTGAGGACAGAGTTGAAAAGCTCAGCGTCAAGCTCCCTGCGCTCGCCGCCGTCACCAAGGATATAAACAGCCCTGATTTTGCAAGACCCGTAAATATATTCTCGGCGCTCGACAAGCCCATCACGGTACTCGATGCCGCAGCTCTCGGCGCTGACACGGCGCAGACCGGTACGGCCGGTTCCCCCTCCCGCACGAAGAAAGTGTTCGAGCCGAAGAAGGAAAAGACAGCCACCAGATATTTCACCGGCGCTCCCGGCGAGATGGCGGCGCAGATCGCCGATGTCCTTTTCGACGAGCAGATGATTTGACGGAGGCAGACAATGCAGAAACAGGATTACAAAGGCATTTGGATATACGCAGAGCACAGAAACGGCAAGCTCGATGCGACCGTTTATGAGCTGCTCGGCAAAGCGCAGGAGCTGAAGGCTTTCTGCAAGGAAGAAATAACGGCAGTGCTGCTTGGTGATAATGTGAGCGCTCTTTCAGATGAGCTTATCGCCTGCGGAGCGGACAGGGTCATTATTGCGGAAGACCCGGCGCTCGGCGAATACAGCGCAAGACCGTACCAGAAGGCGCTGACCCAGCTTGTGAGCAAATATAAGCCCTCCATGCTCATCTATGGCGCCACCACTCAGGGGCGCGACCTTGCCCCGCGCATGATGGTCTCCCTCAAAACGGGGCTCACCGCGGACGCGATAGACCTCGGCTTTGACGAGGACGGCGAGTTCTGCCAGACCACCCCCGGCTACGGCGGAAAGATCCTCGCGCACATCACCATCCCCGAATGCCGTCCCCAGATGGTCACGGTACATCCGCACTCCTTCGCTCCCGCCCAGCCCGACGCTTCCCGCAGCGGCAGTGTGATAAACGAGACGGTCGAGGTCGAGGTCGATGAGAGCGTTAAGCTTTTGAGCGTCGAAGAGCGCAGCGCAGTGGGAACGCCCATCGATCAGGCGCATGTTCTCGTCAGCGGCGGCAGAGCCGTCAAGACCGAAGCAGACCTCGCCATGCTCCGCGAGCTTGCAGACCTGCTCGGCGGCGAACTCGCCGGTTCGAGACCGCTTATAGACAGCGGCCTGCTCCCCCACGAAGCGCAGATCGGCCAGTCCGGCAAATCCGTCGCACCGGAGCTTCTGATAAACGTCGGTCTGTCCGGCTCCGTCCAGTACAAGGTCGGCATGAAGAGCGCAAAGCGTATCATGAGCATCAACACCGCTGCAAGCGCACCGGTCTTCGATATCTCAGGCTACGGCGCAGTCGCCGATTTCAGAAGCCTTGTCCCGGCGCTCGTCAAGGAGATCAAAAAGCGCAAAGGCATCGATTGATTTTAGCCAACAGTAATTTAGCCAACAGTAATTTTATATAAACAAAAATGGAGGAGAAACAATGAACAGACTCTATACCCCCATTAAGATCAACGGGGTAGAACTCAAGAACCGCGTCATCATGGCTCCCATGAGCGTGGGACACACCGTCGACGGCTACATCGACGATGAAGTCGCTGATTTCTACAAGAGCAGAGCTGAGGGCGGCGTTGGCCTGATAGTCTTTGCAAACATGCAGTGGGACAAAGTCCGCCACGCGAACAATGTTCCCCTTCTGACTGACGAAAAATATATTCCCCAGCTCAAGAAGATGACCGACGCCATCCACGAGGGCGGCAGCAAGGTCTTCGCACAGATCATGCACAGAGGCACCTCCGCTCCGAGAGCCACCATCGGCGGCCTTGAGGCAGTCGGCCCCTCCGCAGTTCCCCGCAAGTTCACCCATTATGAAATGCCCCGCGCCCTGACCGTCGAAGAGATCCACGAGTTCGTCGAGTGGCAGGCAGACGCAGCTCTGATAGCCAAGAGAGCCGGCTTTGACGGCATCGAGCTTGAGACCAACTCCGGTTACCTCTACGGCCAGTTCTGGTCTCCCCTGACGAACCTCCGTACCGACGAGTACGGCGGCAGCCTTGAGAACAGGAACCGCTTCATCGTCGAGACCCTCGCCGCTATCCGCGAGGTCGTCGGCCCTGAGTTCCCCATCCAGCTGCGCGTCAGCGGCAGCGACCTTCTCGAAGGCGGCTGCACCGGCGACGATATCGCAGAGATCTGCGGCTATCTCGATAAGACCGGCTTTGTCGACAGCTTCTCCGTCACCGCAGGCTGGCACGACTCCACCGTTCCCCTTATCACCATGGAAGTCCCCTACGCCAACTGGCTCTACCTCGGCCGCCAGATCAAGGCAAAGGTTCACGTCCCTGTTTTCCAGGGCATGCGTATGCACATAAAGGTCGCCGAAGAGGTAGTTGACCGCGGCGATGTCGACGGCGCTGTCATAGGCCGTCAGTGGCTGGCCGATCCCGACCTCGTCAACAAGGCGATGGCCGGCGAGTACGACCGCATCCGTCCCTGCGTCGGCTGCAACGCACTGTGCCTTGACGCCGCTCAGGCCGGCAAGAACATCGGCTGCATCGGCAACTACGAGTGCAACCGCGAAGGCGAGCTGCGCGATGCAAACGGCAAGTTCCCCTCTCAGGTCAAGTCCGAGCATCCCGAAAAGATCCTCGTCATCGGTGCAGGCCCTGCCGGTATGGAGTTTGCCCGCGTGTCCGCTCTGCGCGGCCACAAGGTCACCATCTGGGAGAAGCGCAACCGTACCATCGGTCTGAGCCTCTTCGCCGCAACTCCTCCGAGACGCTACGACATCCGCTACTTCGGCCAGTGGCTTGAGCGCGAGTGCCGCGCACTCGGCGTTGAGATCATCCTCAACAAGGAAGCGACCACCGAGAGCATCCTCGAAGCCGCAAAGGACTTCGACCGCGTCGTTATCGCAGCCGGCTCCAGAGCAGTCATTCCTCCCATCCCCAAGGATGAGGGCGCGGATATCGTCCACGCATGGGATGTCTTCGAGGGTAAGGCAAAGCTCGGCAAGAACGTTGTTGTCGTCGGCGGCGGCGACGTCGGTATCGAGGTCGCAATGACCATCGGCGAGATCGGCACCATCACCGCAGAGCAGCTGCGCTTCATGATGATCTACAAGACCGAGCCGGAAGAGAAGCTCAAGTACCTGCTGACCCACGGCGTACACAATGTCACCGTCGTCGAGATGGGCAAGAAGTTCGCTCCCGACATCAACCCCGGCAGCCGCTGGTCCATCATGTACCGCACCAAGCAGCTCGGCGTGAGACTGCTCAAGGAGACCAAGGTTCTCAAGCTCGGCAAGGATGCAGTTCTCGTCGAGAACGAGGAAGGTCAGGAGTCCATCCCCTGCGACACCATCGTTATCGCAGCCGGTGCAAGACCCAACAACGCCCTGTACGAAGAGCTCAAGGACAAGCTGCCCAAGGTCGATGAGATCGGCGATACCGTCAGCGTCGGCAGGATCCACAACGCAGTTGAGTCCGCTTACCGTCTGGCAATGACCATCTGATAAACCGTGTAAATTAAGTGCATTCCTCCCGGACGCGGGTTCGGGAGGAGCATTTAAGGCAATAAGTATCAAAAAAATAACACAGGAGGAATAATCACACAATGGAAATGCTCGATGATGTAAAAATCCTTGACTTTACCACCAACGTTGCAGGCCCCGGCGCCAGCGCTATCGCTACCGACTTCGGCGCTCAGGTCATAAAGATAGAGTCCCAGACCGGCGACTCCGCAAGAACCTATGCTCCCTTCATTGAAGGCAAGGGCATGACCCACGCTTGGATCAACAGAGGCAAGAAGTCCATCGTCATGAACCTCAAGGATCCGCGTGCAATAGAGATATGCAAGCAGCTCGTCAAGGACGCTGACGTTCTTGTCGAAGGCTTCCGTCCCGGCGTTATGGATCGTCTCGGTCTCGGTTATGAGGCCATGAAGGAGATAAACCCCAAGCTCGTTTACTGCTCCGTCAGTGCCTTTGGCCAGACCGGCCCCTACGCTTCCCGTCCCGGCTTCGACCTTCTCGGTCAGGCCATCTCCGGCATGATCAGCGTCAACGGCGAAAAGGGCGGCCACCCCATCAAGCACGGCGTCACCATCGCTGACTACTTCGCAGGCCCGAACGCCTACGCCGCCATCATGACTGCGCTGCACTACCAGCGCCGCACCGGCAAGGGTCAGCACATCGACGTGTCCCTTATCCAGGGCATGATCTACCTCAACAGCCCGATCGACCGTCTGAACGACGGCGTTATCGTCAAGCCCAACGGCGGCCACCACAGCGCACTGTGCCCCTTCGGCGGCTTCTGGACTGACAAGGGCGAGGGCGTTATCATCTGCGCTCCCAACCCGAAGGCATGGGCAACCGTGGCAAAGGCCATGGATCGCCCCGACTTCCTCGATCCGAACTCCAAGTACGCCACCTGCAACACACGCGCTGCGCATCAGGAGGAGATCATCCCTGAGATCGAAGCATGGCTCAGCACCTTCCCCAACATCGACGCTGCTATCGAGCACATGATGAAGTATGACGTTCCCTGCTGCAAGATAAACAACACCGAGGACGTCGTCAATGACCCGCAGGTCAAGCACATGGGCTACATCGTCCAGGCGCCTACCCAGAACGACATCAAGCAGCCCACCTTCCTCACCCGCGGCCCGAACGCTCTGTTCTCCGACAAGCCCGGCTTCATCCACAAGGCCCCCACGCTCGGCGAGAACACCCGCGAGATCCTTGAGAGCCTCGGCTACAGCGAAGAGGACATCGAGAGCATGATGACCGACTGGGCTCCCAATCCCGACAAGATCTGATCTGAGATCGGCTTGAAAAATAAATAATAAAAGGAGAAACACATGGAAAGAAAACTTCCCTTTAAGTGGGAACACGACGAGTTCCGCGAGGCCTTCGGCGCATTCCTTGATAAGGAAGCTGTTCCTTACTATGACGAGTGGTGCAAAAACCACATGGTTCCCCATGAGTATTTCGAGAAAATGGGTCAGGCCGGTTTCATGGCACTGTGGGTCGACAAGAAGTACGGCGGCGCAGGCCGCAACGGCGACTTCCTGTACACCGTCATAAAGGCTGAGGAATACTCCAAGCGCGGCCTCAACTGCATCTTCTCCAGACTCAGCGGCGACGTTGTCGCTCCCTACATCGCTGAGAACGGCACCGAAGAGCAGCGCGAGAAGTGGCTTCCCAAGATCGTCAAGGGCGAGACCGTCCTCGGCGTGTGCATGACCGAGCCCGACCATGGCTCCGACCTTGCAAACATTCAGGCAAGCGCTGTCGACATGGGCGATCACTTCCTCGTCAACGGCACCAAGACCTTCATTTCCAACGGCATGGTCGCTGACCTGCTGGTCGTGGCAGTCCGCACCGATCCCAACGCCGCAAAGCCTCACAAGGGCATCAGCCTCCTGCTGATAGAGACCAAGAGCGAGGGCGTTTCCAGAACGCTCATCCCCAAGATCGGTCTTCAGGCTCAGGACACCGCAGAGGTCTCCTTCGAGAACGTCAAGGTTCCCAAGGGAAATCTCATCGGCGAGCTCAACCGCGGCTTCTACGTGCTCATGCAGCACCTTGAGGCAGAGCGCATCATGGCAGCCTACGGCTCCATCGGCACCGTTGAGCACACCCTCAGCCTCACCAGCGAATATGTCAAGCAGCGCATCCTCTTCGGAAAGCCGCTGTCCTCCTTCCAGAACACCCAGTTCAAGCTTGCCCAGCTCTACACCGAGTACAACATGGCGCTCAACTACCTCGACCAGGTTCTGCTCAGCTATATGGAGGGCAAGAAGGACATCAATACCGACTGCTCCATGATCAAGTATTACACTTCTGAGCTTGCTTTCAGAGCGGCTGACCAGTGCGTGCAGATGTTCGGCGGCTACGGTATAAGCAGCGAAATGCCCATCTCCCGCCAGTTCTGCGACGCCAGAATCATGCGCTTCATGGGCGGCACGACCGAAACCCAGATCGGCGTTGTTGCAAACGGCCTCGGCATCAAGTAAGCATCAAACACATACCAAGGGAATTATAGGAAAAAAATAGAGGTTCTAATGGAAAACAAAAAAGTCTTTTCAATTTTCACGGTAAAGCAGCTCTGCTTCCTCATCGCCGGCATCATCGCCGCGATCGTGTTCTTCGTCATCCCTCCCTTTGAGGGCCTTGAAGCACAGGGCATGAAGGTGCTCGGCCTGTTCCTCATGGCGATCATCTGGTGGATGGGTTCGGTCTTTGCCGACTACGTCACCGCCTTCTGGATGATGGCGCTCATGATCGCGACCAAGGCGACCACGCTTAACACTGTGTTCACCGCATTCTCCGGCAGCGTTATCTGGATCGTTATCCCCGTGCTCGCTATCGGCGCGGCACTGAGCAAGACCGGTCTTCTGCGCCGCGTTGTTCTTGCCATTCTCAGCAAGTTCAAGGGCAACTTCAAGAGCCAGACTCTGGGCTTCCTCATCGCCGGCAACCTTATCGACGCGCTGATTCCCAGCGCCACCGCAAAGGTCGCCATCGCAGCTCCCCTTGCCCGTACTTACAGCGACACCATGGGCTACAAGCAGAACAGCAAGCCCGCCGCCGGCATGTTCTCCGCAATGTGGATGGGCTTCGGCGCAAACGGCCCCTTCTTCCTCACCGGCACCACGATGTGCTTTACGATGATCGGCCTTCTGCCCGAGGGCTATCAGGACGGCTTCGACTTCCTGCACTGGCTCGGCGTGGCATGGCCCTGGGGTCTTGTCCTCCTCGTCCTGTCCTACATAGCTATCAGAGCCTTCTACACCCCCGAAAATGACGAGACTGTTTCCACCGAGTTCATCCATGAGCAGCGCGCTGCTCTCGGCAAGATGAGCCGCGATGAGAAGATCTCCGCCGTAGTGCTCGTCTTCTGCCTTGTTCTCTGGGTCTCCGAGAGCTGGCACGGCATCTCTGCCGCGGTCGTCGCGCTCATCGGCATGTGCATCCTGCTGAGCACCAATGTTATGGATCGCAAGTCCTTCCGCGCTAACATTGCCTGGGACGCTACCATATTCATCGGCTGCAGCACCGGTCTCGGCACCGTGTTCAGCAAGGCCGGCATCACCGAGTGGGTCAGCACCTCCTTCGCTCCCTACCTTGAGCCTCTGTTCTCCAACATCTTTGTGCTGATCATCGCTTCTGTAGCGATCATCGCAATACTCCGCTTCGCATTCGTTTCCCAGACCGCGCTCATGACCATCTTCACCGTGGCAAGCGCTCCCTTTGCGATCGCCGCCGGCATGCACCCCTTTATTCCCGGCTTCATCGCTCTCGTCACCGTGAACGTGTTCAACACCTCCTACCACAACGGCACCTTCATCACCACCATGGCAGCCTCCGACCAGATGGTCGAGTTCAAGCAGGTACGCAAGATGTCCTATGTCTACATGGCAGCCTGCATCATCGGCCTTATCTGCTGCATCCCCATGTGGAAGGCCTTCGGCCTGATGTGATGGAGCATCAATGAACTTATCAGCACACGCTCACGGGCGTGGGCGTGTGCTGTGAGTAATTTTTTAGAATGCTTAGTTAAGACAATAACTTAACTAAAGTAAAAAGAGAGGGTAAAAAAATGTTAGAATTCATCCTAGTCGTAGTGTACATCGTGCTCACGACAGCCATCGGCTGGTACATGAGCCAGAGAGCAAAAGCTCAGAACGACATCAAGTCCTTCTTCATCGGCAAGAAAGAGCTTGGCACCATGTTGATCATGTTCATCATGTTCGGCGAAATGGTCGCCGGTTCCAGCACCGTCGGCAGCGCTCAGACCGCGTTCAAGTCCGGTATGTCCTCTGTCTGGACGAACTGGGGTCAGGCACTCGGCGTGTTCGTCTTCGTCGCAACCGTCAGCAAGCTTTACCGTGTCGCCGGTCACTACGGCGCATACTCCGTCCCAGAAGCATTCCAGTTCAGATTTGACAGCAAGCCCTGCCGCATGGTCGTCATGGTCATCGTCGTTGTCGTCTACGGTATCCTCTACGCAATGCAGCCCAAGGCAGCCGGCGCTATCCTCGCCCCGATGCTCAATGTTGACCTGACCGCAATGACCTGGATCATGGGCATCATCTTCATCATTCAGGGTCTTGTCGGCCTCAAGGGCATCGCCGCAATGAACGTCGTCCATGCATCCGTTCTCTACGTCGGCAGCGTTGTCGTCGGCATCCTCGCATGGCACAATGTCGGCAGCCTCGATGTAGTCCGCGAGACTCTCGGCGCAAACTACCTCAGCGTTACCCAGCCTTCCCTCGGCGCAGTCATCGGCAATGCAGCCGGCGGCATGTTCGCGTTCATCCTGTCCACCTCCCTCGTCGCAAACGTTTACAGCGCCAAGTCCAAGAAGGTCGCTAACCGCGGCGTTATCCTCGCAGCTGTCCTCGTTATCATCTTCGCATTCTTCCCCGCACTCATCGGTGTGTTCGGCAAGATCATGTACCCCGATGCAGAAGCAGCTACCATCTTCTACACCGTTGCCGATACCTTCGGCCCGGCAGTCGGCGCTCTGGCTTCCATGGCTATCATCGCAGCTGTTTTCTCCACCGCTCCCGCATTCCTGCTGACCATCTCCACCACCCTGACCCGCGACCTCTACGTTGCTCTTATCAACAAGGATGCAACCGACAAGCAGCAGCTCAGATTCTCCAAGATCGCGCTGGTCGTGTTCGGTCTCGTCGCTACCTTCCTCGGCATCTACGCACGCTCCATCCTCTCTCAGGTCAACGGCGCGTTCCAGATCCGTGCGGTTGCCGGTATGGTTCTCATCATCGGCGCTTACTGGAAGAAGGTCGACAAGAAGTCCGCGTTCTGGGCAATGCTCGTCGGCGGTCTTGTCGCTGCCGTATGGCACTTCGCAGGCCAGCCCTTCGGCATCGTTCCGTTCTGGCCCGGCTGCGGCACCGGCCTTATCGTTCTCGTCGTTCTGACTCTCTGCAACGGCAAGAAGGTTTCCGACGACTACGCACTCTACAAGTCCAGAATGGATGCTGTTCCCGCAGAGGAACTCTGATCCACACCCAATATGCCTTTACCGATCCGGCGGTCATTCCGTCGGGTCGGTATCCATAAGGAGAAAAAATGTACCAGTTTGATAACTTCCTTATCAGAAACGCTCAGATGTACCCGGATCGTCTCGCGTTTGTATACAGAGAGCAGCATTACACATGGCGTGAGCTCAACTGCGCCGTGAACCGCCTCGCTCATTCCTTTGCAAAGCTCGGCATCGGCCGGGGCGACAGGGTCGCGTACATGTTCCCGAACTGCGCGGAGACCGTGCTCGTATTCCTCGCGACCCAGAAGCTCGGCGCAACAGGCATGCCCATAAACACGCACTTCCTCTCCGGTGAGATATCCAGGATCATGGACGTCGTCGACTGCAAGGCTGCCGTGTACGACGCGAAGTTTTCCGATACCATTCATGAGGCGCAGAAGCTCTATGGCAGACTCAGCTGCATGATAGTCAAGGGTGAGCCGAAGGCCGACGAGATCGAACTTTCCACGCTCCTCAACGGCGATGATGACAGCGAAGCTCAGGTGGACTTGACAGCCGACGACGAATCGGTTATCATTCTTACCAGCGGCACTACCGGCACATCTAAGGCAGTCCTCAGGACGCAGAGCATGATGCGCGAATATGGTCTTATGCTCGCCATAGAAAATGACAACAGCCATAAGCCCGAAGTCGCGCTGACGCACTGCCCCTTCTTCCACACCGCCTGCCTGAGCATTCTTGTCAAGATGCTCGCTCTGTGCGGCACCTTCGTGCTTGTTGACCGTGTCGATCCCGAATTTATCTTCGAGCAGATCGAAAAGTACGGCGTCACCATGATGCTCATGGTTCCGCCGCTGCTGTATATGCGTCTGTATGACTCCGGTATATGGAAGCAGCGCGATACTTCGACCCTGCGCGAGGCGCAGTTCACCGGCGGCAAATGCAGCATCGACTATGTCAACAAGATATTCGAGATGTTCCCCAACGGCAAGCTCCGCCCCTCCTACGGTTCTACCGAGGTCTGCGCCTCCTGCAGCGCGGTGCTCTCCCGTGAGGAGTTTCTGAAGAAGCCCGACCTGTGCAAGACGGTCGGCCGCATCAACGCCAACTGCGAGATGAAGCTCGTCGACAACGACGGCAACGAGGTTCCCGTCGGCGAAGTCGGTGAGGGTCTTGTCCGCTCCCCCGCTGTTTTCAGAGGGTATATCAAGAATGAGGAGCTCAACAAGCGCGTTCTTGATAACGGCTGGTTCCATACGGAGGATCTTCTCCGCCGCGATGAGGACGGTTTCTATTACCTCGTCGACCGCAAGAAGGACATGATCAAGACCGGCGGCGAAAACGTCTATGCTCAGGAAGTCGAAGACGTTCTCCGCAACCACCCGGCAATATTTGACTGCGCGCTTATCGGCGTCGAGGATGCCCGCTTCGGCGAAGCTGTCGCCGCCGCAATAGTCCTCAATCCCGGCATGGAGCTTAGCGATGAAGACCTCATCGCCTACTGCCGCGCAAATCTTCCCAGCTACAAGAAGCCGCGCTACGTGGCCTTTGTCGATGCACTGCCGCACAATGTCACCGGCAAAATACAGAAAAGCGTTCTGCGTGAAAATGCGGACAAGCTCTTCCGTCCCATCCGCGGTCTGTAATGCGTAAGCAGCATACCCGGCAGCTGTTCCTCTGCCGGGTATGTTTTGCATAAATGTATTTAGGAAAGAGTTTTTTATGGTACAGGAAGTTTTTGAAAACGTATATTCCATTGAGGTAGAGCTCCCGAACAATCCGCTCAGGTGGCTCAACTCATATTATATAGACAACCGCGGCACGAGCCGTGATCTTCTGATCGACACCGGCTTCAATATGCCGGAGTGCCGCCGTGCCCTGCTTGCGGGGATGCAGGAGCTGAACATCGATCCGCAGAATACCGACCTGTTCATCACGCACCTGCACTCCGACCATTGCGGAAACGCCGATATGCTTGAGCAGATGGGCTGCCGCATAATAATGGGTAGGGATGACTATGCTCATCTCGGCACAGGCAACGGCCACGGCTGGGAGGATCGCCGTGTGCGCGCGCTTGAGGACGGTATGTCCAATGAGGATTTTGAGAACATTTTTCTGCATAATCCCGCCGTACAATATCTGCCCAAGCCCTTTCATGCCCGGCTGGTCGACGACGGCAATGTGCTGCCCTACGGCAGATTCAGCTTTGAATGCATAGAGACCCCCGGCCACACTCCCGGCCATATGTGTCTCTTTGACCGTGAGAAATCCCTGATGTTCACGGGCGACCATATACTTTTTGACATCTCGCCAAACATCACCTTCTGGCCTTCCGTAAAGGATTCTCTCACGGATTATATCGTAAGCCTCGATAAGGTGCGCAGCCTGAACGTTGCAACAGCTCTTCCGGGGCACCGCAACTGCGGCAAGATCACGGCGAATGAGCGCATAGATCAGCTCTTTGTGCATCATGAAAAGCGCCTTGCCGAGCTTGAGCAGATGATACGTGAGGAGCCCGGTCTGAACGGCTATGAGCTTGCCGGAAAAATGCGATGGAAGATACGCTCCACAAGCTGGTCGGACTTTCCCCCCGCGCAGAAATGGTTCGCCTACGGCGAAGCTCTCGCCCACCTTGACTATCTGGTCAATCACGGCCGCGTCCGCAGGGAGGTCAAAGACGGCCTGAGCGCATACTACGCGGATATCTGACCGTGCTGCGCGCATCATAAAATAAAAGTTCAGAACTGAAAACCGCCGCAAGCGTCATTTCGCTTGCGGCGGTGTGTATTTGTGCCTTACCCGTCTGCCCGCGTCAGCGCACTGACGGCCTTATCCGGGAACTGCGGCGCGCTGCCGTTCTGTATGGCGACGGCGACGGAGACTGTGATGCTGCGCACCGCGCCGTTTTCAATGACAGTCTCGGCGTAAGCGTCCTCCACCGTCTCCGTGTCCCCGGAGAGCGCGGGGCAGAGCGCTTTCAGCAGCTCCGCCGCCTGCGTCCCGCCGATGCTGACAGTGCAGGTGCCGCCATCGCTGGTATATTCGGCGTTCTTATACAGCGCCGCAATGTCACCGAGCAGTGAAGAGTAGTCCGGGAACGCGCCGCCGATGCTGTATGCCTTGCCGTTTTCAAGGATAACCATCCATGACATAACCGAGCTCTGCGGCATCCGCAGGCAGCATTTCTATTATCATTTTGAGGACGTCTATAATCTGCTGCGCTGGATGTTTCAGGAGGAGGCCGTCTCCCTGCTGCACCAGCATGAGGGCGCGCTGCTCTGGCAGGATGGGCTGCTCCAGCTCTTTCATTATATCGACGCTAACCGCGCCGTCTGTCTCTGCGCGCTCAACTCCGTCGGGCGTGATTGTCTCAAACGCTTCTTTGAGGGGGATATCCATGCGGTGATCTATCGCGCCGCCGAGCAGATAGGTGAGCAGATAGGCGCGCTTGACACTCCGGACGCCGACATTGAGATGATAACGCACTTCTATGTTGTCTCCACGCCTGCCCGGTTTAGAATCCGGCAAATATGATAAGACTACCTATTGAGAGGAGATGGTCTATGATTGGAGTTCAGCATAAACGACGCGAGCAGAACCGTTGAAGTCTGGCTCTCGAACGAAGAGAAGCGCGACCCCGCCGTGCGGCAGCATCTCAAGCCAATGTACACAGAGTACGCGGGGAAGAAATACACCGTCGCCGTGTTCATGTCCGGCAGTCAGGACTTATGCTCTCTGACAAGCGGCCTGCTCTGCTATAACAGAAAGCGCCTCGCGGAGCTTGAGGTCGCGCGGGAAAAGGAAAATCATACAGACGCATAAAACCGACGGACGCCCAACGTGGGGTATCCGCCGGGTTTGTATTTCCGTTTACGGCATT
>CEAZ01044404.1_pt1 | contig 29395 bp, 19 predicted proteins | sample 557361 | NCBI WGS metagenome assembly CEAZ01 (sample SAMEA3182074, study PRJEB8094) | gut metagenome | biome: human; feature: gut; material: Stool; isolation source: human stools | place: Canada | collected 2012-02-22 | reverse complement strand
CCCTTAAATGCGATCGTTGGATTTTCAGATCTGTTGGTGGATGCTGAAAATGAGGGTGAACGGAAAGAATACGTTCAGATTATCCGCGAAAACAATGATATACTCTTACGTTTGCTGTCTGATATTATCGATATTTCTCAAATAGATGCCGGAGAGCTTGATTTTGAAAAAGATGATGTGGAGATTTCTTCTGTATGTAAGGATATTGCATGTGTTATGTCTTTCAGATTGCCGGCTGGTGTTGAGTTGTCAGTGGAGAATGATTTACCGGAATGCCATATCGTGACTGACAGGAAAAGATTACATCAGGTTATCACAAATTTAGTAGCTAATGCCATTAAATTTACTCTTAGGGGAAATATCGTGATAGGATATATATTGAAGAATAAACACATCGAGTTTTATGTGACTGACACTGGGATCGGAGTTGAAAAAGAACAGCAAGAAAGGATCTTTGAACGTTTCGTTAAATTGGATGCTTTTTCACAAGGCGCCGGATTAGGGCTTTCTGTGTGTCAGGTTGTAGTAAAACAATTTGGTGGGGATATAGGCGTAGAGTCCGAACCGGGTAAGGGTTCGCGGTTTTGGTTTACACATCCTTATACCACTTGCTTGTAAAAGTGCTATTTATATTTTAAAGCAGGTAATATGAATGCTCTTTTGATTTTCTGCTGCCACAATGCCCGATCAAAGGTTTGGCAGAGAAAATATTCACTCTAATTCTTTTGCATGAATGTTAATTGTCTGCAATGCATTCAATATATCGGTTGAAGTCACTCCATGACATTCTATTCTTAAGATTTTTTCCCAATCTTCCAAGTCCACGTTCCATTTGTGTATTTGGGGAAATTGGATGAAAAGAGTTTGGATGAGCTTCATATCTTGCTTATCCTTTATGGAGGTTCGGAAAATCAGAATTTGTTTTTGCATATTGGGACATTTTTTGTTGTGAATCGTTTCGTTATCGGATGTTCTGTTTTCTGTTCAGGGCGCGAAGATACATCAATAAAAGTTTCTATAAAATTATTTTCGACGAACGCCCTTATTGTTTATGACGAAATGTATGATCCGGGCGACCAATAGGGATATTACTTATGTGTAGTAGAATGGGTACTTTCGCATGCTGTCTACTATGCATATTGATAATTAATATAATCTTAACCGAAAATTACTTAAAGAGTGGTGATTATTGAGGTTTTATTTTTGCAATTGCTTTTAATTGGCAATTGTCTTTCCTATTTTTGCATAATTCACGACATATATGGATATGCAATATATATTTTGCGAATATTTGTGCTAAAATTTGAGAACACATCACCAATCTGTAGCTTTGGATGAAAATATTGAATACTTAACTGAGCGGATATGAGATTAAGCAGAATTATTTTGTGTATAATAGGGTATATAGTTTTAGATAATTTTCAGGCAGTTGTTTGGGGGCAGACAATCAGTGGCAAAATTACAGATGACAGCCAACAGCCGGTAGACGGTGCAACTATCGTGTTGCAAACGATGGATTCTATCTATGTAGGTGCATCCATATCCAATGCCGACGGTACATTTCTTTTAAATAGCCAGCCGGAGGAATATCGACTAATTATACAGCATCTTTTATATCAAACGAAACAGATAACGGGCCAGGGAAAGAGTGTGGGGATCATTCAGCTTCAGCCCAAAGATTATGCTTTAAATGAAGTTGTAGTAAAAGCGGAACGGCCTCTTGTAAAAGTGGAAGATGGGCGTTTAGGATATAATCTTACGGCTCTCGCAGAAAGCCAAGTGGTGAATAATGCCTATGAAGCATTAACGAGATTACCGGGAATACAAGAGGATAGGGGAACATTGACTTTGGCGGGAGCAGGAAGTCTGACTGTAATCTTGAATGGGAAGCCTACAACGATGGATGCCGGGCAACTTGAAACCCTTTTGCGGAATACTCCGATAAACCGCGTAGAGAAAGTGGAAGTAATGTACAGCGCCCCTCCCGAATATCATGTACGGGGCGCAGTTGTCAATGTTGTTTTAAAGCGCTCGAATGATTACGCTTTTCAAGGGGAAATAAGCGCTGACTACAAGAACAAGTACTTCAACAGTGGCAATATAAAAGGAAATTTTCGCTTATCGACACCTAAAATGGCTTTTGACGTATTGTATGGGGCAAATAATGTGAAAAACATGGAATATATAGATCTATATTCCCGGCATACATTGAAAGGCGAACTATATAATATCACACAAAACGAACAATTGCGCAGTAAATATTGGAATCATAATCTTAGAACTGCATTTGAATACAACTTTGACGATAAGAATAATATCAATATAGCATATACCGGCAGCTACACTCCCGACCAATACAACAATAGCCGGACAAATGGTAATTATCAGACCAGTAATGTAGACAAATATATTGATACTCATATGAATAACATCATGTTGCAATACCATTCGGGCTTTGGGCTTGATATCGGTGGTGATTACACCCGTTATATTTCCAATAACAATCAGAGTCTGTTGGCCGATTATACGGATGGCGATCTGAGCCGTTTCTCTATGGTCGGTGGGCAAAGGATTGAGCGGTATTCTGTTTATGCAGATCAAAAACATCAGCTATCTAAAGAATGGAATTTGGGATATGGAGTGTCTTACCGGTTTGCGAAAGACCGGGATTTTCAGACTTACAGTCAGGTGACCGGTGATATCTATACGCAAGATACTTATTCCGACCTGAAAGAACAGACCGCCGGTTTTTATGTTTCATTAGGCCGGAATTATGCATCGGGAACTTCCTTTTCCATATCTGCTACGGGGGAATATTATACTATTGGTAATTATCATAAATGGGCTGTTTATCCGCAAGCATCATTGACTTATCTTAAAACTCCGAAGCATATATTCCAACTCTCATTGTCTACGGATAAAACCTATCCGAGTTATTGGGATATGCAGTCTTCAGTGGGTTATCTCAACGGATATACGGAGTTGTGGGGGACACCGGGGTTGAAACCGATGACAGCTTATAATTTAAATGGGAGTTATATCTTGAAGCAAAAATACATCTTCAATTTGTTTTTTATGCATACGTCAGACTATTTTGTCCAAGCTCCGTACCAATCTACGGAGAGACTGGCCTTGATCTACAAAAATACGAATTGGAATTACATGCAGTTGTGGGGTGTGAACCTTATCCTTCCTTTCAAAGCGGGAAATTGGCTTGATTCCCGTTTGACTATGACCGGGATGCAAATGCATCAACGTTGCGATAACTTCTTTGACATTCCCTTTGACCGGAGAAAATGGCTCTTCAGTAGTTCGTTGGACAACGCGTTTAAAATCAATAAAAACCTCTCTTTCGAGTTAATTGGCAATGTGCAGACTCCTGCTATACAAGGAACATTTGATATAGGGACCGTTTTCGATCTTACTGCTGGGGTAAAATGGAATTTTGCCAATGATAAAATAAGTTTGTCGGCACGCTGTAACGACATTTTTAATGAAGGAATGCCCAAAACAAAAGTCCGTTTCAAAGGACAGTATCTGGATATGAATAGTGCTGCTTATTCCCGGGCTTTTACGGTGCATTTCAGTTTTCGTTTTGGCGGATATAAGAAAAAGGAAATAAAAGAGGTAGATACATCCCGTTTCGGCATGTAATTTAAACGGATACAAGGGGATTGAATTCGGTTCAGTTTGAAATCTTGGGGATTAACTTTTGTAAATTCGAAAATCCCTCAGGTTTTTACGTTGATCCGTTTTTACATTTCCCCGTGTAAACCAGCATAATTTAGGTATAAAAAAAGAGAGCTACTATTATGTAACTCTCTAATTTTCAGTGATCCGCCTGGGGCTCGAACCCAGGACCCCAACATTAAAAGTGTTGTGCTCTACCTGCTGAGCTAGCGAATCAATCCTTATTGCAAATCAGTTATTTCCTGATTGCGGGTGCAAAGATAGAGAGTTTTTTATAAATACCAAAATAATTTGAATGTTTTTTAGAATAGCTATGACAATACATTCATTTTATAGTTGTTGAAATAACAAGTTAAGCAGATTGGATGCAAAAGCACTTTTAGGATTATGGTTGGACGGGAAATGATAAGAATTGAATATAAAATGTTTATTTATAGCATCTTATATTGGTCGTTATACCGAGATATTAAAAGTATATACTTAATGGAGTGTTAAATATAGATTGTTGCTATGCAATAGTATAGATTATTATACCATAAAAGTATAGATTGTTGCAAATGAGAGGAATGTCTTTTAAGATGAACTGTTAAAGATGTTAATGTGGATGAGAGAGGGGAGAAGAATGCTTTGAGGGTAGGGAAGAATACTTTGTTTTTAGTGGGACGGATATGAATATCGAAGATTTTGTGTACATTTGCCCAAAATTACATTTTACATTATTATATTGTATGGCAACAGTAGACGATAAAAAGATTATTTTCTCAATGGTGGGAGTGAGTAAATCCTTCCAGAATAACAAGCAAGTGCTGAAGAACATTTACCTTTCCTTTTTTTATGGGGCAAAGATCGGTATCATCGGTTTGAATGGTTCGGGTAAATCTACTTTGTTGAAGATTATTGCAGGACTGGAAAAATCATATCAGGGTGAGGTGGTCTTTTCACCGGGATATTCGGTAGGCTATCTGGCTCAGGAACCTCATTTGGATAATACGAAGACCGTGAAGGAAATCGTAATGGAAGGAGTACAGCCTATTGTAGACGCTCTGAATGAATATGAAGAAATAAATCAGAAATTCGGCTTACCCGAATATTATGAGGATCAAGATAAAATGGACCAACTCTTTGCGCGCCAGGGAGAATTGCAGGATATCATCGATGCTACGGATGCATGGAATCTTGACAGTAAACTGGAGCGTGCGATGGATGCACTCCGTTGTCCGCCCGAAGACCAGTTGGTGGAAAACCTTTCAGGGGGTGAGCGCCGTCGCGTGGCTCTTTGTCGTTTGTTGCTTCAAAAACCGGATATACTCCTTCTCGATGAGCCTACCAACCACTTGGATGCGGAGTCTATCGACTGGCTCGAACAACATCTCCAACAGTATGAGGGTACGGTAATCGCCGTAACGCACGACCGCTATTTCCTCGATCATGTAGCCGGATGGATTCTGGAGTTGGATCGTGGCGAAGGTATCCCCTGGAAAGGAAATTATTCCAGCTGGCTGGACCAGAAGACCAAACGCATGGAAATGGAAGAGAAAACTGCCAGCAAACGCCGTAAGACTCTTGAACGTGAGCTGGAGTGGGTGCGTATGGCTCCTAAGGCTCGTCAGGCCAAAGGTAAAGCTCGTCTGAACTCTTATGACAAACTGTTGAACGAGGATGTGAAAGAGAAAGAAGAGAAACTTGAAATTTTCATTCCGAATGGTCCCCGTTTAGGAAACAAGGTTATTGAAGCTAAACATGTAGCCAAGGCTTATGGTGAGAAGTTGCTTTTCGATGATCTCAACTTTATGCTTCCTCCCAATGGCATTGTCGGGGTGATCGGTCCTAACGGTGCCGGTAAGACTACCCTTTTCCGGCTTATCATGGGACTTGAGACGGTGGATAAAGGAGAATTTGAGGTAGGAGAGACCGTAAAGGTGGCCTATGTAGACCAGCAGCATAAGGATATCGATCCCAACAAGACTGTTTATCAGGTAATTTCCGGAGGTAACGAACTGATTCGCATGGGTGGGCGTGATATCAATGCACGTGCTTATCTTTCACGTTTCAATTTCTCCGGTGCCGATCAGGAAAAGCTCTGCGGAATGCTTTCCGGCGGTGAACGTAACCGTTTGCACCTGGCTATTGCATTGAAAGAAGAGGGCAATGTGCTGCTTCTCGATGAGCCTACCAATGATATCGACGTGAATACGCTTCGTGCACTCGAAGAAGGTCTGGAGGATTTTGCCGGATGCGCCGTGGTCATTTCGCACGACCGTTGGTTCCTCGACCGTATCTGTACCCACATCCTTGCTTTCGAGGGCGATTCCAATGTATTCTATTTTGAAGGTTCATATTCTGAATATGAAGAAAACAAGATGAAACGTCTCGGAAATGAAGAGCCTAAGCGTGTACGTTATAGAAAGCTAATGAATGATTGATATCGATGTCAGTTTGATAGATTTCTAACTCGTTCAGTTTTAAATAGAAAGCCCTGCAGATTGTCTGCGGGGCTTTTTTTGTTTTAGAATGCAATAAAATGTTGACCATCCTTAAAATTTGAAATGGAAATGTAATGTAGTTCTAAATCTTATTAATTATATTTGCGCTTCAAAACATTATTAATTAATAAAATCTATTAACTAACAAACAGAATTATGAGAAGACATCTAATTCATTTTCTGCTGGTTGCAATACTGACAGTATGCTCTGCTGCTACGGCTTTTGCCCAGACTACAGTGAAAGGTCAAGTCGTGGATGCAGAAACCGGTGAGCCATTGGTTGGTGCGGCCATTATGGTGGAAGGTACTTCACAAGGAACTGTCACCGATCTTGACGGTCATTTTGTGCAAAGTGTCGCTCCCAATGCAACGTTACTATTTAAGTATGTAGGTTTCAAGGACCTGAAAAAGAAAGTAACGCAGAAAGGCGCTTCTGTGGATTTAGGTATTGTGAAACTGGAACAGGATGCAGTGATGTTGAATGACGTGACGATTACTTCGTCCATTGCCATTTCACGTAAAACTCCGGTGGCGGTATCTACGGTCGACCCGGTATTTATCTCGGAAAAGTTGGGAACACAAGAATTTCCGGAGATATTGAAATCCACTCCAGGCGTATATGCTTCCAAAGACAACGGTGGTTTTGGTGAATCCCGTGTAACCGTCCGCGGTTTCGGTACTTCCAATGTAGGAGTGATGATTAACGGTGTCCCTATGAATGATATGGAATGGGGAGGTATCTACTGGTCCAACTGGGCAGGCTTGTCTGATGTAACCCGTTCTATGCAGGTGCAAAGAGGATTGGGTGCTTCTAAGCTTTCTTCCCCGTCGGTGGGTGGTTCTATCAATGTTATAACAAACTCTACCGATGCGCAAAAAGGCGGTACATTATCCTATGGTATGGGTAATGACGGATATAATAAAGTATTGTTCAGCCTTTCTTCCGGATTGACAAAGGATGGCTGGGCCTTTTCTGTTTTAGGTTCTAAGACATGGGGTGACGGATATATCCAAGGATGTGAGTTTGACGCATATTCCTGGTTTATTAATATATCCAAGCGTATCGGTGACAGTCATTCTCTGTCTCTGACAGCAACGGGTGCTCCCCAAACTCACAATAAGCGTTATGACGAGCTGACCATCGAAGAGTGGGACAAGCAGAAGAAGGTAAATCAAGGTTTGGGCTATCGCTATAATGCTGCTTACGGATATGACATTAATGGTAAAGGCATGACCGGTACCAGCTATAACTCTTACCATAAGCCACAGATTTCTTTGAATCACGTTTGGGATATCGACCGCAAGTCGAGCCTTTCTTCTTCCGTGTATATGTCTATTGGCGACGGCTTCGGATATCGGGGTGTAGGTAATACCAGCAGCCTTTACGGGGCAACAGCCGGTATCCCGAATACCACTTATCGCAGGATAGACGGAACGATGAATTATGCTGCTATTATGGAAGAAAACGCGGCTTCCGACAATGGAAGTAAAGTCGCTTTGGCCAAAAACATGAATACTCACTTGTGGTACGGACTTCTTTCAACTTATACCAACCAGGTGAATGATTACCTGAACCTGCAGGGTGGTATAGACCTCCGTTACTATAACGGCGGACACAAAGCTGAAATTGTAGATCTGTTGGGAGGAGACTTTATTGTCGATCCGGATAGAAAAAATGTAGGATATAAAAAGGATGATATCGCCTGGCAGAACGAGCGCTTAGGGGTAGGTGACGTTGTTTACCGTAACTTTGACAGCTATATAGCACAATACGGTGCTTTCGGACAGGCTGAATATTCTCAGGATAAACTATCCGTTATCGTATCCGGAAACGTGAATGCCGCTTCGAACTGGCGTAAGGGTTATTTCTATACAGACAATGAAAAGTCTGCAAAGAAAACGAAAGTCGGTTATGGAGTAAAAGGTGGTGTAAACTATAATATCGACAGCCATCATAACGTATTTGCCAACATCGGCTACTACTCCCGTACTCCTTATTTCTCAGGTGGTATTTTCCTTAATTCCCAGACAAGCAATGCGCTCAATCCTAATTGTAAGAACGAAGGTGTTTTCTCTTTTGAACTGGGTTACGGATTCGTTTCTTCTATTTTCTCCGCCAATTTGAATCTGTACCGTACCACTTGGGACGACCGTACAATTCAAAAGCGCCTGTCGGTATCGCAGGAAAGTTCTTACGTATACTTGAACGGTGTGGGTGAATTGCACCAGGGTATCGAGTTGGACTTCACTCTGCGTCCGGTCCGTTCGCTGACAATCAACGGTATGTTCTCTTTCGGTGATTGGACTATGACGAAAGACAATGTATTGGGTTATATGTATGACGGACAAGGCCAGGCCGTTGATAAAAGCATGAAACCGGTAACTCCCGGCTCGGACGAGCATGCACGGTTGCTGATGAATACAAAAGGGGTGAAGATTGGTAACGCTGCCCAGACAACGGCATCTCTGGATGTGAATTATGAGGTGCTGAAAGGTCTTCGTGTCTTTGTAGGCGGATTATTCAATGGACGTAACTATTCTGAATACGATATTGCAGGTCTGATTACTACCAGCACTTTGAATGGAGATCCGGTAGATGTGGCACAACCTTGGCGTATCCCTTCTTTCTTTACTTTTGATGCGGGTATCAGCTACAAGTTCAATCTTGGCGGTATCGATGCAACCTGGACAGCCAATTGCAACAATCTGTTGAATGAGCAGTATATTACCGATGCTACGGACAATGGTGCAAAGACCGGTGGTCACGGATGGAAAGACGCAACTGTGTTCTATGGTTTCGGTCGTACTTGGTCTATGGGTATGAAGATCAGATTCTAATTTTATGATAATAAAGAATATAACAAGTATGAAAAAAATAATATTGGCAACTGCAGCGTTGGCGCTTGTATTCGTTTCATGTAACCATGAACCCGAATTTGACGGAATGAAAGAATATAGTCCGGGAAACGTATTGAAATTAGAATTGACTTACGCCGGTGATTATACATCGACAGGCGGATTTCTTGATGGTGAAGACAATTCCGATGATCCTACGGCTCCTGCTAAGATAAATCTGGAGAAATGGATGAATTCTACCTATTATACGGCAGAAAAGGGTTCGGAAGCGACCATTAAATATAATCTGCTTAAGACATCCAGCTCTGATGAAGTAGGCTTTAATGAAGATTTTCAAAGAAACTTTGTAAATGGGGCCAATACGGAGATTGACGGCTGGATGAATTATTTTACCGGTGAGAAGACTTGGATAAACAAGATATACAGTGGAAATGCATATACCCAGATGGCGAACGGTGATGCCGAAACTACCGAAGCCTGGCTTATCACTCCCAAGTATACGGTGGTAAAAGGGGATAAATTGAGCTTTGACGTCTGTGTGGGATATTACAAAGGAGATTGTCTACAAGTATTCATCTCCGAAGACTTTTCCGGTTCAAGCTCGGATGTGACTTCCAAATACACTACGTGGGAGGATGTCACCGAAAATTTTGACATCCCTAAAGAACCGGACAATGCCTATGGCAAGTTAGGGCCTGCCGGTGAGATGGACTTATCTTCATATGAAGGAAAGGCTATCAATATTGCATTCAAATATTCGGGTGCTGCCGATACAAAAACGACCACTATCCAGTTGGACAACATCCATATTGCCCGTGAAGTATCAGAGACTTCGACTGTCGTGAAAGAGGCACGTGCGGTGGTAGACAATGATAAGAGTGCGTGGACTGTGACCCTTCCGAGCGACATTCCGGATATCTTGGTGAATGAAGACTTTGAGAAAGGGAAAGATTATGACAATGTTGTTTTGGAGGGCTGGTGCAACAGCAAGGTGAAAGGTGAAAAATCTTGGGAGTACAGATCGTATCAGAATAACAGATATGCTAATATCACAGCCTATAACAACGGCGAGTTGGAGACATGGTTGATTACTCCGGCACTGGTCATGCAGAAGGAGATGGTATTGAACTTTGATTTTGAGTACAGATATCTGGCAGGAGATGTGTTTACGCTGATGATTTCTACCGACTTCAACGGTGATCCGTCAAGCATATCTTCGGCTACCTGGGTCGATGTCACTCCGGACAACTTAGACAAAACAAATGACAAGTCATTTACTTCGTATAGTGTGGATTTAGCATCGTATATCGGTCAGACGATCTACGTCGGTTTCCGTTATATCGGCGACAACGCTACCGGACTCACGACTACTTGTCAGATTGATAATGTATATGTAGGCATTCCTAAGTAAGGATTTCACATAGAGTCATAGAATGAAATCGCCCACGTTACAGATAGTTGTAGCGTGGGCTTTTCATTTATAAGGGGTCGGGATACCCTTTCCGTTTACTTGATCTTCATCCGCATTACCACCGGATTGTGATCGCTGTAATCCAGCTCCGGAGAGAAGTAATCCAGTCCTTCCAGCTCCTCGCTGTGGAAGATATAGTCGATTCTGAGCAGTCTCTTGAAATAGCGGAAGGTGTACATGTAACCGTGGCCGCAGGTTTGGAAACCATCTTTCAGACGGTTGCCTTTCATGGTGTGGTAGGTATATGACGAGGGCAGAGAGTTGAAGTCGCCACACACCAGTGTGGGGTGGGGGTAGGCGGTTATCAGTTTGTGCATATGCTCTGCTTGGGCGGCACGTTTCACGAAGTTCTCTTCCAGTCCGTCGGTGAGTTTGAGGATGGCATGTTCGGTTCCGGTGGTATTGTCTTTTTTAAGTTCCTTTTCCAGCGTCCGTTTGTTGCTGCTTACTTCGGTTGTCTGGAGGTGATTGTTGAATATCCGGATACGTTTTCCGTTGATGTCGATGTCGCACCACATGCTACAGTTTTTACTGTCGGGGTATGTGATGAGTTGCTGGCTGAGTATGGGATACTTGCTGAATACGGCGAGTTGCAGGATCGGTGTTCCGGCGGGAGCTTGGGGAATAGAGTAATAAGGCCATGTGGAAAAGGCTTTTTTCACACTATCTACATTGAATTCGCGATTGCTGCCGAACTCCTGCATGCAGAGGATATCTGCGTGCTGTTCTTCCATATACCGGGCTATTTCTTTGCAGGAATATCCGGTCTGATCTCCATTAAAGGCATCTACGTTGTAAGTGGCGATGGTGAATGCCGCGAGGGAGGGGGGCGGAGAAGAGAACCGGATGACCCGGCTCAGATATCCCCAATTGCCTAAGATGGCGATGAGGGGGATGAGTAGCCAGACACGTAGCCGTATAGCCCAATAGATAAGTGCTGCGAAGTTGATCAGCAGCAATACGGGCAATGCCAAGCCGATAAAGGCAAAGCGGATGTGTCCGGCAGGAGACAGTTGGCCGGAGAAAGCTCCGGCAAGGGTGATACCTGCCAATAGGAAGGTTGATAAGATGGATAGGTGATAAAATAGTTTTGATACGGCTTTTTTTCCCATGGGCCTCTCCCCCTGCCCCCTCCCCGAAGGGAGGGGAAGTTTTATGTTCGTTACTTAATTTTTAACTAAATAATACTGTCATATTGCATGGCAGCTTTCAACTCCTAATTTTCAACTGAATAAATACTGCCACGCTGCATAGTAATTTTCAACTCTCAACTTTCAACTGAACAAGGCTTTCAACTGAACAAATACTGCCATGCTGCATAGTAACTTTCAACTTTCAACTCTCAACTTTCAACTGGATAAGGCTTTCAACTGGACAAGGCTTTCGACTGAATAAAGCAGCCTTTTCACTATCATCTTCAGCTTGTCCTGTGCTACCGGCTTCGTTATGAATTCATTGCAACCGGCATCCTTGGCGGCGTTCCGGTCGTATTCGTAGGCGAATGCACTCTGCATGATGATAGGCACTTTTGGAGAAAGTTCGCGGATGATTTTTGTAGCTTCCAGGCCATTCAGATTCGGCATTTTGATATCCATCAGAATCAGATCCGGTTTGATTTCATCGAATAAGGTAACGGCTTCCATGCCATCCCGGGCACGTACCAAGTTATACATCTTTCCGAGAATGGCATGCAGCAGTTCGTAATTGCTGTCTGTATCCTCGGCGATGAGGAGGGTAGGCTTGGCACCTCCCGAATTGGCACCTCCCGGATTGCCGTTTTCCGGGTTTGCGGGCGGGGCATCGGCAAATAGCTCCGGACAGGTATCTTCCGGATTCTCTACCTCCTTTGCCGGTAGCCAAAAGCTGAATGTGCTTCCCTTGCCCGGCTCCGAGGTTACGGAGATCCCGCCACCCAGCCGTTCGATGATCGTTTTGCAGATGGAAAGCCCCAACCCCGTGCCTTGTGCGGTGCTGTTCAGCTTCATGAAACGTTCGAAGACCTTTCCCACCTTGTCGGGGGCAATGCCCGTGCCGGTGTCCGTCACATGGAAAACGATCCGTTCGCCCTCCCGCCGGTATCCGTAGCTGATGCTCCCTTCTTTGGTGAATTTAAAGGCGTTTCCTATCAGGTTGGAAATCACCTGGAAGATGCGGTTCTTGTCCGAATCGATAACAAGTATCTCGTCCGATGGTTCATAGATCAGTTCCACTCCGTCCGGTGTACGGAATATGTGTGCATCGTATATCTCTTTGCAGAGCTTGTGCAGCTTCACGGGGCCGGAGGAGAACTCCACGATGCCCGATTCGATTTTCGACAGGTCGAGTATCTCGTTGATGAGTTGCAGTAACCGTTCGTTGTTGGCGTCTACGATTTCGTAGTATGCTTTCCTCTCATCGGCATCTTCGCTTTCGGCGATGATGCGGGAGAAACCTACGATGGCATTCAACGGAGTGCGTATCTCATGGCTCATGTTGGCAAGGAAAGCCGATTTCTGCTTGTCCGATGTTTCTGCCTTCTCTTTGGAGGCCTGCAGTTCGCGTTTCATCAGTTCCAGTTGGGTGATGTCCCATTCGATGCTGATGATGACCGGTGAGAAGTCCTTGCTGTCTACCTTTATCTTCTGTTTGTCCAGAATGAGGAGGTTGCCGTTTTCGTCTTTGCCTTCCAATATCCAGTGTTTGCCTGTTCCGGTGGCTGCAATTTCCATGTCCTCTTTCCGTTTCTGTTCGGCCAGTTCCGGCGGATAATAATCGAAATCGTTTTTACCGATGGCATTTTCCGTGCTGACTTCCTGATCGGATATTTTCCGGCTGCATGATCCCTGACTGCATGATCCTTGATCGGATACTTCCTGATCAGATGCTTTCCGGTTATATGCTTCCTGATTATACGCTTCCCGGTTGCGGTATACGTAGCGGAAGTCGTTATTGATATCTTTCACAACGATGCCTGCCGGGAGATTCTTCATCGTGGTGTCCATGATCCGGTTCAGCCGTTTGATCTGCGACTCGTAGCGCAGGCGTTCCGTAATGTCATGCGTGAACGACCAATAACTGACCTCGCCCTCATCACTGGTGACATGATACATCGTCCCTTCAAAAGCTTGTATTTCCGTATTGTCCGGCACCGGATGATAGGCGATGAAGTCGGTGTAGTTTTTCTCTTTCGTCTGTTCACATCTGCGTTGCCAGGCATTCGAGCCGGACATGTCTCCTGCCAACTCGTAAATCTTATAAGAGCTGAGTTCCCGGTCGCCCTGTATCCTGTGGTTCTGCCGGAACAGCCTGTTGGTAAATATCAGCGTACCGTCTTCGCGGGCGGCAAATATGCTCTCTTTGGCATTGTCGATGGCATGTGTGAGGGTGTTGATGTCATTCCGGTGGCGTTGTATGTCCGTCACGTTCTGTATATAGCCTTCTATATAGTACGTGCCGTCGGGCTGTTCCTCCCGGACGCAGGTCTGGATTTGCAGGTAATAGATGCTGCCTTTGTGGCTGATGCGGTAGCTTGCGCCATTCTCGTCGGGTTGCCGTTCGTTGTTCTCGAGCCATTGGGCAAACACGGCCTTGTCTTCTTCCACCACCAGCTCACAATAGCGGTCGATGGGGATGGACTGCAATTCTTCGGAACAGAGGATATCGGTATAGCCTTGATAGTAGAAGATGCGTTCATTGCTGGCATATTTCCACCGGCCGATCTGCGCTGCTTTCTGGATGGCTTTCAGCTCGCGGTTTGTGCGTTCCAGTTGCAGTTTGACGTTGCTCCGTGCAGTGATGTCCCGGTATTGGCATAGCACCATGTCGTCATACGGATGCATGATGCACTTGAAATAATAGGTGCCGTCCGGCAGCTCCAGCCTGTAATTCCGGCTGACGGTTTTTTGTTCGTCGATCACGCTCCGGAAAGTCGGTACCAGCTTCTCCCGCGTGTGCAGGGGCAACAGGTCGAATACGTTCTTTCCCAGGAGGAGCTCCTCCTTCAAAAACCAAAGATCGCTGTGTGTGTCGATGTCTATGCAAACGCCTTCCTGCGAGACCAATAGCATTGTATCGGCCGTTATCCGGAGAATTCTCCGGGCGTTTTGTGGATGATGCAATATTCTGTTCATGTGTGTATAGATTTATAGGATTTATGACTTATGATTTATGATTTATGACTTATGAATCATGATTCGGAACTTCTTTTGGCTTTTTCCCACACGCCTGTTCCGCGTTTTTTCTTCAGGTAGCCGATTCCTTTCAGTACGTTGACGTTCATGAAGAGGAAGTAGTAGGGGATGAACAGGAGCTTGTTCTTTATCTGTTTGGTAGACAGATAGTAACCCCACAGGCCGAGGACGTAGAACAGGATTTGAAGTACCAACAGGACACCGTACAAGGTGCAGGAATCACCTGCAAGCCCCTTCATCAGCAGGAGCAGCGCATTGAGCGGCAGCAGCAGGAACAGCAGGAAGGGGGTGACGGACCATCTCAGCACCCGATGGGATACGTACTGGAAGCTCAGTATCCCGTAGCGGAACGGGTTCAGCAGAGGGCGTAGCCGCCAGATGGATTGCAGTCCGCCGGCGGCGATGCGTACTTTCCGTTTTTCTTCTTCGCGCATGTCTGCCGAACCGCTTTCGATGGCATATGCTTCCGTGCAGTAGGCGATGATGTATCCTTGCATGGCGATGCGCAGCGACAGTACGAAATCGTCCAGCAGCGTGTCGCGTTCCATTTCTGCAAACAGCTCCCGGCGCACGGCAAACAATTCTCCCGCAGCTCCTACGGCGGAGTACAGCCGTGCATCGAGCGCTTTCAGGGTGGATTCGTATTTCCAGTAGATGCCTTCTCCTCCGGAGGCGGCGTTGTCTTTTGCCTGTACGGCAATGCGTTTTTCTCCGGCCACGCAGCCTACGCGCGGATCTTCAAAGGCGAGCACGATTTCGCGGACCGCCTGCCGGTTCACCATCGTGTTGGCATCGGTGAACACGACGATGGGCGTATCCACCAGTTTCATCCCCCGGTTCATGGCGGCGGTTTTTCCCTGCCGTTCGGGTTGGAAGAAGACGGTGGCTTTCCTTTCCCAACGGGTGCGCAGACGCTCGTTCGTGCCGTCGTCGCTGCCATCCGTCACCCACACGATGTGCAATTTCTCCTCGGGATAGTCCAGTTCGAGGGAGTTCGCCATCTTTTCGTCTACGATGTCCTCTTCGTTGAAGGCGGTGATGAAAAGGGTCACTTCGGGCAGATCCCGGTCTGCTGCCGGCAGCACGCGTCTCACGGGCTTCACGAAAAGCTCTTTGAGCTTGACGAGCAGGCAGAGCACGATGCCATAGCCTAAATAGGTGTAGAACACGATGAAAAGGGCTGTCCAAAAGATGATTTCGATCCAAAGGGAATTATTCATGGTATATATTTTTTGTATTCATGGCATATCTGTTTCATTATATTATTCTGCCGGGTAATTATTTTTATTGTATTCTGTTGAGTAATGCGGTTTTTCTTTCCGAGTCTTTCAGCATCCCCACGAAGTAGAGGGCATCCGCTTTGTTGGAGGCATTGCTTCGGTCTTTCTCGTATTGCTCTACAAAGTGGGTGGCATGTTCTGCCAAATGTTTCCGGCAGTCGATGTTCAGCATGATTCCTTCTTCGAAGTTATTGTAGGAAAGCCCGCTGACGGCATCATCCGTTTCGACGGAGACGATATCTTCTTTTTTCAGACCGCTCAGATTGACGGTGACCGAAGGGTAATAGAAGCATTCCCCGATTGGCAAGTGTACGGTCAGCTTGATGGTATGTTCGTCAGTCTGTTCGACTTTCACATTTCCGTGCGTGCGATAATAATTGTATTCGTAATACTCTTCCTGTGAGGGGAACCAGACGGAGTCGTCACCGTCTTTCCCGTAGTTATCGTTGATCCATTCGAGCAACTTTATCCAGTCATTGTCGGTGTTGTGCACGCCTATATGGACGGCTTTGCGGTTCCTCTCGGGTGCTCTTCGTTGCTGCCGTATTTCGTCTTTTATGTTTTCCTGTACCTCTTCGAACGATCTGTTGAGCGCCACTTTGTCCAGGCTCTCTATTGCTCTGAACGGGTATAAGTCTTCTCCGTTCGATTCGGTTGCCATGGTTCGGATATCTTCATATTGCAGGGCGGCATCTATATAGGTGTCGTTTCCATTAGGGCGGGCCAGCATCTTGCATTTTCTCCCTGCCAGTTGTTCCTGTATTTTGCTTTGCGCTATGCCGTAATGCTGTTTGATTTCCTCCACGTCGTTTACGTTTTCGGCCATTACATCATGAAAGGCGATTCCGACACCGTAGTTCAGCATCTCTTTTATTTCGTCCCAGTTCAGCCCTCTTTTCATGAAAAAGCGGTAATAATCCTTCTCGTATCCGGGATTCACATCCACGTCTTGGTCCATCCACTCTTCTTCTGCGGACAGGGTGGTGGTGAATGCGAACCTGACCTCTTTCCCCGTTCCGTCAGTGCTTCCCAAAGTGCGGACGGCAGGGAGTACATTGGGTGGAAGGTCTCCTTTTCTCAGATGGGCGGAGTTGTAATATAGTTGTGCCGTTTTATCCGGTTCCTGAACGGTGGGGGTGGGATACGGGTCGGAATTGGATACCGGCTTTCCGTTGATGGCGGCCCACGTGCGGCAGTAGGCCGATTGCTTGCAGTCGTCCTGCACCAACAGCAGCAGAAGCGGCTTGTTGTATTTCAAACAAGGCATACCGGCTTTCAGTGGAACTTGTGGGGCATCCTTTACCTTTATGAAGATGCCGGCTGTGATATCTCCCTGCACTTCGTTGCCGAAAGGATAAAGATAGGTCTGTTCCTGAGGTTTTTCCTTGTCATCATCATTATTGCCGCCTTCATGTTGTTCATCATCTCCGGTATACAAGTTGATTTGTTTTATGCAGGAGGTGAACAGCAACATACAGATACAATAAAATATCAGTTTATGGTTCATATTTGTAGCTTTATTTATTTTTCATATATTCGCTTAAAAGTATAGGTTGGTGGCGTTCAAAGAATTTGTGCCTGAATTTGGTCCACATGATATACCATAACGCAGCAAAGGTCTTGTGTAATTCCTTAAAAGGACTACGTGGCGGGTATAGTTTCCTTACCATCTCTTTGTTCCACGGCTTGGTAAAAAAGCGCAGATAGTATTCATCCGTCGGGTTTACGATGAAATCGATTTTTTCTTCCCATTCGTACCGGTTCAGCATCAGGTCTCCTTCGGTAAACCAGAGCAGCTTGTATATCAACGATTGGTAAGGCAGGTAATTCAGGAATAGCTCACCATAGTTATTTTCATAATGGTCGGGCATTTTACTTTTCTCAAAGAGTACGAGTTTGTTGTCTATATCCAGTATAATCCATCGGTGCGATTTCTTCGGAAATAGAAATTCCCCCAACAGGCTGGGAGTTTCCATGTATCCCCGGGATGCTACCCGGCATTGTTCGCTGATAAATTTTTCGGGATTCTCTACATGTTCCAACACTTGGTTGCAGATGACATAATCGAACTCTTTGTCTTTGAACGGTAAGTTTTCACCATCCGCATTGGCAAATATCTGGTGTGGATAGATCTTCATATCTCCACATCGGTGATAATTCTGGTCTGTAAACTTTTCAGTTACAACGTTGGCGCGATGAGACGGGTTGTGTCCCGGACCGACTTCCAATACCCAGTCTCTCTTTTTTATGTGCAAATTATCTCTGTCGTATGGTGTTCTTCTTTTCATACTTTATGAGTTTTACCGGTTATTTTATCAAGTTGGAATCCTCATCCTCATATTTTTCTTTTTGAGTAAACAATCCGGCGATGTTTTTCATCGCTCCGGCTACGCGTACTTTAAAGCTGTTCAGCAGGGTTCCGTCAGTGCCCACCGTGCCATATCCCGTCACTGCGCGTGCCCGGCGTTTGCGTACGAAAGCGATCTTTCCATACTTTTTCAATTCCAGTGCCAATGAGCCGTCTTCGCCACGGATGATATCCGTGCGGATACCCGTTTTCTGCGCCAGATCGGTGCGATAAGCAAACACCAGTCCGCGCACGCTCAGTTCCGGACGCTTGAATGCTTGCAGCCACAGGTGCGTGTCACGGGCGAATTCATAGAATTTCAGTCCCAGCCATGAGTGCTCCTTGTCGGGGATGTAGCTCCACAGTGAGCTGACGGCCACGATACCGGGACGTTCGAGGGCTTCCACCATCGTTTCTACGTAGCGGGGCGGATACAGGGTATCCGAATCTATGTTGATGTGGTATTTTCCCCTTGCATGGTTCAACCCGCACAGGCGTGCGAAACCGCAGCTGTGCCGCGTTTCCGTGTAATAAGGCACTCCGGTGGCCCGGTATATCTCGGCCGTGCGGTCTTTCGATTCGTTGTCTACCCCGATGATTTCTACCGGATAGCGGCACTGCATCTCGCTCAGCGACCACAGGCAGGCCAGCAGATGCCGTTCTTCATTGTATCCGATCAGGGATACGGTGACCAGTGGCTGTTCGGACTGCAATCCGGCCAGTTTGCCGCGCACTTCTTCGACGACTGCCGCCGGTGCATAGGAGAAGGGTTTCTCGTAGACTTGCAGGTATTTGCTGTACCATTTCTTCATATTCTGCTTTTTGAGGTTATCTTTTTAGAATCAGTTTCTCGATGCGCCGGATACAATTGTATCCGAATAGCTTTATAAAGAAGGTTCTCGTGCGGTAGTAAATGAACGCCTGGTGTGAGAACCAGGAATTCTGATAGTGATGGATGGCATAGGTGTTGCCGGTGACGATCACCTCTCTGGAGTCGAATATCTTCGGAGAGAAAAAATCGTTGGGCAGCACATATACGGCTTTTTCCATATCCAGGCCCTTCAGTGCGTCGATGTTGCTGTCCGTCAGATTGACCACCGGCTTGAAGCGCTGGATGGTTTCGTTCATGATTTCCGGCAGCATGCGGATATCCATCTGTCCGTTTTCCTGTATGAAATTTCTTCCTTTATAGTAGTCCAGACAGGCCTTTATCCAGTCGCATCCTTTTTCGGCCCCGATTATGGCGGCTTCGATCGTGCCTGCGTTTTCCGCACCGACGAAGTAGGGGAGATCCAGCAACGGGTCGAAGCTCTTCAAGACTTCCACGTCCGAGTCCAGATAAATGCCGCCGTAGTTGTAGAGGGCGTACAGGCGGATGTAGTCTGCGGCAAAAGCATACTTCTTGACCCGAAAGGCCTGCTCTACCCAGGGCACTTGCGCGATGTCGAACCGTTTCAAGTCCCATAGCATGATTTCATAGTCCGGCAGATGGACTTTCCAACTGTCGATGCATTTTTGTATCTTCTGAGGATAAGGGTCGCCGCTCAGCCAGCAGAGGTGTATTCGTTTGGGTATCATATTTTTCTGATGTTTTGAGGTGGAACAGGCAGTGCCGGCGTCTTCGTGCACGGCACTACTTCGCACAATACTTTCTGCATCTGGCACTTCCACGACAGATTTCCGATGCTGTCGCGTATCTCCCGGCCGGTCATCGGCAGCGACCGGCAGAAGGCCACTATGCCGTCGATGTCCACTGCTGTCTCGTCCGCCGGAATTTTCATCACGTATGCCTTGTCGTCAAAGTCCTCATCGGTTTCCGAATAGGCGAACGCAAGCCCGCGTGCGGCATATTCACGGTTTTTCAATGTTTTGATGTGGGTGATGCCGCTCCGGTGGCGGCCCAGGCTGCCTATCCCGAAATCGGCATGTTCGAAGAGCTCGTCCAATTCGAGGCCATGCCGGGCTCCGTGCAGAATGACGTAGGGTTCCAGCCCGTGTTCACGGATGAGGGGCAGTATTTCTTTCCGTTCGCGTTCGCCCGTCAGTTCGCCTACGATGTGGAAATACACTTTGTAGGATCGTCCGCGGTCGTAGTAGGCGGCCAGTCCGCGCACCAGGCGGTCGAATCCGTGCCAATAATGCACTTCGGCCACCCCTATCAGATGCAGTTCGTCCGAAGTGTCGTTCATGTGCTGCTTGAGTGGCACGGCATCGAAGTCGATGCCGTTGGAAATGCGTATGGCCGGAATGCCGAAAATGGTTTTTGCCGCTGAAAAGGTGACGATTGCGTCCAGTTGCTTCGCCAGTTTTTTGCGGAACAGGCGGTCGATGTAGAGTTTCAGCTTCATTCCGGTGCTGGCGTACTCCTGGTCATAAGGATACGTGGGGATTTCCATGACCACATGCCTCACTTGCCGTTTAAGTTCTTTTATCAGGTTGATTGTGAAAGGATTGGCGTTGTGAAAAGACCGGATGTATACCAGCTCGATGCCTTCGCGTTGCGCATACTCGCAGATGGGACGAAAGAAAAACCTTTTTTTGGCCTTTGCCATCTTTCCCGATCCGAGATCGGCTATCACTTCATCGTTTACCATCCAACGCCGGTTGCCGTCGTCTGTGATCTGGTAATAACACATCCGTACGTCCGCCCCGCATTCGCGCAGTGCTTTTGTCTGGTATCGGATTTTTTTGCTGATACCGTTTGCTTCGTCAAATCCGTGAAAGATAAGAAATAATAATTTCATTGTTTGCTTTAAGGATTTCTTTAGTTATTTTACTTTTTTCGTTTGTGCGCTATTTTTTGTATCTTTCCCATCAGGTCATACTCGCGCGTGATTTGTATATAAATCCCAAAGATAGTGAAACTTACGATACTTTTCAATATAAACGTGAGAAAAATATTCCCGTTGTTTGTCAAGTAATGTAGCGGGATGAGGGCGGCCGCTATGAGCATGCCTGCAATGATGGGCGATGTGAACTGGCGCAGCAGTGTCCACATGCTTCGCCGGAGCGTCACGCGGTACATCTGCCAGTAGCACTGGATGAAGTTGATGCAGAACGTGGTGACGATGCACCATGCCACGGCTTCCAGCGTGCCGAACCAGAAGATGCCGAGCAGCATCCCCGTCACGTTGAGCACGGACGAGAATACCCCGCAGACGAACAGGCTGCGCGTGTCTCCGGCAGCCTGGAAGATGCTTCCGGAGGAGGAGAGGATGATCTGTACGCCGACCGAGAGCGTGAGTATGCGGAACACCGGCACGGACGGCAGCCATTGCTGACCGAAGATGATCAGCGTCACCTCTTCGGCCGTGAAGAACAGCAGCACGCTGAGCGGTATCCCGATGAAGGCGAGCAGGCGCAGGATGCGTTCGTAGGCCGAGGCAAGCCGGTTCAGGTCGTTCTGGTAATCGCTGAATATGGGGTGCATCACCGGGGTGACGACTTGGGTGATGTTCTGCAACGGCAGCATCATCAGGCGGTATGACTTCTCGTAATATCCCAGCTCCGACATGCCCATGTACTTGCCTATCAGCAGCTTGTCGAGGTTGCGGCTGAAGTAGTTGATGACGTTGAAAAGGAACTGGTAGGCGGAGTAGGAGAATATCTTGCGGAGGGCGCCCCATCCGAGCGTCATCGCGGGGTGTTGCGGGTAGCGTTTCAGCGAGATGATGAAAAGGAGGATGCTGGAGAGGATCGGGCTGATGATCAGCGCATACAGTCCCGCGCCGTTCAAGGCGGCTATGACGGCGGCCGTGCCGCTGGCCACCTGCACGGCGAAGCTGCGGAGGGCGATGAACTTGAACTCCTTGTTCTTGAAAAACAGGGCGTTGGGCACGATGGTGGCCGAAGCGAAAAAGAGGTTCACGCAGAGCAGTTGGCACAGGGTGCGCAGGATGGGGCTCTCGTAATAGGCGGCAATGGGCCACGAGGCGGCGAAGAAAAGCACCGAAAGGCCGGCGCCCATCCAGAGGGTGAAGGAGAAGATGTCCGACAGGTCTTTCTCCGTCAATGCCTTGTTCTGCACGATGGCGGGCGAGATGCCCATGTCGGTGAAGATGCTGAAAAAGGCGATGATGACCGTGGCGATGGCTACGATGCCGAAGTCGTCGGGCGTGAGCAGGCGGGCCAGTACTCCGGCCACGACGAGGGAGATGACGATGCCGCTATACTTGGCGAGCGCGGTGTAGAAGACACCGGAAAAGAGCTGTTGCTTGAGATTACTTGCCATAAGCGTCGATATATGCGTTTGCCACCACCTCGAGATTCATATGCTGCCGGGCGTAGCGGTAATTCTCTTCTCCCTTGCCCTGTTCCGCCAGCCGTCCGGCCTGTTCCAGCGCACGTACGATGCCGGCGTTGTCGTCGGGAGAGAAGACCGGGTTTCCGGTCTCGCGCAGCAGTTCGCCCACATTCCCGTTGTCCGGGCCCGCCACCACTTTCCGGAACAGGAAAGCTAAAGGGACGTTGCCCGAGTTCAGTATCCGTTTCCTCTGCACGAATATCACGTCCGATGCGGCGATGTAGTAGGGGAGCTCGTCGTTGTCGATCAGTTCGCCGTTGGCGCCTGCCCGGATGTTTCTCAGGCGGAGCAGAGCCGGTACAAGGTAGTAGCCGGCCAGCGAAAGGAGCCTTTTCAGCGGATTGCGCTGCCCGGGATGTTTGGCAAACGGGAACATCCGGGGGGCCAGCAGGAACTTTCTTTTATTCCGCAAGGCGGAGAAGGCGTCCAGCACCATGCGGATCTCTTCGCGGTTGCGGAATTTTCCGAAGGCGGTGATGATCATTTTATCGGCCGGAAGCCCTAAGTGCCTGCGGGCTTCTTCGCGTGAGATGTTTTCGTTGTAGGTGTTTTCGTAGATATGGTGGGGGATGATGACATTCCGGCTGCCGGGATGCGCCTTTCCAAATTCCTCCTTGCTGTATCGCCCCATATGCACCACTACGTCGCTGCACGATTCGATGAGCCCGTATGCCTGCCGGATGACCGGATTGGCATTGTAGTGCGGACAGGCGTTGTGCCTTGTATAGACGATCTTGCTCCCGCCGTCTTTGAAGTGGCGTATGCGCTGCCGCAGACGGTCTATCACGGAGATGTCCGTACAGTTCCATCCCACCGCCTCTTCGGGCCATTGAAAATGGATGATGTCATAAGGTTCATCCTTTTCCCAGAAATCCCGGTCGGAACAATGCACGTCGATGCCCTGCTTGCGGATGGCTTCGCAGAGTACAGGGACGAAGAGATTGTCTGTGTCGTCTTCTCTGAATACAATTAACACTTTCATATAGATGGGTTTCTCTTGAAATTCGTTTTTAATGGAATAAAAAATCGGAGTTTGTCTTTTTTCTTAATCCATAACCTCCCTCATTCCGGAATTAAGAAGCAAAACAGCCTTTTATAATAAAGGCAAATTTAAGCATAATAATCGATAAATTCAAAGAAACCGGTACGGATTAGCGGTAAATAATAAAAGCCTCTCCCCAGCCCTCTCCGTAGGAGAGGGAGTAGGGAGATACTCCTGTTTATCAATTAATCGGTCACTAATATTAATTAATCGATCACTAAACTAACTCAGCTCCCTCTCCCACGGAGAGGGCCGGGGAGAGGCTTTAAAACAGTATCTCCAGCAACTTGTTCGAAATTTGTACGATCCCTTCCGGATCGCCTATCTCGAGATACCTGCACGTATCCCGATAAAAAGTGATCAGGAACGAGTAGACGCACATGTTTTTTATCTCTTTTTCATAATTGGATATCAAAGGGTAATTGATTCCGGTCTGATAGTAGACTTCCCGTTGGGTGAGATGGCAGTGACACCGGTAGAGCAAAAGGTTTCTTCCTGCTATCCGGCTGATTTCCTGAACTGTCCGACGTATCATGTCGGTATCACTCTGGTAAATGATTCTTTTTTTAAGTTTTTTTTTCTTCATAATGATTTCACTTTTTAAATAACCGTGCAAAGTGACAAAATAAAAAGGAAATATTTGTTACTAAAAACCGTAACAGATATATGAAAACAACTTCCGAGCTTTGCTGCCGGATATTTGTGTCCGTCATTAAAAAATATATTTATGAAGCAGAATTTTTATTTCAAGCACGACGCCCCTTCGGCTACCAACCCGAAATTAGCAAAACTTCTCCAAAAAGAAGGGGCGAGAGGATATGGCGTCTATTGGCTTTTGATTGAACTGTTGCGGCTGCAGACAGATTTTAGCCTGCCTGTCACCGAGACCGCAGGCTTGGTGTCAAGATTGGGGTACACGCAAAAAACGGTGGTGGTTCGCGTTATCGAAAACTATGATCTTTTTTCGGAAGAAAACGGCATGTTTTTTTCTGTCGGATTGATAAAAAGAATGGAGAATTTCTTGAGCAAACGTGACGAGATGTCGAAGGAACTCGGGGGGAGCTTGGAGGATAATGCGCTGATAATCAACTCCCGTTTCCTGCATAACGCGCGTAAAGAAGAGCAGAGAAGAGAAGAACAAGAAAATAACTCTCTCACAAGAGAGCGTGTGAGGGGAGTTCTTTCGATGGATGAAGCCATCGCCCTTTTGCCCTCCGAACAGGTGTGGTGCGAAGACATGGCACGCCTGTCGGGGCGGGGAGTGGAGTTCGCCGCCGATCTGCCGCAACTGCTCCCGTCGTTTACCGCCTTTCTCCGTCTGCGGGGCGAAGAGCACACGGTGACCGGACTGAGCGATGCCAAACGGCGGTTCATGTACTGGATGAAATCCGATGAAGGGCGGCAGGCGGTGAAGCAACTGCAAATTACGGCCGATGCCGGAGAAGAAAACGATCCCTACCGCTACGAGACGCTGGCCGGAGAGCAGCGCACTTATATGGGACGCCCCATTCCGGCCGATGCACCGCCACGCCCCAACTCATGGGCGGTGTGGGACGACCAGACGGAGGCATGGACACGCTGAGCACCGTCCTTGCAAGTGCCGGAAACGGTGCTTAGGGGCGGTAAGAACCGTGGGAGGCCTCTCCCCAGCCCTCTCCGTGGGAGAGGGGGCTAAGTTAGTTTAGCAAACAATTATTTAATTAATTAATAAACAGGAGTATCTCCCTGCTCCCTCTCCCACGGAGAGGGCCGGGGAGAGGCCTTTTTCCAAATATGAGAAATTTTCATTCTTTCAACATCGAAACCTCCGGACGTACCGGCGGCAAAATAAAGACTCACTGTCCGCAGTGCCACGACCTGCGGCGCAACAAACGCGACAAATCCCTTTCCGTGAACCTCGACACCGGATTGTGCCACTGCCATCATTGCGGATGGAGCGCCCATGTGCCCGACGAAACCGAGCTGCGCGAACGCGAAGAACGGCAGGCCCGCAAGCGGAAAACCGCCTCTTCCTCCTCTTCCGTGCCGGCACATTTCCGCCGCCCGACGTTCAATCCCGCCGCGCTGCTGCTCTCCGAACGGATGGAGCGCTGGCTGGTGGAAGAGCGTTGCATCCCCCAGTCCGTCATCGCCGCGCTGCGGTTCACGGAACAGACGGAAACGATGCCGCAGACCGGACAGCAGGAGAACTGCCTTTGTTTCAACTACTTCGAAGAGGGTGTACTGGTCAATGTCAAGTATCGTAGCGGCGCCAAGCATTTCAAGATGGTCGCCGGTGCCGAGCTTATCCCGTATAATATCGACGCCATCGTGGATACCCCCGAATGCATCGTCACCGAGGGCGAGCTTGATGCCGCTTCCTTCCTCGCCACCGGCCGTGCGGATGCGATATCCGTGCCCTCCGGCGCCAATGGAAACCTCACCTGGCTCGACCGTTTTGTGGAGAGCCATTTCGAGAACAAACGGCTCATCTACATCGCCGTGGATACCGATGCCGCAGGCTTGAAGCTGCGTGCCGAACTTCTCCGCCGTTTCGGTCCCGAACGCTGCCGCATCGTCACCTACGGGCCGGAGTGCAAGGATGCCAACGAGCATCTGGTGAAGTATGGCGTAGAGAGTCTCCGCATCGCCCTGTCGCAAGCCGAAGAGGTGCCGCTCGAGGGTGCTTTCACGGCCGACGATCTTGCCGTGGAGCTGCGTGCCCTTTACGAAAACGGCTTCGGTCCGGGCGCCGAGACCGGATGGGAGAATTTCGACAGTCTCTGCACCCTCGAACTGCAGCGCCTGCTGATCGTGACCGGAACTCCCGGCTCCGGAAAGTCCGAATGGGTGGACGAGCTCGTCCTCCGCCTTTGCCTGCGCCACGACTGGCCGGCCGGCTTTTTCAGTCCGGAGAACATCCCGATCGTCTACCACCTCCGCAAGTTGGCGGAGAAGCTCACCGCCCGGCGTTTCCAGCCCGGTCTCGGAATGACGGAGGGGCTTTACGAGCGCGTCACCCGTTACTTGGCAAAGCATGTATGCCATATCCTGCCCAAAGAGGACTTCACGGTGGATGCCATCCTGTCGAAGGGCAGGGAACTGGTGGCAAGGCGGGGGATTCGCATCTTCGTTATCGACCCCTTGAACCGGATCGAACACGACATGCGGCCCGGACAGACCGAAACGCAATATCTCTCGACCCTGCTCAACCGGCTCTCCGGCTTTGCCACCCGAAACCACTGCCTGGTAGTGCTCGTGGCCCATCCGCGCAAGATGAACCGCAATGCGATAACAGGGCAGACGCCCCGACCGGAAATGTATGACATAAACGGTTCGGCCGATTTTTACAACAAGGCCGATTTCGGAGTGGTGGTGGAGCGGGATGATGCGACGGGCGTCGTGCGCATCCATGTGGAGAAAGTGAAGTTCAAGCACTTGGGGCATCCGGGAGAAGCGCAATTCGTCTACGATCCCGTATCCGGCCGCTATCTGCCCTGCGAGGAGGACAAGTCTCCCCAGACCCCACCCGAACGGAGGGTGCGGGAAACCCGGTTCGACAATGCCTGCTGGCTGCCGGAAAACACGGAAGAAGGGGTTCTTGAATTATGATTTATGAATTATGACTTATTTTTGTGGACGTAATTCACACCCCGCACCTCATAAATCATAACTCATAAATCATCATTCATAAATCATAATTTATTTTTATTGCGTATATTTGCAGAAAACGGAGGATATGAATATGGAACAGAAAGACAGATACATACGCTTTGACTGGGCGGCGAAGCGCCTGTTGAGGAATAAGGCTAATTTTGGGGTGCTCGAGGGATTCCTTACCGTATTGTTGGGAGAGAATATCCGTATATTGGAGATTCTTGAGAGCGAAAGCAACCAGCTGAGTCCGGAAGACAAGTTCAACCGGGTAGACATCAAAGCCCGCAACAGTAAGGACGAAATCATCATTGTAGAAATACAGAATACCCGCGAGATTTATTATCTGGAACGTATCCTCTACGGAGTGGCCAAAACCATCACCGAGCATATCGGACTGGGACGCATTTACTCGGATGTCAAAAAGGTATATTCCATCAGTATCCTTTACTTTGACATAGGGCAGGGCAACGACTACCTGTATCACGGTCAGAACACTTTCGTGGGAGTGCATACCGGAGATTTCCTCCAAGTGACCACCAAGGAGAAAGGAGTCATCGTCAGGAAGCTGCCGGCCGAGATCTTTCCCGAATATTTTCTCATTCGCGTCAATGAGTTCAATAAATCGGCAGTCACCCCGTTGGAAGAGTGGATCGAGTATTTCAAAACCGGCATCATACGCCCCGATACCAAAGCACCGGGATTGGAGGAAGCGAGAAGAAAGCTGATCTACTATAATCTGGAACCTGCAGAGCGGCAGGCCTATGACCGACACATAGATGCAATCATGATACAAAACGATGTGTTGGGAACAGCCCGTGAGGAGGGGCTTCAGGAAGGGCGCGAAGAAGGGCGCGAAGAGGGACTTCAAAAAGGACGTGAAGAAGGACTTCAGGAAGGCCGTAAAGAAAGTAAAATTACCATTGCCCGTAATATGAAAAACGTACTAAATCTTCCTGACGAAACCATTGCCCAAATTTCGGGTCTGCCTATTGACGAGATAAAAAAACTATAAGAGAGGGAGATAAGAGATGGGAGAATGGAGAGGGGAGAGGAGGAAAAGGGAAAACATGAGGGATAAAAGTTTATACCGGCCCCGGGGTAAATACGAAAAAGTTTTGTAACTTTGTAATTGTTGGAAGCCTCTCCCCGGCTCTCTCTGTGGGAAAAGCCTCTCCCCAACCCTCTCCGTGGGAGAGGGAGCTGAGTTAGTTTAGTAGTTAATATAGGCAGGAGTATCTCCCTGCTCCCTCTCCTGCGGAGAGGGCTGGGGAGAGGCTTTTTATAAATTGTGACTGATATGAAAATTCAAGCAAGTATAACGATTCCCTATGCCGTGGCCAACTATGCCGAAATGCGTGACCGTGGCTTTTATTATGTGGATAAGACGGATTACATCCCGCGTCTCGAGGCCTATAAAGCCCCCGTGTTCCTGCGTCCCCGCCGTTTCGGGAAGAGCCTGCTGGTATCTACCTTGGCGCATTATTACGACCGTACCTTGGCCCACCGGTTTGAGGATCTCTTTGGAGGAACATACATCGGCAGCCATCCCACACCGGAGCACAACCGGTACATGATCGCCCGCTACGACTTCTCGAAAATGGTGATGGCGGATAGCATGGAAAAGCTGGAGAAGAACTTCAATATTCTGAATCGCGGCCCCGTGGAAATCATGGTGACACACAACCGTGACCTCTTCGGAGACTTTCAGTTTTCCACCCGCGAAAATGCCGCGCAGATGCTGGAAGAAGCGTTGACTTATGCCCGTGAACACGGACTGCCTCCGGTTTACATTCTGATAGACGAATACGACAACTTCACCAACCAGTTGCTGACCTCTTACAACGATCCGCTCTACGAGAAGGTAACCACCGCCGACAGTTTCCTGCGCACCTTTTTTAAAGTAATCAAGGCAGGTATCGGTGAGGGCAGTATCCGCACCTGTTTCTGTACCGGTGTGCTGCCTGTGACGATGGACGATCTGACCAGCGGATACAACATCGCCGAGATACTGACACTGCATCCCGATTTCATCAACATGTTAGGCTTTACCCATGCCGAAACGGAAACCTATCTGCGCTACGTGCTCGACAAGTACACCGGAAGCCAGGAACGCTACGA
>CEAZ01046686.1_pt1 | contig 29534 bp, 28 predicted proteins | sample 557361 | NCBI WGS metagenome assembly CEAZ01 (sample SAMEA3182074, study PRJEB8094) | gut metagenome | biome: human; feature: gut; material: Stool; isolation source: human stools | place: Canada | collected 2012-02-22 | reverse complement strand
TCTGCGATGGCGCGGGTGTTCGTGATGACGACTTCCTTTGCCGTCTCCTCGCCGAGGTAGGCAAACTCCGCGAGCATCTCGTTCGTCGTGCGGAAGTATATGGGGCAGCTGCGGTCGGCGTCGGAAAATTTCTTGGCCGACTGGAGTATCCTGCGGTACTGCTCATCCTCGGGGTCGAGGAAGTGGACGTCGGACGCGGCGATAACGGGCTTGCCGAGCTCACGGCCAAGCTCAAGGATAGTGCGGTTATATTCCTGCAAGACCTTAACGTCGCTGACCATGCCGTTATCGACGAGGAAGCCGTTATTGCAGATGGGCTGGATCTCAAGATAGTCATAGAAAGAAGCGATCTTCTTGAGCTCCTTCCTGCTCGCGCCCTTCATGACCGCGCCGTAAAGCTCGCCCATGCCGCAGGCGGAGCCGACGAGGATACCCTCGCGGTGCTGGATGAGCAGGCTCTTCGGGATGGTCGGGTTGCGGTGGAAGTACTTGAGGTAGGACTGGGAGATCATCTCATAGAGGTTCTTGAGCCCCTTGCGGTTCTTCACCAGCAGGATCATGTGATAGCTCTTGGCGACGTCGGTGCGCTTGAGCTTATGATAGATGGTCTCTATATCGTCGACGGTCTTTGCGCCCTGCTGATGGAGCATGGGGAGGAACTTACCCATCATGCGCGCGACGACCATAGCGTCGTCCGATGCGCGGTGGTGATTGAACTGCGGCAGGCCGAGATGGTTGGAGACGATATCGAGCTTGAAGCGCTTGAGCTCAGGCAGCAGCGCCTGAGACAGCGCGAGAGTATCGAGGAACACCGGGGAGAACTTCAGCCCCTGACGGTTTGACGCAGCGGTCATGAAGCCGACGTCAAAATGCGCATTGTGCGCGATGATGGGACGGTCGCCGATGAAGTCGATGAACATCTGCATGGCTTCCTTTTCCTTGGGCGCGCCCGCAACGTCGCTGTCGCGGATGCCGGTGAGCTGGGTGATGTCCGGAGGGATGTGGCGCTCAGGGTCGACGAAGGTGTTGAAGACCTGCTTTATCTCCGTGCCGGAGAAGATGATCGCGCCGATCTCGGTCATGCGGTCGTTCATCGCGTTGAGGCCTGTCGTCTCTATATCGAAGGCGACAAACTCCGTATCGAGCGGGAGCTTGCTCTTGCCGATAACGGCGCTGTTGCCGTCCATGTCGTTTACGAAATAGCACTCCTCGCCGTAGATGATCTTGACACCGTGCTTCTTGCCGGCCTTCCACATATCCGGGAAGGCCTGAGCGACGCCGTGGTCGGTGACGGCGATGGCGGGCATGCCCCAGTAGGCCGCGCGCGCGACGATCGCCTCCGGGTCGGTGAGCGCGTCAAGGGTGGAAAAGCGCGTGTGCATGTGCAGCTCGACACGCTTCTCCTCGGCGTTGTCGGGGCGGATATAGCGCTTGCCCTTCATGATGTTGCGCGGGTCAAGCACCATATCGTCGTCATACTTGGAATAGATGATCTCGCCCTGGACGACGACATGGTCGCCTTTTTTGATCTTGTCGATAATGCTCTGGTCGTCCTCAGAGCGGAGAAAGCGCGAGACGCGCACGGAGTTCGTGCGGTCGGTGATATCAAAGCAGAGCACGGCGCTGCCGCGCTTTGCGAGGGTGCGGCTCGTGACGTCCACAACATCGCCCTCGACGGTGACTTTGCCGGATTCGAGCGTGAGCGTGTTCATCGGGACGGGGCGCTGCTTTATCGCCCTGCCCATGAGCACATCGCCTGTCGGCTTCGCGCCGCTCTGCGGGGCATTCGCGGTGACGGCTGGGCTGGAGGCGCGCACTGTGCGCGGATAGTCCGGCACGATGCCGACAGCGCTCAGGCCGTAGTCATCACGGATGCGGCTGCTTATGGTGGCGATGTCCACAGGGGAGGGCATGGACGCAAACCAGGCGCAGATGCTCAGGGTCATTTCACCTGAGTCCACCTGCACCTCGGTCACGTATGCTTTATCGAGCCCGCCGGCGGAGCCTGCAAGGCCCGCGCAGCCGGGGAAAATAGTCAGAAATGGGGTATGCTCGCTCATGCCTTGCCGTCCGTTCCGTCGCTGTTGATGAGGTCGAGCAGGCGGTCGCACAGCTCCTCATACGGATATGTACCGAGAACCTGACCTTTCTTGAACAGCAGCCCCTTGCCCTTGCCGCCGGCGATGCCGTAATCGGCTTCGCGGGCTTCACCGGGGCCGTTCACGACGCAGCCCATGACGGCGACGGTGATGTCGCGGTCGAGCTTGCCGACGCGCTTTTCCACCTCGGTCGCAAGGGAGATGAGGTCGATCTCCGTTCTGCCGCAGGTCGGGCAGGAGACGAAGCGCACGCCGCCCGGACGCAGCCCCGCGGCCTTGACGATGGCGATACCGGCGCTGACCTCCTTGACGGGGTCAGCCGTCAGGGAGACGCGGATGGTGTTGCCGATGCCTTCGCACAGGAGAGTGCCGATGCCGACGGCGGACTGGATAGTCCCGTTCCACTCGGTGCCGGTCTCGGTGACGCCGAGGTGCAGGGGGTATTTGAAGGTCTCGGCGGCGAGGCGGTAGGCCGCGACGGTGAGCGGCACGGAGGAGGACTTCATCGAAATGCAGATATCGTCAAAGTCATAGCGCTCAAGCAGCTCCGCGTGACCCTTGGCGCTCTCGACGAGAGCTTCCGGGCAGGGGTGGCCGTACTTTTCGAGCAGACCCTTTTCAAGGCTGCCCGCGTTCACGCCGATGCGGATGGGGATATTGTGCCGGCGGCAGGCCTCGGCGACGGCTCTGACGTTTTCCGGCGCGCCGATGTTGCCGGGGTTTATGCGTATCTTATCGATGCCGCGCTCGGCGGCTTCGAGGGCGAGGCGGTAATCAAAATGGATATCCGCGACGAGCGGGACGCTCACCTGCTCCTTTATCGCGGAGACGGCTCTGGCCGACTCCATATCCGGCAGCGCGATGCGCACGATGTCCGCGCCCGCGGTCTGCATGGCCTTTATCTGCGCGACCGTCGCGTCAACGTCCCAGGTCTTGGTATTGCACATGGTCTGCACGGAGACGGGCGCGCCGCCGCCTATCTCGACGCTCCCGGCCTTAATTTTCTTTACTGTGTCTCTTTTATTCATTATCTCGTCACTATCCTGATTATATCGTTGAACATTATGACTGCCATCAGCCCCAGCAGGAGCACCATGCCCGCGGCATGGATGTAGCCCTCATACTTCGGATTGAGCTTCTTTTTGCTTATCGTCTCGATGACCCATGTCACGAGCAGAAGGAACACTCTGCCGCCGTCAAGCGCCGGGATCGGCAGCATATTCATTATCGCGAGGTTCACCGCGATGAAGGCCGTGAAATAGAAGATACTGTAGAGCGCGTCGGCGGTCGACTCCGCCTGCTCGCCCGTCTCGGCCATCATATCGACAATGCCGACGGGGCCTGCCATATCCTTCATGCCGACGTCACCGCGCACAAGCTCCTTTAGGCCGAGCCAGACCCAGCGGCCGAACTCCATCGTCGTGTTCCATGAGTTCTCAAGCTTCACGCCGAGGGTGGCTTCGTCATAGCCGAAGTAGAAGCCGTACATCTTCTGCGTCTGGCCGGGGTAATCCAGCGGCGTGAGCGCAAAATCATTGAGCTTCACCTTTTTCCCGTCGCGGATTACGACGAGGTCATAGGTGCCGTCGCCCTGCTTGAGGAAATCGCTGACGTCATAATACTGATAGATACGCTGGCCGTCTATTTTATAGAAACGGTCGCCGACGTGGAGCCCCTCGCTGCTCTCGTATGGGCAGCCGTCCATGAAGCCGGTGATCTCCGCGGAGCGGAAAGCGTAGGCGCTGGAATAGAGGATGATGACTATGAGCAGACCGAGCAGGAAGTTCATAGCCGCGCCCGCGACGAGGATGATGATGCGCTTCCACGCCGCCTGATTCATGAACGCGCGCGGATCGTCGGACGCTTCGTCCTCCCCGGCCATGGCGCAGAAGCCGCCGAAGGGGATGCAGCGCAGGGAATAGACCGTCTCGCCCTTCTGCTTTTGCAGGAGGGCCGGCCCCATGCCGAGCGCGAACTCCTCGACCCTGACGCCGCAGGCCTTCGCCGCGGCGAAGTGCCCAAGCTCATGGACGCCGACGAGCACGCCGAAAAGAAGTATTGCCAGTGCGATGTAAAGAACAGTCATTTACCGAAATTCTCCATGACATAGGCTCTGGCGGCGGCGTCCGCCTCCAGAACGGTTTCCAGATCGGAAGCGTCGACCGCTCCCAGCTTTGCCACGGCTCCCGCTGCGGCGTCATAAATGCGGTTGTAGCCCAGCTCATGACGCAGGAACATACCCACGGCGACCTCGTTTGCCGCGCTCATCACGCAGGGAGCCGTGCCGCCGGTGCGGGCGCAGTCCATCGCGAGGCCGAGACAGGGGGTCTTCTCAAGGTCGGGCGCTTCAAAGGTGAGGTCGCGCAGCCTGGTGAAGTCAAGATGCTCGAACATCGAGGCCTTGCGCTCGGGGTAGGTCAGGGCGAGCTGGATGGGAAGCCCCATGTCGGGCACGCCGAGCTGCGCAATGACCGTGCCGTCGACCAGCTCTACCATAGAGTGTATGACGCTCTGCGGGTGGATTACCACCTGAATATCATCGGGTGTGACGGAGAACAGGTGCATGGCCTCGATGAACTCAAGACCCTTGTTCATCATCGTCGCACTGTCGACGGATATCTTCGCGCCCATGCTCCAGTTGGGGTGCTTCACGGCCTGTTCGGGCGTGACGTCCTCAAGCTCGCGACGCGCTCTGCCGCGGAACGGGCCGCCGGAGCCGGTGAGGAGGATCTTCTTGAGTTCGCCCTTTTTCCTGCCCATGAGGCACTGGAAGATGGCCGAATGCTCAGAGTCGACCGGGACTATCTCCGCGCCCTTTTCCTTTGCGCGCGCCATGACGATATCGCCAGCGCAGACGAGAGTTTCCTTATTCGCAAGGGCGATGCGCTTCTTCGCGTCTATGGCGGCAAGCGTAGGACGAAGCCCGACGGAGCCGGACACAGCGGTCACGACACAGTCGGTGCCGTCCATGCAGGCGGCCTCGATAAGCCCCGCCATGCCGGAGCCGACGCGGATATCGGTGTCCGCGACGGCGATCTTGAACTGCTTTGCCGCCGTCTCGTCATAGACGGCGACGAACTTGGGATGCAGGCGGCGCGCCTGATCCTCGAGCATATCTATTTTCCGGTTTGCCGTAAGCGCCGCGACGGGCATACCGATATGCTCGGCGACGGCGATGGTCTGCCGGCCTATCGAGCCGGTACAGCCAAGGATCGAAATGGATTCTACCATTCTATTTTCCTCTTTTTCTTATGTATTGATACCTCAGATTCTCAGCCCTCTGAGGTACGCTTTGTGCTCATCGCTCACGCGGTAGCTCTCGATGGACTTCTGTATGGCCTTGTTGTGCGTCCATTTATCGAGCCGCCGCTTTTCGATATACGGCAGCGCAGCAGAGTACTGCTTTGCAAGCGCCGTCGCAAAGAACCACGCCTGCATCATGCGCAGGTAATATTCCTCACTGCGGATGTCGGCTACCCAGTCGAGGTACTCCGTCTTGAACTCCGCGTCCAGATAATGCGTCATGAGCATCTCCATGCCGAAGCGGCAGGTGTAGGTGTGCTCGCTGTCCATCCAGCGGAGGATGTTCTCTATCAGGTCTGCCGGGTGCTTCTTGAAGGGGAGCGGCCTTATAAGGTCACAGGTCGCCCAGTTGTCCACATAGGGCAGAAACGCATCGAGCGCGGCGACGGCTTCGGGATAGTCCTTTATCTCGTTTATGAGCATACCGTGCAGGTCGTTCTCGTCAAAGTACTCATGCGGCAGTGCGCGCATGAAGCTGGCTGCCTCCGGAGTCCCGGCGAGCTTTTTTGCATAGCCGCGGATGGCGGGCTTGCGGATGCCGATGATCGTCTCCTTCGGGACGGTCGGCAGCAGACCCGCGTGAAAGTCCCGGTACTTCTTGTCCTGGAGCGCGAAGAGCTCAGACTGTATCGGCGTCACGGGTTCTTCACCCCGCCGTAGCGCCGGTCGCGGCTGTTGTAGACCGCGATGGCCTTGTCAAGCTCATCCGTGCCGAAGTCCGGCCAGAGCACGTCCGTAAAATAAAACTCCGAATAGGCGCACTGCCAGAGAAGGAAGTTTGAGATGCGCTGCTCCCCGCCCGGACGGATGAGCAGGTCGGGATCGGGAATACCGGCAGAGTAGAGGTAGGAGCCGAAGCGCTCTTCAGTGAGCTCACCCTCAGCCTTGCCGTCGGCATAGTCCTTCGCGTAGCGCGCGGCGGCACGGACGATCTCATCGCGCCCGCCGTAGTTCAGGCAGATGTTCGCCTGAAAGCCGTCATAGCGCGCGGATATCTCCTCGGTCTTCGCAACGAGCGCCTGAAGCTCAGGCGTCAGCCCGTCGACATCGCCGAGGACTTTCATCTTTATATGGTCGCGCTCCATGGTGTCTATCGCTTCGTGCAGGTATTTGCCCAGAAGCTTCATGATGGTGGATACCTCGTCGCTCGGACGCTTCCAGTTCTCGGTCGAGAAAGCGTACACCGTGAGGTATTCTACACCTATATTTTTGCAATATGTTGCGATTTTGCGAAAATTTTCCGAGCCGACCGCGTGCCCCGCAGTCCTCGGCAGGCCGCGCTTCTTCGCCCAGCGGCCGTTGCCATCCAGAATGATGGCAATATGGCGGGGTGGACGGGCGCCTGCCCGTTCCCCCGCCTTATTGTTCAGCGTTTCAGCCATATTATCTCCGTCAGATCTCGGTCAGCTCTTTTTCTTTCTTGGCGCAGATGCCGTCGAGCTCCTTGATATAGTCGTCGGTCAGCTTCTGGATGTCCTTCTCGGCGATCTTATAATCGTCCTCGGTGATCTCGGAGGACTTCTGCTGCTTCTTGAACTTATCGATAGCGTCGCGGCGGATGTTGCGGATGGCGACCTTGCTCTCCTCGGCGTACTTCTTGGTCTGCTTGACAAGATCCTTACGGCGCTCCTCGGTCAGCGGCGGGAAAACAAGGCGGATCATGCGGCCGTCGTTCTGCGGATTAATGCCGAGGTCGGAGGCGAGGATCGCCTTTTCCAGAGGCTTGAGAAGGCTTGCGTCCCAGGGCTGGATCAGCAGGGAGCGGGGGTCGGGGGTCGCAATGGTCGCGACCTGCTGCACAGGAGTCGGCACACCGTAGTAGTCGACTTCGATCTGGTCGAGGACGGACGCGTTGGCGCGGCCGGCGCGGATAGTTGCGAGCTGAGTGTTCAGCGCTTCGCAGGTCTTCTTCATTTTACTTTCAAATTCTTTGTAGTCAGACATTGTGTTTCCTCCGTTTATATTATCGTGTTTTAAGATTTCGCAGAGTTTTTCAGATCACCGTCGTGCCGAGGGCTTCGCCGGAGAGAGTGCGGCGGATGTTCTCAGGCTGCGCGAGGGCAAAGACGATGACGGGGATGGAGTTATCCATAGCAAGGCTCGTGGCGGTGGTGTCCATGACCGCGAGATGGCGGGCGAGGACTTCGTCATAGCTGATGCGGTCGAACTTCTTCGCGGCGGGATTCGTGCGCGGGTCGGAATCATAGACACCGTCGATGTTCTTCGCGAGGAGTATGCCGTCGGCGTGGATCTCTGCCGCGCGCAGGACTGCCGCCGTATCGGTGGAGAAGAACGGCGCGCCGCTGCCGCCGGCGAAAAGGACGATATTGCCGTCCTCCATATACTCTATGGCCTTGCGGGTATCGTAGCGCTCACCGACGCCCTGAATGTCGACCGCGGTCATGACGCGCGCCTTTGCGCCGAGCTGGCGAAACACGTCGCACACGGCAAGGCAGTTCATGCAGGTGGCGAGCATGCCCATGCGGTCGGCGCTCACGCGCTCGACCTTGCCGGCACCGTCCTTGACGCCGCGCCAGAAGTTGCCGCCGCCGATGACGATGCCGACCTGAGCGCCATCATCGACGCAGCCCTTGATAACGGAGCAGACCTGCGAGATAAAATCAAAGTCAAAGCCGGTCTTCTTATCTCCGGCAAGCGCCTCGCCACTTATCTTGACGACGACTCTTTTATAAGCAAAGCTCATGTAACCTCTCCTTACAGCTTCAATTTACTGTTCTGTTTATTGAGATAAGATCGCTGACTGTATCAATCGCATGGGGTAAACGTTTCCAGGGCTTCCCCTTGAGGGGAAGCTGTCGCCGCAGACGACCTCCTCAAGGAGAAGGCTTTAGTGCGCAACATTGAATCAGTTTATATGTCTAATATTCCCAATATAATTATGCCCGCGACGACGAGCGCTATCGACAGATAGTGCTTGAGCGAGAGCTTTTCCTTGAGGAAGATGCGGCTCCAGAGCACCGAGGCCACGCAGTACGAGGAGATGATGGGCGCGGCGAAGGCGACGTGCTGGGTATCGGCAAGGGCGTAGATATAGAAGAACTGGCCGATAGTCTCAAATATCGCGCCGGTGTACTTCGGGGCTTCCTGTTTGAAGATGAGCTTCTGCTTCTTTATGCCGAGGGTGTATACCGCGCTTGCGATACCGGCGGCGAGGAAGGTCAGCTCATAGGCGACATTTGCGGAGTCCTCATCGAGCACTTCGAGCACGCGGCTGTCGGCAAAGGTGCCGAGAGCGTCAAGCAGGCAGTAGATAACGGGGAGGAGGATGGCGATCCAGCTCTTGGCATAATGCCGGTTGGATTCATCCTGACGCGCGCGGCGAAGCTCGGGGTCCTCATTCGCTTCGGTCAGACCGAGGAAGAACACGCCGAGGCAGACGAGCGCGACCGCGACGAGCGCCACGGGGGGCAGATCGTCACTGATGCCGACGGTCGCAAAGGTGAGCACGGCGACGACAGCGCCGGAGCTGTTGCAGATCGGCGAGGATATCGAAAGCTCGATATACCTCAGGCCGACATAGCCGATGGCCATGGAGAGAATGTACAGTATCGAGACGGGCAGATAAGTCAGGATAACGCTCCAGCTTATCTCAACGCCGCCGATAAAAATTTCATAGCAGGCGTGCAGACCCATGACTACGCCGACCGCCGTGACCATTTTCAGGTGACTGTATTTATCGGTCTCGGACTGGCAGCCTATTTTGGAGAAAAGATCAGAGCCGCTCCAGCAGAGCAGGGCAATGACCGCGAAGGTGAACCACATCGGGAAATCACACACCTATCCATAATAATATTTCAGTATGGATTCTACCACAGTACGCCCGGTTTGACAATTCCCAAATGACAAATTATGCGGCGGCGACGTGATATACTCCGGGCATGAAATATATTTACATAGACAGCCTGTTCTTCCTGAGCCTGTTTACGGACTATCTCCTGTGCCTCATAACCGCGCGGATATGCAGGCTCTGCCTGAGACGGTGGCGGTACCTCGCGGCGGCACTGCTCGGCGCGGCGTACTCGGTATCGGTGTTCCTGCCGGGGATGGGCTTCATGGCCTCGCAGTGGATGGAGCTGGTGTCGGCAGCGCTGATGGGGCTCATAGCCTTCGGCGGGGAGCGGCGCATGTTCCGGTGCATGGCGGTGTTCCTTGCCGTGTCCGCGACCTTCGGCGGGGCGATATGGGCGCTGAGCCTGCAGACCGGAGCGCTGCCGGTGATTGACCTGCGGCTGCTGATAGGCTGCTTCGCGGTGTGCTACACGGTGCTGAGCATCATCGCCCGCTCCCGCTCGCGCGCCGCTGACCGGCGCACAGCGGCGATAGAGCTGGGGCTGAACGGCCGCCACTGCTGCTTTACCGCGCTCATCGACAGCGGCAACTGCCTGTCTGACCCCGTGACAGGGGCGGAGATAGTAGTGATCTCTCCCGGCGCGCTGAGGCCGCTGCTGCCGGAGAGCGCGGCGCTGCTGGAGATAGCCGACCCCGTGGAGCTTGTGACCGCCGCGGGGGACAGCCCGGAGCTTGCGGGGCGGATGCGGCTGATCCCGTTCTCAGCCCTCGGCGGGACGGGGCTGCTGCCGGTGTTCAGGCCGGACAGCGTGCGCGTGGACGGGGAGGAGCGCACTGGGCTGCTCGCAGCGATATCCGCTGCTGCCGCCGGTGACGGCTTCGAGGGGATTTTATAAGGCAGCGCCGCATAATACGCCTGCGGCATCTGACGGATAATTTGCGCCCTGATTTAGTCACTTTTTCTTGAAATACACAAAGTATTCCTGCGAAAAAGTGCCGTCATCAGAACACAAATTCTCTCGCCGGCTGCTCTTGCCGCATTATGCGGCGCTGCCTTGGAGTGCTGTTTTGAAAGGAGACGGAATTATGCTTTGCAAGCCACAGATCATGTTTATACACGAAAGGATATTGTCGATCCTCGGAATTGAGCCGCCGCCGGTTTTTTACATCGGCGGCAGCGACACACTGCCGCCGCCCCTTCCGCGCGCCGAGGAGGAGAGCGCCATCGCCGCGCTAGACGACGGTGACGAGGCTGCGCGCCGGCTCCTCATCGAGCACAATCTGCGCCTTGTCGTCTACATCTCGAAGCGCTTTGAGAACACCGGAATAAACCTCGAAGACCTGATATCCATCGGCACGATAGGACTCATCAAGGCTGTCAACACCTTCAACTCCCGCAAGAACATAAAGCTTGCGACCTACGCCAGCCGCTGCATCGAAAACGAGATACTGATGTACCTGCGCAAGATTGGCAGCCAGCGCACGGAGGTGAGCTTTGACGAGCCGCTCAACACCGATTGGGACGGCAACGAGCTGCTGCTGTCCGATATCCTCGGCACGGACGAAGATGAGGTCTGCCGCCCGCTTGAGGACGACGCGGAAAAGCACATACTCATGGAGGCGATAGCTACGCTCAATGAGCGGGAGCGGGAGATAATCATGCTGCGCTTCGGCCTGCTCGGCGGGAGGGAGTACACGCAGAAGGAGGTCGCGGATATGCTGGGCATCTCGCAGAGCTATATAAGCAGGCTGGAAAAGCGGATCATTGACCGCCTGCGGCATGAGATGCTGCGGCTGCTGCAATGCTGAGACGGCTGAATATTGTAAAAAGACGCACTGCAAATAGCGTTGCAGTGCGTCTTTTTACAATTAATCTCTGAAATCAAAAAGCTCCTTGGGCTTTACTTCGAGCACCTCGCAGAGCTTGAAGATAACGTCAAACGACACGCCGACGTTGCCAAGCTCTATGGCGCTGATGTGGCTGCGGTCAATATCCGCAAGCTCGGCAAGCTGCATCTGCGTCAGCTTTTTCCGCTTGCGGTAATAAACGACGTTGAGGCCGAACTTTTCATATAAAGGCTTATACTCAGGTTTCATGCGGTTCACTCTTCTATGAACTCTATAACATCGCTGACACCGCAGTGCAGGAGTTTGCAGAGCTGGTTCAGAGTATTTGTGGATATGCTGTTGCCGCTTTTGATGGAATAATACGTGGCGCGGGAAAAGCCCATTTGCTCCAGGCGATAGGAGCTTATACCTTTTTCTTGCATTGTCCGGAATAGCGGTGCGTAACTTATCATTTCAAAAATCCTCATGCGGCTGGATGCTTCTGCATTTAATATAATGAGGATTTTCGGGGTTGGATATGTACGAATATCCGAGTATAATTATAGGGAAATGTGGGAGAAAGGAACAGGGTAGATGCCAAATTATGAAAAAATGTACGCAGTCCTGTGCGGAGCGATAGACGACGTGATGGATGAGCTTGCCCGGATCCCGCTTGCAAGCCCCTCTGTCGAGCGCCTGCACTCGGCCTTGGAGCAGGCGGAGGAGATATACATCCGGACGAGTGTTTACACCGCCGAGAGGGACGGCAACATCATAGAGCTCAGGTGCGACGCGGGAAGCCGGGAGTGAAGCTATATCCGGGCGTCGGGAGAATTTAATCGGTTGATAAGCAGCGGATAATCTGTTATAATAAGCTGAACGGCGGGGAAATCCGCACTCTGCGGATGAGCCGTTATACCCCGGCGGGAGGTCAGAACTATGGCTCTGGATAAAGAGTTTTTCGACTCCGTCAATATCGACGTGGTCAAAAAGAAATATTATAACGCGAATAAGGTCAACGCTCTGCTCGGCAATATCCAGCAGCAGGCGGAGACCATGGGGCAGGAAAACGAGCTGCTGCGCACACAGCTTGAGGCGCTCAACGGGCAGAAGTCCGAGATAGGGGACACGCTGCTTTCGGCGCGCGCCCTCGCGAAGAAGATAGAAGATCAGGCACGCGCACAGGCGGAGGAGACGATACGTCAGGCGCAGGAGAAGGCCGACGCGATAGTGCGCGAGGCGGAGCACAAGAGCCGGGAGCTTGCGCAGTCACTGCCGGATCAGCAGGAGTACGCCGCAAAGTGCGTTGAGAACTGCCTTAACAAGCTCAAGAAGCAGCACATCGAGGCGATCGAGATGCTCAACAACGAGTGGCAGGATTTCCTATGCGGGCTGATGCCGGAGGAGCATACTGCTGAGACCGAGCCTGAGCCGACCGACGCGGAGGCGCAGGAGAACACGGAGAATATGCCGGAGCTTCGGGAGCGGGTCAACGCTATCGCCAAGGAGCTTATGGAGATCCTCGATAAGAAACAGTGAAATGAACACACGAAAAAAGAGAGACGCTGCAGCGTCTCTCTTTTTGCATATAAAACTAAATCAGTTCTTGATTTCCACAGAGAGTCCTGCTTCGGCAAACTCGCTTGCCATGCGCTCGGCGTAAGCGCGGCAGGGGGAATCGATTTCGGGCAGGATGATGGTGAAGCTGCGGCCGAGATAGGGCTGCCCGGTCAGAATATCGTGCAGAGCATCGAGGTTATCACCGTACCAATCCTGCCAGAGCATGGCGCGGCGCAGGACGGAGAACAGCTCGCGGCGCTCACGGCAGGCGGAGAGGTCGAGCGTCACCTGAGGGTGCAGGGCGTTGAGCAGACCGAGACAGCCGGCGTTGACGTCCTGCCATGTCGCTTCAAAATCGCGCGTGTACCACGGGTCGGCGACGGCGTCTCCGGGCCGGCCGGCGTATTCGAGCAGAAGGTGCAGCTTGCCTTCAGGATCGCCGCCGAAGGCGCGCGCCATATTGCGCATATTCGCATCGTCCATGCCGATGAGGAGATCGTAATTATCGTAATCCTCCGGCCTTATGCGCCGCGCGGTCTTGCCCTCGCAGCCGATGCCGTGCTCGGCGAGCTTGCGCCGTGCGGGCGGATAGACGGGGTTGCCGAGCTCCTCGCTGCTAGTCGCGGCGGAGGCGATGTCGAACTGCGCCGCGAGCCCCGCGCGGGAGCACATATCACGCAGCACGAACTCGGCCATCGGGCTGCGGCAGATATTGCCGTGGCAAATAAAAAGTATTCTGGTCAAGAGAGATCAGCCTCCTATAAAAGCCGTAATCAGAGTAACTTATTATATACCATCGCGGCGAGTTTTTCCATACAAAAAATCGCCCTTCCGCGGCAGTGTGCAGGTCAGCCTACGCCGCCGTCCATGAAAGCATAGTGATTTTCAAAATCATTGCAGGTCAGAACTTTGCCGGTCTCCCTGATCTCGAGGTTTTTGGCAATATTGACCAGCTCGTCCATGCCGATCTCGCCGCAGACCCGGACTGCCCATCCGGCATCGGCGTTGGACATCAGGATAATATCCTGCTCTAAAGTATACTCATCCACGCCGATCTCAGGCCGCGCGTCAAAATGCTTCGTACAATGAAAGCGCATCACGTCAACGCCCTGCTCGTCCCAGTGCTCCTCGATGATCTCCTCCGGTGTGTAGTAAAGCAGCAGCAGAGCGCCGCCGCTGAATTGTGACATATAATATGTTTCGATCAGCAGGGGCTGCATCATGTCCTGATAGGCAGGTATAAAGCTGGGCGAACCGCTGAAAGCGAGACCCTCGGCCGTTAAGCGACCGCACCATGATCCATCCTTCAGCGAGGCCATTTCATCCGGCAGCCAGCCTGGCCGGAATTCTATCTCTTTGCTCTCGGCCGTCTCTGGGAATGTGACAGCAAGCTTTGCATCGCTCCAGTCAAGATACCCGCTGGGGTTTTCCTCCCAGTTGATGCGGAATGTCTCGCTCTTTTCCGGAACTCTATGCGTCATAGAGGAAAAGGCCGCATACGCCGCAATGCCGAGCGACAAGATCAGTGCGGCGGCCAGCGCAAAGCTGATGATGCGTTTTGTCCTGAGGTGTTTTACTTGTTTTTCATCGAAATAACTGTTTCCGGCCATGACTACATCCTCCTCATGAATGCCGTTCATAGCGCGAAGAAGTGTCAGCGAGCTCAGCATAAGCCCTCCTCCTGTAAATAGTCGTGCAGCTTCCTGCGGGTGCGGAACAGGGTGCTTTTGATTTTCCCCTGGCTATAACACAGCTTTTTGGATATCTCAGGAATGGGCACGAGATACCAGTACCGCAGGATGAAGATATTCTTCTCGGACGCAGGCAGTTCTGAAACGAAGCTTCCAATCGCCGCTTCCAGTTCTTTTGCGTCCAGAGCCTGCTCCGGGCTTGTCCCGCCGGGGATGCACTCTTCAAGTTCTTCCAGTGCGAGGGTCGCTTCTCCTCCTCCGCGCTTTATTCTGTTTTTTGCCTTGATACGATCAATAGAAATGCTTCTGGTGATACGGCCGAGAAATGCGGATAATACCGGCGGGCGCTGGTCGGGCATCAGGTTCCAGGCGCGGAACCAAGTGTCGTTGACGCACTCTTCCGCATCCTCAGCTATGCCGCAGATATTATAGGCAATGGTGCGGCAGTATCTGCCATACTTCTGATCCGTTTCCGATATGGCCAGGTCGGAACGCTGCCAGTACAGATCGACGATCTGTTTGTCTTCCATACTGAACCTCCTTTGTAAAAGAGCTCTCACCCATAAATACGACAAAAAACAGAATAGGTTTCACATGTTTCCACGGAGTTTAGAAACAGCAGCTCCGGGGACTTTGCTCCAGAGCTGCTGTTGTTCATGTTTTGCTTTTAGTTGATGTCCTCAGCCAAGGATTATATCGCAGATGCGGTCGACGGCCTCGGTGCGCAGTCCGGCATAGAGCGGGAGAGTCAGGACGCAGGCGGCGATGTGCGCGGCGACGGGGGTCGCGGCGGGATCGAAGCCGGGGCGGCCGCGGTAGCAGGCAAAGGAATTGGTGATGGGGTAGAAGTACTTTCTTGCGACTATGCCTTGCTTATTCAGACGGTCAAAGACCTCGTCGCGGTCATACTTGTAGCCGTCGAACACGACGGGGAAATAGGCATAGTTTGAGCGGACGCCTTTCTGAGGCGCGTTGAGACGGATGCCGGGCACGCCGTCAAGGCGCTCCCAATAGCGCTCGTCGGCAAGCTTGCGCTCGGCGATCCAGCCGTCGAGATGGCGCAGGTTGCACAGCCCCATTGCCGCGCAGAACTCGTTCATCTTCGCGTTGCCGCCGATATACTCGACGTCCTCCGGCCCCTGAATGCCGAAATTCTTGAGGTCGCGGATGCGCTGCGCGAGAGCCTCGTCCTTGAAGCAGAGCGCGCCGCCCTCAATGGTGTTGAAGACCTTGGTGGCGTGGAAGGAGAACATGGCGGCGTCGCCGAAGCAGGCGGAACTGATGCCGTTTTTCGTCACGCCGAAGGCGTGGGCGGCGTCATAGATGACCTTGAGGCCGTGCTTCTTCGCGATGCGGTCGATCTCCTCAACATTGCAGAGATTACCGTAGACATGCACGGGCATGATGGCGACGGTCTTATCGGTGATGAGGGATTCGAGCTTGCTGACATCGATGGTATAGTCGGTCGGGTCGATGTCGCAGAACACGGGGGTGCAGCCGCAGCGGACGATCGCGTGCGTGGTGGAGGCAAAGGTGAAAGGCGTGGTGATTATCTCGCCCTTGAGCTCCATAGCCTCGATGATATTTTCAAGCGCGAGGTGGCCGTTCGTGAGCAGGGCGACATTCTGCACGCCGAGGTACTCCTTCAGCTCCGCTTCGAGCCGCTGGTGCTTTTCGCCCATGTTGGTGAGCCAATGGCTGTCCCAGATGCTGCGGATCTCATTGCAGTACTCCTCAAACTCCGGGATGGATGAGCGGGTGACGTTGATTATTTCGGACATATCTTACTCCAATCTGCCGCGGACGCGGCCACAAGAGATTTATCTGCGGTTATCCTCACGCAGCGCCTTGACTGCCGAGGCGATAACTATGAACATCAGCACCGCCAGCGGCAGGCCGATGAGTATCGCGAGCACCTGCACGGCGCTGAAGCCGCCGACCTCAAGCAGAACAAAGGTGATGACGCATATGACGGCTGCCCAGAACACGCGGCACCAGCGGGGAGCCTGAGTGTCACTGTCGGCATGGATATAGGTCGTCTCCGCGGCGACATAGGCGCTGGAGTCGACAGTCGTTGCCATGAACACGAAGCACAGGATCGCGACGATGACCATCATGAGCTTGGGGCAGGGCATGGTCTCAAGTATGGCGAGGATCGCGGCGGGCTGGCCGGAGCTCTGGAGCACGGAGGCGATATCGGCGATGCCGCCGGTCTGGATCTTGATGGCGTAATTGCCGAGGGTGGACATCGCGACCCAGCAGCCGAGAGAGCACCAGACCATCTGCCCCAGCGCGATCTCGCGCAGGGTGCGCCCCTTGGACACGCGCGCGTTGAACACGCCCATGAGCGGCATATACACGATGAGCCACGCCCAGTACCACACCGTCCATGTGCGGACAAACTGCCCGTCGCCATAGGGATCGGTATAGGTGATGAGGTGGACGAAGTTCTGGAGGTACAGGCCGAGGGCGTTGACCTCAGCGCGGAGGACATTGAACACACCCGCGAGCACGCCGACAAAGAGCATGAACGCGAAGGCCAGGTAGACGTTGATGTTGCTGAGATTCTTGATGCCCTTTTGCAGGCCGAGATAGACGCTGGTGCCGAACATGGCGACCCAGATGGCGAGGATGATGATCTGCAGCGGCTTTACATACTCATCAGGGATGCCGAAGATGCCCTGAAGCAGCAGGGTCAGCAGCGGCATACCGAGCCCCATCGAGGTGACGGGCGCGGCGACCGCGCCGAAGGTGCCGAAAACGTCGATCAGGCAGCCGGAGAGCTTATTGCAGCCGGATTTCAATACCGGGGAGCAGGCCGCGCTCATGCTGATCTGGCTCTGGCGGCGGTTATAGAGCATATAGCCGACAGCGACGGAGGCGGGCACATACAGCGACCATGCGTTGAGCCCCCAGTGATAGTGGGTGTACATCGCGGCGTACTCATAGGCCTCGATGGAGAAGGGCTCGGCATGGAAGGGAACGGCGGTGGAGGAATATATCGTCGTTTCAATAAAGCCGAAGACGATGAGCCCCGCGCTGCAGCTCGTGGTGAACATCATGGCGATCCATGAGAACTTGCTGTACTCAGGCTTTGCGTCCTCCCCGCCGAGCTTGACCTTGGCGTAGGGGCCGAAGGCGATCCACAGCGAGAAGATGAACGCCGCGAGATTCGAGGCGACGAACAGCCAGTCAAACTGCTTGGAGAAGAAAGCATAGGTACTGTCGACCGCGGCCTGAACCGATTCCAGACTCACGGAGACGAGGATCAGCACGGCGGAGATGATACATACGACGGGGAAGAATCTTTTTTTATCTATCTGCGGATGCAAGGCGCATCACTCCAATCTCTGTGTTTGTCCGGCAGGGGGATCATCTGCCTGCCAGACCGTCCTCATATACCTTGCGGAGGTAGTCGAAATCGTCATAATAGATGAGGACGTTTTCGCCGCGGTCGTTCGTGATCTTCACGGTGTCGTTGACCTTCCGGATAAAGCGGCAGGTCTCCTCAATATCGTCGGTATCGAAGAGGATATCGCCGAGGGGCTGATACTTTGTCAGCTCGTCGCCGACACAGGCGAGAGAGTCGACCGTGACGCCGGGGATGGCGGCGATCTCATCAAGCCCCTCGATGGAGGCGATGACGCCGTCGTTATTCGTCCAGAGCATATAGCTCGAACCGCAGCGCTTATAGGCCTTGGTCTGGGACGGGGGCAGCATGGCCGGGTCATTGCGCTTACCGAGGGCATAATCGACGAGCCATGCGACGGTATCGAAGCCGAGCAGGCTCTTGATGGGGATATACATCATGTCCCCGTCAAGGCGGTAGCCCATTTCGATTATGTAGAAGTGCCCGTCCTCATCGAGCATGACCTGAACCCAGCCGATGCCCTCGCGGCAGCCGACGGCCTTGAGGACTTTCTGGATATAGGGGTCGATCTCGGCGACATAGCGCTCAACATTGTTGGAGACGGTGGAGGTGATGGAGTAGCAGTTCTTCGGCTCGCCGGGCTGGGAGTACATCGCGCACAGCGCCATGAGGCTTATCTCGCCCTCGGCGAAGGCATAGAAGCTGTACCACTCCTCGCCGTGGAGCATACGCTCGACAACGAGCTTCGGGCTTTTGGACATGGAGCGGGCAAGAGCGCAGGCGTCAAGCAGCTCCTGCTCATTGTGGCAGTAGCTGATGCCGCGGTTGCAGCTGAGGTCGACGGGCTTCACGACGACGGGGTACTTCACTGCGTCGAGCTCCGCGCGCGTCGGGGGATCGGAGAGATAATAATCATCCGGCAGCGGCGCGCCGAGGGAGCGGGCGAGACGCTTGAAGTCGTCCTTATCGCGGGAGAAGTGCCATGCCTCAGGCGTGCAGTAGCACGGCAGGCCGAGACGGCGGCAAAGCTCCATGCACATCTCAAGGTTAAACTCGCTTATGCCGCAGACGACGGCATTGACGCCCTCCTCGCGGCACCTGGCTTCGAGAGTATCGAGGTCGCCGGTGTTTATCATCCAGTATTCGTCGCTGATCTGCTTGCCGAGAGAATGCTCCGGCTCGTTATAGTCGGTGACGATGGTATGTACGCCTATGCTTTTGGCGTAGCGGAGCATTTCGCAGGTGCCGTAGCTCGTGCCGAGCATCAGTAGTTTTTGCATATGGGGATGTCCTTTCAGTCAGTCGACGGCGACGCTGTACCAGCTGTCGTCGGCCATATATTTTTCCGCGTCCTCGCGGGTGGGGAAGTTCATGACAAGTGTGCCGATGGCCTTGTTCGCGCCGGAAAAACGCTCGACGGCTTCGCCGGGCTCTACCCAAAGGTCACACTGGACGACGGCACTCTCAAGCTCCGGCGCGATATCGAGCGCGCGGAAAGCGCCTTCGCGGCTGCTGTGGAGGATTATCTCAGTCCAGTGCCCGTTATACACGGGGTCGTGCATCTCGTCCACCGGTAGGCCGACGGCGGCCTTGACGGCGTTTGCGACGAGGTTAGTTTCCGCCGCCATGCTCAGCACCTCGCTCAGGCGGTTGCCGCCGCCGCGGGGGGAGACTTCCATTATGTAGGTCTTGCCGTTTATACCGAGGCGCGTCTCGATATTATAAAGACCGGTGCCGAGACCGAGCAGCGTGATGAGCCGCTGGAGCTCGCCCCGCAGCTCCGCCTGCGCCCATGCGGGCATAGTCGACGGCCATGCGTAGGCCGCGGGGGTGTAGGGATTGTCGGCATGCGCGTCAAAGTGCTGCTCATCAAAGGAGCAGTAGCGCAGCACACCGTCAACGGAGAAGCAGTCGGTATCCGAGGAGAAGCCCTGCTGGGTGATGAACTCCTCGATTATAAAGTCGCCGCAGAGCGAAAAGGCCTTGGCGTGCTCTATCGCGGCGGGGAGCGCGGCGGGAGAATCCACGCGCGTGACGCCCTTGCTGCCGGCGGAGTCCACGGGCTTTACGATCATCGGCCAGCTGAAGCCGGCGGAGTCGGCGATAGCTTCGGCGGGCTCGGTATAGCTCTTTGCCCATGGGACGTTGAAGCCATTCTTGGTGAGGAAGCGGCGGAAACGGCCCTTATTCTGGAGGATTGACACGGCTTCATAAGAGCCGGCAAAGGGCAGACCGAGCTTTTCGGCCACATAGGCCGCGGTCACGACGCCGGGGTCGCAGGCGAAGGACATGATGCCGTCGATACCGAGCTCACGCGCGGTGCTGAGGACGGCGTCCTTATCTATAATGCTGACGTTGCAGTATTCATCGGAGTGCTTATGGGCGATGTTATCGGGCAGATAGTCACAGGTGATGACGTACAGCCCCAGTTTGTGTGCCTCTTCTATGACGGGCAGCAGGTAGTGCGCGCCGCCTAAAAGCAGCAGCTTTTTCATGGGACAGGCTCCTTTCGCGCTCATTCGTCATAGCCCTGCTTCCGGCGGTAGAGTCGGTGCAGCGCGGGAAACAGGCACTTGACGGCGTTATTGATGCGGAAGCGCAGCGGCTTCGCTTTCAATAGCCTATTATATGGCGGACGGCGCAGCTCCTTGTCCTTTCCCTGCGTATAAAGAAGCTGAAATTTCCATTTGAGAATATTGTCATCCACGAGGGCGAGAACGCCCGGATCGGTGACGTGGGGGCGGTAGGCTTCGAGCATCGCGACAGCGCCGGTCATGAAGCGGGTGAGCTTATCATAGCGCCCCTCGACGCCGCTGCTCCATGAGGAGTCGTTGCTGCATATGCGGTAAGCGGACATGGTGCGGGCGATGAAGCGCACCGGGCCGTTATGGCGCAGCCATATGCCGTAGGGGTAATCGCCGAAGCCATATTCGGCAGCGACGTAGTAGAAATCGGGGGGATCGGCCAGAAGCGGAGTTTTGGCGAGGAGCGAGCTTGTGTGCCACGCGGTGTTCATGCCGGGGAGAATGTCCTCAAACTCAACGTCACAGTCCCCGCCGCGCTGCACGAGCTCCTCATCCGCACGGCCGCCGGCGCAGTAGTGCAGGAGCGTATTGTGGACACAGGCGGAATACTCCGGGTGCGCTTCGAGAAACTCGACCTGACGCTGGAGCTTGGTGGGGTCTGTCCAGTAATCGTCCCCCTCGCAGAAGGCGACGTATTTGCCGCGAGCGTTCGGGAAGAACACGGCATAGTAAATATCTATATCCTGCGAATACAGGTTCTTTTCCTGATAGAACGGGCGCACGATGTCCGGGTACTTCTCGGCGTACTCGCGGATGATCGCGGCGGTGCCGTCGGTCGAAGCGTCGTCGTTCACGAGCAGCTCAAAGGGAAAATCCGTCTGCTGGGTGACGATGCTCTCAAGCGCGTCGCGGATATATTCTTCGTGGTTATAGGCTGTACAGAGTACGGAAACGAGACAATCTTTGCTCATGATATGACCTCGGATAAATTATTCCTCCGCAGCGCGGCCGGTGAGGCGGCGGAGCACATCCAGCATGAAGCTGAAGCTGTCAACGCGGAATATGACGGAGCCGCCGACATATATCGCAATGCCGAGCGGAACCTGAATAAGCAGAGTGAGCCAGTCGCTCAGACCGAGCAGCCCGATAGGGTAGATGCACACGCCCATCAGGCAGGCGAGCAGCAGCGCCGGGAGCATGTCACGGAGCTGGCCGGAGAGCTTGTACCCAAGCAGCCGGCGGTTCGGCCACGCGTTTATGACGAGGGCGATGAGCCCTGAGATAAGCTGGCTCACGGCTACGGCGTAGACGCCGATGTTCATCGCGGCGAAGAGCAGACCGATGCCGATAAGCTCCTTTATTATCTCCAGACGGAGGAAAATCTCGCTGTGCCCCATTGCCTTGATGGCGTTGAGGTTCGCAGTGTGCAGCGGGTAAAAGGCATACACCGCGCAGAATATCTGCATGAACGGCACACAGGGCAGCCACTTTTCGGTAAGCAGGAGGCGGATGAGCGGCTCGGCGCACACGGCCATGCCCATCATGAGCGGCATCATGATATACGAGCTCGTCTTGATGGCGCGGCGCGTCATCTCGCGCACATGATCGCGGTTATCCTGCTCGGCGGAGAGCACGGGCAGCAGGACGCTGTCGATAGAGTAGTTGATGTTTTCGACGACGAGCACACAGAGCTGATCGCCCTTGTTGTAGTACGCGAGGTCGGCCGAGGTATATTTAAGCCCGACGACGAGCTGTGAGAGCTTGAGATACACGGTGTCAAGCAGCGAGGAGGCGAGAAGCTTCCAGCCGTAGGACACGAGCCCGCCGAGACGCTGAATGGAGAACATGCGCTTCGGCTTCCAACCGACGGTCAGCCAGAGGATGACGGTGTTGACGGTCACGTTCAGAAGCTGCTGCGCCACCAGCGCCCATATCCCGAAGCCGCGGTAGGCCATCGTGATGCCGACGACGGCGGAGAACAGCGTTCCGCCGAGGGTGGAGAAAAAGAAGCGGCGGAACTGCATCGTCTTTGAGACGTAGGCCTGCTGCACGTTCTTGACGCCGGCGACGACGATCGTCAAGCCGAGCACGCGGATGACCGGGACAAGGTCGGGCGAGCCGTATATCCGGCTGATGAGCGGAGAAGCGAAGAACAGCCCTATATACAGCACAAGGCAGAAAGCGACATTGAAATAGAACACAGAGGAATAGTCCAGATCGTCGGTGTCCTTCTTCTGGATGAGGGCGTTTGCCATGCCGCTGTCGACAAAGACCTGAAGGATCGAGGTGATGACGGTGATGAGGGCAATGGTGCCGTACAGCTCAGGCTCAAGGATGCGCGCGAGCACGATGGACACGACAAAGGACACGACCTGCGCCCCGCAGCGCTCCATGAATCGCCATATCAGATTGGAAAAGACTTTTTTGTTATTCATATATATCCGTTCCGATTTTTATATTCCGCATGGCGGCGGATCGTAAAAGCTCAAATACTTCCTTCCGCGGCGGCCATTGCCTCAGCCAGACGCTTCTGCTCCTCAGTGAGGAATTCCTGTTCGAGCGTAAGGAGGTCTTTTTTCCTGTCCCTGATCTTACGCACAGGGATCCCGGCATAGATGCTCCATGCTTCGGTATCCGCGTTCACAAACGAGAAGCAGCCGAAGGCGCAGCCCTCCGGGATCGTGACGCCGGGGAGGACGACGCTTGTGGAGCCGATGATGACGTGCCTGCCGATGTGCACGGGCTTGCTGATAACGTGCTTGTTCTTATCAGGTATCATGGGGCTTGTAAGCGTGGTGCCGGAGTAATCGTCACTCACGCTGTAGACGGAGATGCGCGAGGAGAGATTGGCAAAGTCGGAGATGAAGATCCCCGCTTCGCCGCCGTAAAGCGCGGAGTAGGCCGCGATGTGGATATAGCTGCCAAGCTCTATATGGCCGCTGAGAATGCAGAAATCATCTATGCGGACATTGTCACCGATGCTGATATTTTGCGCACCGTATATGCTCGCGTGCCGGCTTATCTTGACATTGCGGCCGTACTTCTTCAGCCCAAGGGAGGGCAGCTCTTTTTCTGTGTAAAAACTGGTCATATTTTTCCCGTTTCTCTATGAATCTATAATTCTCTATAATTCCGCGGGGCGGTTGAAGGGCGGGATATATCAGCTCCTGTAACCGCGCATATGCCGGTACAGCTTATGCAGACCGGGAAAGAAGCTTTTGAGGAAATTGTTTACGCGGTATGAGAGGGGCTGCCTGCGCAGGATGGCGTCATACGGCGGCCGGCGCTGCTCCCTGTCCCGACCCTCGATATACATAAGCTCAAACTCGCGCTCGCGCAGCCAGTATTCTATTGAGCTTCTGAAACCCTCCGGCGCCGTCTTGAGCGCGCTCTCAAGCACCTTACACTCGCCTTCGGTATACTTGCGGAGCTTTTCATACTGCCCGTCGACGCCGGTGCTCCATGCGCTCGGTGAACTGTCAAGACGGTAAACGGACATGCAGCGGCCTATATAGTGTACAGGGCCGTTGAACATCATCCACAGGCCTATCGGATGGTCGAGGAACGCATGATCCCAGCCGATATGAAAGTATTCCGGAAGCTCGGAAAACAACCATGCCTTTGCAAGGATCGAGCTTGTGTGCCAGCTGTATGAGGTGCCGCGGGCGATCTTATCGATATCGGGATCAAAGTCGTCATCGCGGCCGATAAGACGCTTGTCGGGAGAGTTGCCGAGACAGTAGTGGCGCATCGTATCGTGGACGCAGCCGGAATACTCCGGATGATCTTCCATGAAATCGACCTGACGCTGGAGCTTGGTCATGTCCGACCAGTAATCGTCCCCCTCGCAGAAAGCGATATACTTGCCGCGGGACTCGGCGAAGAGCACCGCTTCGTAGGCGTTTTTATGCTGGGAATAGAGGTTGTCCTTCTGATAAAACGCACGGATGATGTGCGGGTATTTTTCCTCAAACTTGCGTATGATCGCGGCTGTGCCGTCGGTCGAGGCGTCGTCGTTCACGAGCAGCTCAAAGGCAAAATCCGTCTGCTGGTCGACAATACATTGAAGCGTCTGCGCGATATACTCTTCATGATTATACGCCGTACACAGGACGGACACCATGCACTCGTTTCCTGCCACAGACACACCTCCGATACGAAAAGAATAAATACAAATTCATTATATTATACAGCGGGTGCGGCCTTATTTCAATATAAATGTGTGAAGGACATAAAAATCCGCCGGAGCATATGCTCCGGCGGTATAATGACGGGGTAAGTATTACAGAAACGCTCACATGATTTTCGGAAGAGGGAAGCGGTCGGCCTCGCGGCACTCGTCCGCCCATTCGAGAATGGCGTTCAGGACTACCGTGTGCTCTGACAGGGCCTCTTTCATTTCTTCCTGAGAAGCTTTGAGTTCTTCCTGAGAAGCTTTGAGTTCAGCGATGTCGGCTTTCATGCCGGCAACGTCAGTCTTTAGCCCGGCAACGTCAGTCTTTAGCCCGGCAACGTCAGTCTTTAGGCCGGAGATATCTGCCTGCATTACCTCAAGCAGCTGTAAAATTCTTTCTTCGTTGGTCGCGGTCACATTCTCGCCTCCGATCTTGTCGCAATAAGCATAGCACAAAGGGTGACGGATTGCAAGGGCAAACAAGTACAAAAAACTCCTGCCGGAGCGTATGCTCCGGCGGAGGAATGATGCGGTTTACTTTGCAAGCTCTGCCGCGGTCTTGGCCGCGACCGTCGCGTTGTTGAGGACGAGCTTGATGTTGCTCTCAAGGCTGTCGCCGCCGGTCAGCTCGACCACGCGGGCGAGCAGGAACGGAGTGGTCTCCTTGCCGTGGACGTGCTGTTCCTTTGCCTCGGCAAGCGCCTGATCGATGGCCTTGTCGATGACGGCCTTGTCCATGGCGTACTGCTCGGGGATGGGATTGGTGACGAGCATGCCGCCCTTGTAGTTGAGTTCACGCTGGGCGCGGAACATTGCGGCAAGCTCCTCAGGGGAGTCAACGCGGTAGTCTACGCCGAAGCCGCTCTTGCGGGTGTAGAAGGCGGGAAGCTCATCCGTGCCGTAGCCGATGACGGGAACGCCCTTGGTCTCAAGATATTCAAGAGTCAGACCGAGGTCAAGGATGGACTTTGCGCCGGCGCAGACGACCATGACGGGGGTCTGGGCAAGCTCCTCAAGGTCGGCGGAGATGTCCATAGTGACCTCAGCACCGCGGTGCACGCCGCCGATGCCGCCGGTAGCGAAGACGTTGATGCCTGCCATGTGGGCGATTATCATGGTGGTAGTGACGGTTGTAGCGCCGTCCGCTCCGCGAGCGACGAGCGCGGGCAGATCGCGGCGGCTCGCCTTGGCGACGCCGCGGCCGGTCTTGCCGAGATACTCGATCTCCTCATGGCTAAGACCCGCCTTGAGGCGGCCGCCGATGACGGCGATGGTCGCGGGGACGGCGCCGTTATCGCGGATGGTCTGCTCGACGAGAAGCGCGGTCTCGACGTTCTTGGGGTAAGGCATGCCGTGGGAGATGATGGTGCTCTCAAGAGCGACGACGGGGCGGCCTTCATCGAGGGCGGCCTTGACTTCGGGGGAAATGTCCAGATACTTGTTCATAATTCTGCTCCTTTGCTGATTTTTATAAAAAAGCTGAGCTGCCGTAATTGCTTTTATACGGCTCACAGACGGTAGTGTACCTATGTCGTGAAGCCATATCATAACAGAAAAACTGGAGGAATGCAATACCCCGCCGCGCTTGGCGCGGCAGGGTATAAGAAAGCTTACCTTGAGCCCTTGTCGTAGGGGATGCCCTCGGCCTTCGGTGCGCGGGAGGATTTGGAGGTGAAGGCAAGGACGATTATGGTGATGAGATAGGGCAGCATACGGTAGAAGTGCGGGCTGATGCCGATGGTGGCAAGAGCATAGACGCCGTCACCGTTGATGTCAAGGCTTGCGTAGGAAGCGGCGATGCACTTGAACAGGCCGAAGAGGATGGACGCGCCCGCGATGTTGAGGGGCTTCCAGTTGCCGAAGATCATAACGGCCAGAGCGAGGAAGCCAAAGCCGGCCACATCGCCGTTCGCGGTGCAGTTTGCCGTGGTGAGCGCGTAAACAAAGCCGCCCATACCGGCGAGAGCGCCGCCGATCGTCACGCCGGCGTAGCGCATCTTATAGACGTTGATGCCGAGAGAGTCAGCAGCCTGGGGATTTTCGCCGCAGGCGCGCAGACGCAGGCCGAACTTCGTCTTATAAAGAATGATTGACAGGATGACGAACAGGATGATGCAGATGTATGTTGCAAGGTAGACCTTGTGCAGCAGGGTATTGCCGAGGAAGCCGAGGTCGGCGGTCTTATCAAAGCCGAGGGTGGTCTTCTTTATCATGAACCAGCTTGCCGCATCGCCCTCCTGCATCTGGAGAGTGTTCTGGTTTGCGATGATGCGCACGAAGAACAGAACGAGCGCCGGAGCGAGCAGGTTCAGCGCCGTGCCGCCGATGGTCTGGTCGGCGCGGAGATTGATGGACGCGAAGGACAGCAGCAGCGAGAACAGCGCGCCCATGACGGCGGCGGCGAGCATCGCGAGCAGCTCATAGCCTTGCATGGCTGCCCAGTTCTTTGCGGCCTTGGCGGCAAGAACGGCCTCGTTCGACTGGAGAAGGCGGACTGCCAGAACGCCGATGAACGCGCCGAAGATCATTATACCTTCAAGGGCGAGGTTGATGATACCGCTTCGCTCGGAGAACACACCGGCGAGCGCGACGATCATCAGGGGAACCGCGAAAAGCATGGTCTGCTGGATAAGGAATGTCATGCTTCGTCACCTCCTTTCTCAGTGTCTGCGTTGTCCGCTTTTTCGGCGGTGACTGCTCCTTCCGTTTCTGCCTCGGCAGAGCGCTTCTTCTTCGGGGCAATCATCATGCGGATAACGAGAGCGAACGCGCTGAGGTAAACTATCGCGGCGATGATAACGTCGGTTATGTACTCGTTATACGCGGTGAGGTTTGTGAGCTGAAGGCCGATGATATCGAGCATCGACATGAAGATCGCAGTGAAGATGACGGCGATGGGGTTGTTGACCGCGAGCAGCGCAACGGGGATGCCGTTGAAGCCCGTCGCGGGCAGGGACTGATAGGTGCTCCAGAAGAACTCCGTGTTGCCGGAGAGGTAGTAGAGCGCAGCGCCGCCGCCGGCCATACTGCCGGCGATGGCCATGGAGAGGACGATATTGCGCTTGTCCTTGATGCCGGCGTAGCGCGCGGCGTGGCGGTTGGAGCCGCAGGCCTTGAGCTGGTAGCCGAGGGTGGTTTTGTTGATGAGGATGTACATGACTATCGCGAAGAGGATCGCGACGAGGATACCGGCGTTGACCTGAGAGCCGGGGAAGAGCTTATCGAGACCGAGCTTTGCCGTGGCGACACCGTTATAGGTCGTCTTATAGATATAGCCGGACTTCGTGCCCTCGACCATGTTCTTGAAGCTGCTGATATCAAAGAGCCATGTGACGAGGTTTGCCGCGACCCAGTTTGTCATGATGCAGGCGAGGACTTCGTTTATATTAAGGAATGCCTTGAGCAGGCCGGGTATCGCGCCCCAGAGCGCACCGGCGAGCATACCGCCAAGGAAGGCGATAAGCCAGACGAGGAACGCGCCTATAGTCTCGGTCGGGAGACTGAGAGCGAGCATCAGGGAGACCATCGTGCCCATGAGGTACTGGCCGGGAGCGCCGATGTTGAACAGACCCGTCTTGTACGCGACGGCGATGGAGAGACCGGTCATGATGAGCGGAGTCGCGCGGAAGAGCATGTTGCCGACGCTCGTGGGGTTGAAGCCCCAGCTCAGTGCGCCGGAGGCGTCACGGCCGGTGCTGAATATACCGGCGAAGATAAGGCGGATGCCTTCCCATGCGCCATTGGTGGAAATGCTCTTGCTGGTAAGGCCGACGATGAGGATGACAAGGCTGCCGACGACCAGACCGATAAGAATGGACAGCAGCGACGCGACGACCTTCTGCGTGGAGTCCTTCGCGTAGAACGCGGACAGCTTTTCTTTCATACCGCTTCACCCTCCTTGTCTGCGCGCTTGGCGCCCGCCATGTAAAGGCCGAGCTCCTGCACGGTGATTTTCTTCGGGTCGAACTCCCCGACGATCTTGCCCTCGTACATAACAAGGATGCGGTCGGACAGGCTCATGACCTCGTCAAGCTCAAGGCTGACGAGCAGGATGGCCTTGCCCTTGTCACGCTCGGAGACGAGCTGGCTGTGTATGTACTCGATCGCACCGACGTCAAGGCCACGGGTCGGCTGGACGGCGACGATAAGGGGCTTGTCGCGGTCGATCTCGCGGGCGATGATGGCCTTCTGCTGGTTGCCGCCGGACATACTGCGCGCGACCGTGACCGCACCCTGACCGGAGCGGACGTCGAACTTATCGATAAGCTCGTCGGCGTACTCGCGCACGGCGGCGTTGTTTATGAAGCCGGCCTTTTCAAACTGCGGCTCCTGGAAGCGCTGGAGGACCATGTTCTGCTCCAGCGTGAAGTCGAGCACGAGACCGTATTTATGGCGATCCTCAGGGATGTGCGACATGTTTTTGCCGCGGTGGGCGATGGAAGTATGGGTGATGTCTTCGCCGCAGAGCGTGACCTTGCCGCCGGAGGACTTGTCAAGCCCGGTCAGACCGTATATAAGCTCGGACTGGCCGTTGCCGTCGATACCGGCGACGCAGACGATCTCGCCCTTGCGCACGGAGAAGCTGACGTCGTCCACGGCGTTGCGCTTGTGAACGCGGGAGGGGACGCTGAAATGCTCGACGCGGAGAACTTCGTCCGTGGGCTTGGCCTCATCCTTCACGACCTCAAGCTGAACGGGGCGGCCGACCATCATGTTCGACAGCTCCTGCTTGTTGGTCTCGCTGGTGTTGACGGTGCCGACGTACTTGCCCTTGCGCAGGACAGTGACGCGGTCGGAGACCTCCATGATCTCATTGAGCTTGTGGGAGATGAAGAGAATGCTCTTGCCCTCCTTGGCGAACTCACGCATGGTGGCCATAAGCTCGTCTATCTCCTGCGGGGTGAGGACGGCGGTAGGCTCGTCAAAGATAAGGATCTCATTATCGCGGTAGAGCATCTTGAGGATCTCAACACGCTGCTGCATACCGACGGTGATGTCCTCGACCTTCGCGTCGAGGTCGACGTGCAGACCGTATTTCTCGCTCAGCGCCTGAACCTTGGCGCGCGCTTCCTTCTTCTGGATGAAGCCGAGCTTCGTCGTCTCCGCGCCGAGGATGATATTATCAAGGACTGTGAATACCTCGACCAGCTTGAAGTGCTGGTGCACCATGCCGAT